>ERZ506999.601-NODE-601-length-14883-cov-3.645535_pt1 | contig 14883 bp, 10 predicted proteins | sample MGYA00512881_ERZ506999 | MGnify/ENA metagenome assembly ERZ506999
CTCTTTCCCTACACGACGCTCTTCCGATCTACATATAGATTGAGCAAATACTGAGTTGGCATGAAGATACCTGCCTGGCTGCCTTCCCATGTTAGACGGCTAGTCTGATTGTCTTCACGAGCACCAAACTTATTGATATTACAGAGGAACTTCTCATTGTTACGATTCAATTTGAAGTTACCATTACTAGAACCATGTCCATCGCTGCCAGCATACCATCGATGCTTCCATAGAGCCTCCTTATTTTCTTTATTATTTTTCTCAGCAAAAACCTCCTCATACGTAGGATACATGTAAGCACCATATGTAGAGCCACCCGACTCACAGTCAGTTATCAGCTTTTTTGCTGCATCAAGCGCCTCAGGTATATACTCATCCGTAGCATACTCTTTGGTCTGCAGACAAACTTTTGCCAACATTCCAAGTGCAGCTTTTTTGGTAGGCTGTGTAGTAGTTGCGTCATTGCCTTTATCCAGCCATTCCACCGCAAATTCCAAGTCAGGAATGATGATGTCCTTATAAATCGTTAGAGGTTCTGTGCGTGTAGGAGCAAAATTCATTGAGCTAGCCGGTTCAGTAATCATGGTAACCCCACCAAACTGCTCTACAGCATTGAAATAATAGATAGCACGCAAGAATCTTGCTTCTGCAACTTTGGCATTTTTCTCAGCCTCAGTTTTAAAAGGGGCTTTATTTGCCAAACTGATAGCCATATTGCAACTGCCAATACCATCATAGAGAGAGTTCCAGATACCATTTGTATAGGTGGTGTTAGGTGCTGCACCTGCGAAGAACCAAAAATACTGAGTATAGGAAGTATTCTGATTTCCTTGGTAAGTCCAGAGGTCTGTATCACCTTCTGTCAATTCCATGAAACCATCCGTACCATACAAGAAACGTTCCATACCAAAATAGCACTGATTAAGCAAAGTCTGGTATGACTCAACCGAGTTCGCTGCCATGTTCTCCATGGTAAAACCACCAGGGTTTTCTTCTTCCAAAGAGCACGAAGCTAAAGACATCGCACCAGCAGCGAGAGCTGCAGAGAACAATATATTCTTAAAATTCATCTTTTTCATTTTTTTTAATTGTTTAGAATGTGATATTTATACCAAAAACAAACTGCTTGTAAGTCGGGAAAGTATCTGAACCACCCATTTCTGGATCTGTACCTTTCAACTTACTGTCCATAGCAAAAATCCAAGGATTGTAGGCAGTAAAATAGAAACGGCACTTCTCCATAAGCGCATGCTTAGAGATGCTCTTTGGAAGTGTATAACCCAATGTGATGTTCTTTATCTTGATGAAAGAACCATCATATACATTGATGGCTGTATTACCAATCGTTTGGTCATCACCACTACCAGGGCGTGGATAATAAGCACCTTGGTTTTCTTCTGTCCAATAGTCTATACCTGAAATTTGATTTGTACCAATTCCAGACTTAGCTGTATATGAACCGAGCATTTTGCTATAGATAGTCTGACCGAAACGTCCCATTGCATAGACAGTCAAGTCGAAGTCCTTATATACGAAAGTATTGTTAAGACCAATAATCCAGTTAGGATTCTCGTGTCCCAATACCTGACGGTCATCCTGGCTGTACTTATGCGCACCTCCGTCACCATTGCCATTTTCGTCAAATTTCTCAATCGTCTCAACCTTTACCCATCCAGGTTTCACGCCATACTTATCAAGTTCTTCCTGTGAAGCATCAGTACCCCAGATACCAGCATACTTGTAATCGTATATAGCATGAATAGGCTTACCCACGAAAAGATTCTCTGAAATCAAGTCACCATTAGGTAAACTCTCGATCTTTTCCTTGCTCCAAGTTCCTGTCAATGTGGTATTCCATTTGAAGTCCTTGGTAACGATATTACGGCTGTTGATGGTAAATTCCACACCCTTGTTGCTAGTCTTGGCAATATTTTCCCAGCTAGCCAAAGGAGAGCCCCAACCAGTGCTGCCACTTGTTACAGGCATAGTACGCTTGAAGAGCAAACCGCGTGTTTTAGTGGTGAAGAAATCCAAACTGCCATCAAGACGTCCTTTGAGTACAGCCATATCTATACCGAAGTTCCAATTATAAGATTTTTCCCATCCCAAAGAAGGACTACCATAGGTACCGGTATATTGAGTGAACGGCACTATGTTGCCATTTATAGTGATGCCGGCAGAAGTGTATTTATAGGCATTTGTTTGTGTTGAATAAGCACCTACGCCACCAGAATTACCTGTAATACCTGCACCCACTCTGAGTTTCAAGTTGTCAAGCCACTTTTCTGAGCTTTTCATGAAGCTTTCGTCTGACACGCGCCAAGCTAATGCTCCTGCAGGGAATGAATCCCATTTCTTACCTGGAGAGAAGAATGACACACCATCCCAGCGATTTGAGAAAGTGAAGAGGTACTTACCTTTATAGGAATAGTTAAATCGCAAGGCGTATGACATTTTTTGGGTGGTTGTCAATCCTGACTCTACACGTTGGCTATTGGCTGCCAACAAACGCCAATACTTCCATATGTCCAAATCCTGGCCACTACCATCTGCATTTGTATATTCATTAGAATTCTTCTGCCAAGAAGTAACGCCTGTAACACCAAAGTTATGGTCATTAGCAATGCTGAAATTGTATGAAAGAATATTCTCCCATGTATAACTATAACTGTCTGAGTTCTGTATCTGTGCGTGAGGCGAACCTGCATATGTAGGTCTGTTGGCATGACACAAATTGCCCCAATAAGTACCTTGGCGACCATGACCTAACGAACCATTAAGTTGAGTACGGTAAGACAAACCCTTGAAAGGAGTAATCTCTGCATAACCAATTGCATTGATATAGGTATATCGATTATTATTGTCATACTGATTCTTGATATAATCGCCCATAGGAGAGTATTGGTTATTGATATACTCAGAGTTATACTCGCCAAATTCATCAAAAACATCACCAAGAGGAAAAGCCCTCAATGCTCCTGTGAATGTCTTGTTGTCGCCGCGATTACGGATGCTATAGTTGAGATTGGTCGACACACCTGCTTTAAACCAGTCAAATACCTTTTGATCGATGTTCAAACGTACAGAATATTTGTTGAGTTTCTCATTAGACAGTAATCCTTGGTCACGGTTATACACCAATGAAGCGTATACATTTGTCTTGTCAGTTCCACCCTGGATGGAAAGTGAATATTTTTGAGTCGTAGCTCTATTATTCATAGCCTGATCTACCCAGTCTATCCATTTTCCTGCATTATAAGCATCTACATAATCCTGGTTACCACCGAAGAGGTCTGAAACGCTCGCTGGAGCTACGCCATTTTTATATTTATACGCCTCTGTATAATAATTAACCCATTCATCACCAGTCATGCCACTCTTGTACTCTGGAGAACCACTCCAACCATAGAAAGCGTCAAAATTAACCTTTGTCTTGGAATTTTTCGCTCCACGCTTGGTTGTTATAATGATGACACCATTGGCACCTGCTGAACCATAGATAGCGGTAGATGAAGCATCCTTCAATACATCGATGCTCTCTATATCGTTAGGGCTTATGTCATCATAGCTTCCAGGCAGGCCGTCGATAATAAACAAAGGACTGTTATCGCCATAGATAGAACGAGAACCGCGAAGCAAAATATTAACTCCGCCACCAACCTGACCACTGGATTTTGTAATATCAAGACCTGCGATTTTACCTTGCAAAGCCTCCATTACGTTGGAGGTAGGAGCAACTACTACATCTTCATTCTTAACGGATACTACTGAGCCTGTCAAGTCACGTTTTTTCTGTGTACCGTAACCTACAACAACCAACTCCTCAAGACCTATAGCATCAGGCTCCATCTTGATTCCCATATTTTGCTTGGCAGAAACAGTAAGAGTTTTATAACCAGTGTAACTGATTTCCAAGACTGTACCAGCAGGTACGTTTACAGAAAACTTGCCATCCATGTCAGTAATGGCACCGACACCACTACCTTTCTTTTTGATGGTTACACCAATCATCGGCTCACCAGTCTCATCAACAATAGTACCATTGATGGAGTTTGACTGCTGCACTACAGAAAGAGGTGTTTGAATTCCTCCTTGAATTTTACCTGCCATCATAGTTGTTGGAGTCAACAAGATAGTAGAAACCAACATTACCTTAGAGGTAATTCCTGAGATAGCGCCAGGATTTTTCAATTTCTTCATAATTGATTCTTTTAGGTTTGTTTTTTATGTTTTAATCTAACTTCATAAATAGTCTGTTCCCAATCATCTGTGTCGTGATGTTAGTATACTGCTACAAACAAATAAGATTATCATAAAGACGAAAAGAATCCAAATATTGTAATCACCTTCATTGAGATTTGTTTTTTTGTTGCCTGATAAAATTTAAGTGTTCAATCTGATTGAACAGCCAATTTGATATTCCTCTATATGGTTCTATATCTATACATTATATGCACATGTTTCTTGCACAACAGAAATGTTGCAGACACGAAATAGGAGATATAAATACCTATGATAAGTGTTTTCTTCCTATTCGATATCGACTTCAGATGATGATTTTTGTGTTTAACTTATACTATACTTGTGTTTAGAACTTGCTTTCTGTTACTAATTGTGTTAAAATCGTGTTAATATTAAACTTAGCTTGCGTATGTATTAATATTTTTTATATATTTGCATCTCGAAAAATGGGAGGAGGATAGAATTAACCGGCCTTAGATACTGAAAAACGCATCTTTCGGTCATTTTATAAACTAAAATACTCAACAAAAGGAAAAATGACGTAGAATCGGTCCCACACCTCACGATAAGAGGCGATCACCAGCACTCCAGCCTGCTTACGCCCTCATAAATTGTTAGCGCAAACACTCATACTCTGCTATAATGAGGCAAGAAACTTAAAACAACTACAATAATAATACAATATGAAAGAAAACTTAAGTACGCGAATCAAGCGTAATCTGTCGAGGATAAAGGCACTATATATTTTTATAACAGATGTCTATTTAAGTCTGGACAGTGAGTTTATTGTAAATTATATGGAATCTAAAAGCATAATAATCATGAGTGATAATAGAACAATCGAATTGCACGATAATGCAACGTATATTGAAAATTATGGTGATGGACCTAAGAAGAAGGAAGAAAAGGCAAAGGCAGAAGAGAAATTCCGTCCGCTGCCAGAATCTCTTGCTAATCCTCAGGGGTTAATGGTGCTCTCCAGTTTGGCGATACATGGCTTTCTTGATGAGCATTTCCTGCCTAAGGGACTCTCTGTAACTAAAACTGCAGTTCTCGCATTCCAGATTTCTACCAAACTCGGCATACAGAATGTATGGGTAGTGTTCGGTACCTTTTGGAATATTGACAAGGAGAATCTTCGCTCTGCCTATAATAAAGGGATGGATCAGCAACAGATGTCTGGATTTATCGGAGAAACTGCAAAATCGATAAATGTCTGTTAGCTAGTCTGTTATATAACGTAAATAACGTTTCGTAAATTAATTCGTACCTGGTACGCGTACCAGGTACGTACCAGGTAGGTTTCAGCATCTTTTTCTACCTTTGCCCCCGGAATTCAGAACCGATATGGTCTGGGTTTCGGGGGCTTTTGTGTATAGGCACATCAACCGTTGTGGGAGCGCCCAACTGTTTTAAAAGGAATTTATAAGATGAAAGCAAACCTTTTTATTTTGTTCATCCGCAGTACGGAAAACTGAGGGTGGTGGTGATTGGAGGCAAAATCTATTACTGTCTGATGGACGTGAAAAACATCTTCAAGAAGTCGGTTCAGAAACTCTATGAGACGATTGCTGACTCGGAGGGGGAACTGAAAAATCTGAACATCGTGATGATGAAGGATATGAAAATCAAGTATAACCTCTTCTTCGAGAATCAGGAAATGGGGAAGGAAGAAACGGAGGCTGAGAACGTGAATGCGGATATCAACTTCTGTGATGAACAGCTGGTGAAGGACCTCGTTGACAGGGATGTTGCTGCCGAGAAGATTGCTGCAAAATGGGTAATAGGCTTCGTCAAGAGCAGACTGAATGATGCCGAGAATGCTTCGCTCTTCGAGGCGAACGGGGTTCAGGAGATTTCTGATAACTCGCTGATTCTGCCTATCAATGTAAGCTATGGCTCAGGGTATATCATGATTAACAGCGAAGTGTTCGATTAATAAAAAGATGGAGGTAAAATGGAGATAGTACATGTAGTGGCAATTAATCCTTATCGTAAGGGAAATAAAGGGAAAGTTTTTTCTTACAATATCGATACTTATGATAAGGTCATCGGGTCGAAGGAAATCAAGAAGATGATTCAGCAGATTCGGGGTGAATTGCCGATTGACGGAGTGGATTTGAACGATGCGCAGGCGGTGAAGAAGGCGCAGGAGAGGCTGAAGAGCGAGCTGCCTTTCTTCTGTCCGCACTACGGCATGTTCAAGAATAATGTGCGCAGACAGGAGAATGCGATGCCGGAAAGTTTTCTCTTCCAGACGATTATCGATGTGGATGATAAGGAGTATGTGGAGAAGGCGATTGAGAAGGCGCGCGAGCTGAACTGCTCTTCGGGGATATGGAACGGCTCGTTGCTGCATCTCTGCTATAGCGCCAGGAAGAAGCTGCATATCGGGATTAGAATGCCGGTTGGGATGACCATCGAGGAGACGCAGAAGGCGTATTGTGAGGCACTGGGCGTGCCTTATGATGAGAGCTGCATCACGCCTGAGAGAATGATTTTCCTGACGGATAAGGACTCGGAAATCTACCGGTCTAAAATGTGGTGCGCAGTGCTGCCGGAGAGCGAGATACAGGCTCGCAGAAAGGCTTTTCTCGACCGTGGACTGACGGTTGACGGAAGAGGGAATGCAAAAGTTAATAGTTTACAGTTAACAGTTAATAGTAATAGTAATGTTCAAAACAATAGACTTTCGGGCAATCGTGGCGATTATGCTGCTCCTGCTGGCACTGCTGTTCAGCCTGCCCAATCTGGTAATAGCAATCATGCTGATGATTCTCATTTCGGGAATCCTGGAGGCAATTATGGCACTGGTGAACTGGGAGAGGCCAGTGAGAAGAATCTGATAGCCTTTGAGCTGTTTCAAGAATCAGCGGGACTGAAGGGAATGGCGATTGATACCGTTGGGTCAAGACATTCCTCCCTGCTGGCCATCATGAGTGCCGGCGCTTCGAGGGTGATGAGCGAGGAGGAACTGATGAAGGTGGTGAGGACGAAAATGCCGAGCTACTATCAGGAGGATGATTGCCATCAGCTGATACATGATTTCTATGCGAAATATGCTGACAGCTGCAAGCCGATGTCGAGGGATGTAATAAGGGTGAATGCGCTGGCGGAAAAACAGGCCAGCCAACAAGTTAATAGTTTACAGTTAACAGCTAATAGCCCTAACGCAAATCATGCAGTTCAAGGTTCAATGATACAAGTTCAAAGTAGCGAGGAGGATTATCCCGAACCGCCAGCGATGCCGGAGAAACTGCCGAAGCTGGTGGAACTGCTGATATCTCGGACACCGGAGGTTTATAAGCCGGCAGTGGCGCACGCTATCTTTCCTCCGTTGGCTACGCATCTCTGGCAGACGAGTTTCCGATATATTGATAATGTAGTGCATGAGGCTACATTGTCTACGTGTTTGATTGCCGGTACGGGTGCAGGTAAATCATCTGTTAATAAGCCGATTAACTATATTATGGAGGATATCCGAAAACGGGATGCGGAGAATCTGAAACGTGAGAAGGAATGGAAGGAGGAGATGATACGCAAGGGTGCCAATAAGGACAAACGCAAGCGACCGGACAACCTCGTTATCCAGGAGATTGATGCTGATATGACCAATCCGGCATTCGTGATGCGTACCGCTGAAGCACAGGGACGATTTCTTTACACTTCGCTCAATGAACTGGACCAGTTTGATGCTCTGAAGGGTACCGGAAACCAGCATTTCCGTATCATGTGTCTTGCCTCAGATAGCGACAACCAGTACGGCCAGACTCGCGTGGGCATATCGAGCGTTACGGAGCGTGTAACCATCCGATTCAACTGGAACGCATCTACCACTATCCAGAAAGGACAGCGTTACTTCTCAAAAGTTTTGACAGATGGTCCGATAAGCCGCATCAATTTCTGTACCATTCCGGAGCGTGAAATCGGTGATGAAATGCCTGTCTTTGGCGATTACGATGATGCTTACCGTGAGGCACTGAAACCTTATATCGAGAATCTGAACAACGCCAGGGGACTGATTGACTGTCCTGAGGCATTCCAGCTTGCCCTCAAACTGAAGGATGAGAATGCTGAGTTCTCGCGTCTCTCTCAGGACCGGGTTTACGAGAATCTTTCTTTCCGTGCCAACGTCATCGCCTACCTGAAGGCGTGTGTGCTGTATGTGGCGAACGGTTGCAAATGGGAACCGGAGATTGACGAGTTCATCCGCTGGAGCGAGCGTTACGACCTCTACTGCAAGATGCGATTCTTTGGTGATGCCATCAAGAGGGCGAACTTTTCGAACGAGAAATCGAGCAAGCGTGGACCGGCAAATCTGTTGCAGCAGTTGCCTGATGTCTTTAATTTCCAGCAGGCAGAATATCTCCGCTCGCAGTTGGGCATGGACAAGAAGGGCACTCCTTCTATGTTGCGTAATTGGGTGAACCGAAACTATATCCGGAAGATTCCGCCTAAGGGTGTAACGGGTGACGTAATCAGTATTCAGTTATTCAGTTTTGAAAAGCTACGTAACCGCAAGGATGGTAAAGAGGTAAAAATATTAGAATCTTAATGGAGTTTGAGTTATGGAAATAGTAGTAAAAAGAATAGCAAAAAAGAAGACTTATACGATAGGTCATCTTTATATCCTGAGCGATAAGGATGTGAAACGTACCTGGCGTTCGGGGGTAAAAATAGGCGACAAGCGTATCTTTGAGCACAGCTTCGATAAGGCGAAGTTGGACAAGGAGCATTACTTCTGTGATACCTTGGAGCCTACGTGGAGAAATCTCCTGGGTATCGAACTGAAACCGGAAGAGGAGGATGGACGTTACAGTAGGGTATCGGGTAAGAAAGCCCGCAAGATACCGGGGCATACTGCGATACCGGAAGGTTCGTATCCTGTGGTTATCTCGAAATCGCCAAGGTTTAAGAAGTGGCTTCCGCTGGTGCAGGGTGTTCCTGATTTTGAGGGCATCCGCATCCATGCCGGTAATTATCCTGATGATACGCAGGGCTGCATTCTGGTAGGTGAAAATAAATTACAGGGTGCCGTCTTCAATTCCCGCATCTGGCTGCATCGGCTCATGAATGCCATTACCGCAGCAAGGGAAAGAGAGGAGAGCGTTTGGATTACCGTTTTGTAATGTTGAATGTTGAGTGTTGAATGTTGATTTTTGAATGTTGAGTGTTGAATTTTTAGTGATTAATTTTTAAAAACAAATTATTATGGTAAAGTCAGTTAATACAAATAAAGTAGAAAAGGATAAGAAGGCAGCAGCTGCTGTCGTATTTGAAAACCCTGAATTCGGTAAGATTCGTACCTTGACCGATGAAAACGGAGAACCTTTGTTCTGTGCAAAGGATGTCTGTGATGTGCTGGGGTATAAAAGAGCAAGATGCGCTGTAGCTCAGTTAGTTAACCCATTTGACGCTGTGAAACACAGCGTCAAACTTTCGGGGCGTTTGCGTAAAGATGGAACCCCATCTAAACGACTCCAAAAGATGATCTTCGTTAACGAGAGCGGTTTCTATGCTTTAGTTCTCGGCTCCAAGCTTTCTACTGCCGTGAAGTTCAAGAACTGGGTTACGGCCGATGTGCTGCCACAGATTCGCAAGACGGGTGGTTATATCCCGGTGCAGCAGGGAGAGAGCGATGAGGAGACAATCCGACATGCTGAAGAAATCCTCCGTGCTACGCTCAAGGAGAAGGAGAATCTGCTGAAGAAGCAGCGCCTGCAGATTGAACAGCAGAAGAAGCTTATCGGCGAACAGGATACGGAAATCCGCCGTCTGAATGGAGTTGTGGATGAACAGGTGCTTCGCATCGCTAAGAATGGTGATAACATCATCCAGTTGGAGAATCAGGTGGGTAATCTTCTGCCTAAGGCACTCTATAGCGATAACGTGCTCGATTCCGTTTCGTGCTTCACCACTACGCAGATTGCGAAGGAACTCGGTATCACAGCGCAGGAGCTGAACCGCTCGCTCTGCGCTCTGCATATCCAGTACTACCAGAGCGGTCAGTATCTCCTCTATGCCGATTACGCCCACATGGGTTTAGCCAAGAGCCGTACCCGCTACAGCGCCTTCCTTGACCCGAAGAGCGATGGCAGACAGGAGAAGATGGGCAGAGCCTACACCCATACCTATCTCGTATGGACCGAACGAGGACGAAAGTTCATCCACGACCTTGCTCACAGATATTGGGAACTCATTGAAAGGTAAAAAGGTAAAAAAGTAAAAAGGTAAAAAGAGCCTAGCGGAATGTTAAGCTAGGGTGCTCTTTTTACCTTTTTACTTTTAAAAGTTAACACCGAAATTGAGCTGGAGGGCTCCATTGTGGGATTTGTCGAAACTGTCATGGCAGATGTTGGCAAGACCGATGTCGTAGGTGAGATCGGCATAGAACATGTCGTAGCCGATGCCGCAGCCGATGCGGATACCACCATCGCAGCGGCGGAAGTTTGCATCCTTGAATGAGCTCTCTGCTTCACGCTCGGCAAAGTTCTTGATCTTGCCTCCTACACCAACGGCAAAATAGCCGCCTACCTGAGGCTGGATGGAGAAGTGATCGTCTACCTCGTACTTGTACTTCAGTACGGCTGGAATCTCAAGATAATTGAGATCGTAGGTCATCTTCTTGCCTTCTGGAAGATCCTTCTTGCCACCTTTCTCTATATATGAAAGTCCGGTTTCGAGATAGAGTGGGGCGCTGTCGGTCAATGGGATGCCGGCTACTACGCCCACATTCAGACCGGTCTGCCAGTCGCCACCATCCAGACGGGAATCGTCGGAATTGACAAAGGTGAAGGCTGGACCGATGCGGAATCCGTAATACGGACTGCCATAGTTGCTGTTGAAACGGTAGTCGAGATGACCCGTCTGCTTGTTATAATATCTGCTGTCACGATAATTCTGTGCTGCTGCCGGCATCAGAGCCAGGAGCAATGCCATCATGATGAATGATAGTCTTTTCATAATTCTTATTCTTTTATACATTAATATATTCTGTTTGAAGAAACTTGTTTTACGGTGCAAAGGTACGAATAAAAAACGAAACGGCAGCGAGTGTTTCCCTAAATGATAGAGGGGAAACCCCTATTTCTGACCTATTACAACTTTCTCAACAAAAAAAATATAAATTTTTGCTATATTTTTTGTTTTTGTCTCCAATTTGTGCTATCTTTGCCTTCAAATTATAAACGTTTATATAGAAATATGAAATTTTTGAAGAAGTATCTACTGGATATTCTGGTAGTTATTGCATTTGCAATCATCTCCTTCGTCTACTTTATGCCAGCCGATATGGACGGACGAATCCTCTTCCGACATGATGCGGCGGCTGGAAAGGGACTGGGACATGAAAAGGAACTTTTCCAGCAGCAGACTGGAGAGACTACACGATGGACGAACTCGGTGTTTGGCGGTATGCCAACCTATCAGATGTCGCCTTCGTATGACAGTAATCAGGTGCTCAGCCAGATTGTGAAGGCATATCATCTGTGGTTGCCAGACTATGTATGGTATGTTTTCGTATACCTCCTGGGCTTCTATATCATGCTCCGTGCCTTCGACTTCAGACAGTCGCTGGCGGCGCTGGGAAGTATCATCTGGGCATTCTCGTCCTACTTTTTTATCATCATCGCTGCCGGACATATCTGGAAGGTATGGGCGCTGGCTTATCTGCCGCCGATGATTGCGGGCGTGGTGCTTGCCTATCGGGGCAAGTATCTCAAGGGACTGCTCCTTACTGCCATCTTCTCGGCTTTCGAGGTGCAGGCAAACCACGTGCAGATGACTTATTACTACCTCTTTATCATCCTCTTTATGGTGATAGCCTTCCTCGTGGATGCCATCAGAAAAGGTGAACTCGCACGCTTCGGAAAGGCTACGGCGGTATGCGTGGTGGGTGCCCTCATCGGTATCTCGCTCAACCTCTCGAACCTTTATCATACCTGGCAGTATGGTCAGGAAACCATGCGAGGAAAGAGTGAACTTGTAAAGAAAAATGTGGCTAACCAGACCAGTAGCGGTCTGGATAGAGACTATATCACACAGTGGAGTTACGGTATCGACGAAACCTGGACGCTGATGATTCCGGATGCCAAGGGCGGTGCTTCTGTTCCGTTGGCACAGAACCAGCAGGCGATGGAGAAGGCTGATCCTAACTTTGTGCAGATTTACCAGCAGCTGGGACAGTACTGGGGCAACCAGCCGGGAACGAGCGGACCGGTATATGTAGGTGCCTTCGTCTGCATGCTCTTTATCCTCGGTCTGTTTATCGTGAAGGGTCCGATGAAGTGGGCGCTGCTTGCTGCTACCGTGCTGAGCATCCTGCTCGCTTGGGGTAGAAACTTCATGCCGTTTACCAATTTCTTCCTCGATTATGTACCGATGTATGCCAAGTTCCGAACGGTGGCATCTATCCTGGTCATCGCAGAATTCACCATCCCGCTCCTGGCGATGATGGCGCTGAAGAAGATTGTGGATGAGCCGGAGATTCTGACAGAGAAGATAAAATATGTATATGCCAGTTTCGGTCTGACAGCAGGCTTCTGTCTGCTCTTTGCCATCATGCCGGGCGTATTCTTCCCAGATTATGTATCGGTACAGGAGACACAGGCGCTGCAGCAGTTGCCTCAGGAGTATATCTCTCCAATCATGAGCAATCTGACGGATATCCGCAAGGGTATCTTCACATCCGACTGCTGGCGTTCGTTCTGGATCATCCTCATCGGTTCGGCACTACTGATGCTCTTCAAGATGAAGAAGCTGGGCAAGGAATATATGATTGCCGGCATCGCCGTGCTCTGTCTGGTAGATATGTGGATGGTGAACAAGCGCTATCTCTACGATGATATGTTTGTAGACAAGGCGCAGCGCGATACACCGCAGCAGATGACCGAGACCGACAAGATTATCTGCCGTGACAAGGCACTCGACTACCGTGTGCTGAATCTGGCATCGAATACATTCAATGAGAACGAGACCTCTTACTACCACAAGAGCATCGGCGGTTATCATCCAGCCAAGCTCCGTCGCTACCAGGAGATGATTGATGCTCACATCGCTCCTGAGATGCAGAAGACGATGCAGACTGTAGCTGCTGCGGGCGGCGATATGACCAAGGTGAACGGCGACAGTATCTATCCGGTATTGAACATGCTGAACACCAAATACTTCATCATGCCGCTGCAGGGCGGACAGACCGTTCCGGTTCAGAATCCGTATGCCTACGGCAATGCATGGTTCGTAGACGAGGTGAAGTATGTAAACAATGCCAACGAGGAAATTGATGGCGTGGGCAAGGTGAACCTCCGACACGTGGCTGTGGCTGATGCCAAGTTTAAGGAACAGCTGGCGCAGAGTGTGAAGCAGGATGATACTTCGGTAGTGAAGATGATTCAGTATAAGCCGAACAACCTGACTTACGAGGTGAAGTCGAACAAGGGCGGCGTAATCGTATTCTCTGAGATTTACTATCCGGGCTGGACGGCTACGGTAGACGGACAGCCGGCTGAGCTGGGTAGGGTAAACTATATCCTGCGTGCGCTGAACGTGAAGGCTGGCAGCCATAAGGTTGTGCTCGATTTCCATCCTCAGTCGCTCAAGAATACCGAGACGGTTGCTTACATCGGCTATGGCGTTCTGGCTCTCCTTATTATAATAGGTGTAGTGGTTGAGGTGAGAAAACGCAAGAAGGAATAGCGGGGATTGCAAATCCCCTTAGACTGATAGACAGATTGAAAATTCTGATGATGCGATTTAGAACAGAAATAGATATTCCGAAGGCCGACTTCGAGATAGGGGCGGCAGAGCGGATGCTCTTTGTGGGCAGTTGCTTTGCCGACAATCTGGGTAGGCGGTTTGTGGAGAACCGCTTCTGGGCTACGGTGAATCCCTTCGGGGTGATGTATAATCCGGCAAGCATTCTCCATACGGTAGAGAAATGTTCCGAGGTGCGTCCCCGTGTGGCTGTCTTTACGCTGGGTACCAACCATGTGTATATCCTGAAGGTGACGGGCGAGATAGTGGACAACTGCCAGAAGCGCCCGCAGCGCCTCTTCGAAGAGCGGGAACTGAGCGTGGACGAATGTGCCGGCTATCTGCAGAAGGCTATCAGTCTGCTGAAATCGCAGACCGCAGCATCTGATGGCAGTGAAGGCACTCTGAAGGTAATCATCACGGTAAGCCCTATCCGCTATGCGAAATACGGCTATCACGGGAGTCAGCTTTCGAAGGCTACGCTCCTGCTGGCAGCCGATAAGCTGGTGAAGGAGAATCCGGGGGTGGTGAGCTATTTCCCGGCTTACGAGATCATGAACGATGAACTCCGTGACTACCGCTTCTACAAGGAAGACATGCTGCACCCGAGCGAACAGGCTGTGGAATATATCTGGGAACGGTTCCGGGCAACCTACTTCGGCAAGGCAGCCGAACAGTTTCTGGAAGACTGGCGGCCTATCCGCGAAGCACTCGGCCATAAGCCTTTCCATCCCGAGAGCGAGGAACATCAGAAGTTCATCGCCAGGACGGAAGAGAAGAAAAGACAATTTGAGGAGAAATATCATCTCTTATAAAATAAAGAATATTTAAATAACAAGACAATGACATATACTATTGAAAAGGTAACCACACTGATAGGTGCGCGTCGCT
>ERZ506999.602-NODE-602-length-14879-cov-4.887412_pt1 | contig 14879 bp, 10 predicted proteins | sample MGYA00512881_ERZ506999 | MGnify/ENA metagenome assembly ERZ506999
CCTTAGCTGTATTCCAGTCAGCAGTGAGAAGAGCTACACGAGCCTGAAGAGCCTCGACAGCGAAGCTTGAGAGATACTCAGAGCAAGGCTGGAGCAGGTCTGCAACGTCCTTGTTGCCTGTAGCCTCATAAACCTTGAGGGCTTTGTAAGCCTCAGAAAGGTCCTTATTGATGAAGTCGAATGTCTCCTTCAATGTAGAACGGCTCGGGTACTTCGTTACGTCGCTGGAAGGAGCGAATGTGGTAACGATAGGCATGCCAGAAGCCTTTGCCTCAGGACCATCCTTGATTTGGGTGTAAGGCTGGCAGAAGTGGTCAGCAAGCCAGAGGTACATGTAAGCACGTGTGAACTTTGCCTCACCCTTATAGCGCTCAATCTGCTGCTTTTCAGCATCTGTAACATCAGGCTTTGCAGCGAACTCATCACACTTAGCGAGGATAGCGTTGCAAGTAGCGATAGCGGAATATGAGCCTGACCAGAAGGTGGTGATGTCGCCGTCGCTCGGCATGATAGAACCCTTAGAGAACATACCGATCTGGTTACCGTTCGAGATAAGACCGTCAAAGTGGTCCATCTGAATATCTGTGGTATATATCCACTTGCCAGCTGTTACAGCGCGGAGATTTTCGTAAAGCTGAACACGGAACACGCTAAGGTCATGGATTGACTCGATTGCGGTGGTCTCGTCGAGTGCGCCATACGGGGCCTTGTCCATGTCGCAAGACGTAAAGGTCACCGCTCCGAGAAGCATCAATGATAAATATATCTTCTTCATTATTGTATCCTTTTTTTAATTTGAATGAAATTAGAATGTCAGCTCAGCACCGAACATGAACTGGCGAGTATTAGGATAGTTGAACTGAACCACGTTGATGTCTGGCTCCGGATCGTATCCCTCGAATGAAGTGATGGTGAAGAGGTTTCGTGCGATACCGAAGATCTTCACACCCTTGATGTAGCGAGTAGGAGCAAGCCACTTCTTAGGCAGGTCATACTGCACGGTAAGGGTCTTCATACGGAGGAACGAAGCGTCCTGAATCATCTTGTCGTCAAACTGAATGTCATATCCATAAGCGGGGATGTCTGTTACCTGACCAGGTTTGGTCCAAATATTGAGCATCTCTACGCGCTGGTTCCATGTGGTAGCGAAGTTAGCGTTCTGGATGAAGTAGTCGTCGTTCTGCATCATCCACTTGTCAGCTGCCCATGCGAAGTCAGCGATAACGCTCAAGCCCTTCCATGTGAAGTTTGTGCCGAAACCACCGATCCAAGGTGCATAGCGGTTCTTGCCTGTAAATACGGCGTCGCGCTCCTCGTTGAAGATTTTAGTGATGTTGCCGTCCTTGTCAAGCCACTGGGGCTCACCAGTACGGGGGTCAACACCTGCATTGCGTACAGAATAGAACTCACCGTAAGCGTGTCCGATCTTGAGGTTAAGACCTGTTTTAGCGAGCAGATACTCGTCACGGCCCTGGAACAGTTCTGTGATCTTGTTCTTGTTGTAGCCTACGTTAGCTGTGAACGTCCAGTTGATATCCTTTGTAGCGATAAGCTGTACAGTAGCAGAAACCTCGAAACCAGTGTTAGTCATACCACCGATGTTACCGGCACCTGAGCCCAAACCAGTGGTGTATGAGTAAGGAATAGACATAAGCATGTCGCTGGTCTTGTTGCGGTAGAAGTTGAAGTCGAGGTCGAGGCGACGGAAGAGGCTCATGTTAAGACCTACGTTGAACTTGCTAACGGTCTCCCATGTGAGCTGGTAGTTAGAAGCCTGTGCGATGCCGATAGAAGTCTGGCCGTTGTACATGCCACCCTGGCCGTAGAGACCGAAGTAACCGTATGTGCTGGCACCAGAGTCGTTACCAGTAGTACCGTAGTTGACACTCAGAGTAAGGTTGTCAAGCCACTTAACAGGAGCGAGGAAGCTTTCCTTCTTAGCGTTCCACTTAGCACCTGCAGACCAGAATGTACCCCAACGATGATCAGGAGCGAACTTAGAGCTACCGTCGCGACGGAGTGAACCGTAAACGTAGTACTTCTCCTTGAAGTTGTACTCTACGTTACCGAAGATAGAGTTAGCAACAGCCTCTGAACGTGAGTCGCCCATGCTAGCGGGGTCAGCCTTTGTACCAGCAGAGAGGAGCATGATGCGATCGTCAGTCTGACCTGATGTCTGAGCGCTGAATGAGCGTGAACGCTGGATGCGTGTCTCCTCGCCAACGAGGAGGTTTACGTAGTGCTGTCCAAAGTTGTGCTTCCACTCACCAGTGTGAGTAAGAGTGTATGCATAGTAGCGTGAGAAGCCGTCAGCGAGCGAACCAGACTGGCTTTCGATGATCTGACCCATAGGAGTAACAATTTCCTCGTGAGGAATGTTACCGACCTCTTGTGTTGAGTCGTAGCCATAGAGTGACTGCTGAGCTGTGAAGGTAAGACCCTCCATCGGAGTGAACGTCTCATTGATACCGATGTTGAGAGTTACCTGCTCACCGTCCTGTTTACGATAATTGTCGAGGAATTCAGGTGTAGGCATATCAGTGTAGAGCAAGCCGTAAGCCTTACCGTCCTTTACGATATTGCCGTTCTCGTCATAGTGATAATAGTAAGGAGCATCGAAAGGCATAGCCTGACGAGCGAATACGAGCGGGTCGGTAGAGTAAACACCAGAACCGTTCTGCTCACGGTTAACGACGTAGCGCTGGTCACCGAAGTTAGAGTTGAAACCAACCTTGAAGAAACGGTTCAGACGAGCGTTGATACGTGCTGCGAGAGTGTTACGCTGCATACCAGAGCTCTGGATAAGACCCTCCTGCTCGTGGTGGTTGAATGAAAGATAGTAGTTAACAGAGTTACCACCACCCTGCATTGTAGCGTTGATGTCCGATGTAGGAGCCGAGCTTGAAAGCATCTCGTCACGCCAGTTAGTGTTGATGTGCTGAGCAGCCTTGCGGATAGCATCGCTCACGGGCTGACCGATGATGTCGCGGAACTGAACATACTGCTGCGAGTTCATCATGGTAACACCGTCAGAAGTCGGTGTAGAGATACCGTACTGAGCCTTTACAACTACCTGAGCTGACTCGTTGTACTTACCATTACGTGATGTAATAACGATTACACCGTTGGCAGCACGCGAACCATAGATGGCTGTAGAAGCGGCGTCCTTGAGGACTGTGATGTTAGCAATGTCAGACGGATTGAGAGTCTGGAAGAAGCTTGAGCTGATAGGAGCGCCGTCGAGGATGAACAAAGGCTCGTTAGAAGAGCTCATTGAGTTGACACCACGCAGACGGATGCTTGCTGCTGCAGACGGGTCACCGCTTGAGGTCAAGACCGAAAGACCAGACACCTGGCCTGCAAGAGCGTCGGTAAAGTTAGGAGTAGCGACAGTCTTCATCTTCTCGCCGCTCACTGTAGAAACTGCGCCGACAACCGATCCGAGCTTCTTGGCCGAACCGTAACCGGTGATGATGACGTTCTCGAGCATGTGGCTGTCAGCATCGAGGATGACGGTCATCTTCGCAGATGCCTTCACCTTCTTTGTTGTCATACCAATGTAAGAGAACTCCAATTCTGCATTGGCGTTCTTCAATTCAAGTGAGAAGTTACCGTCGATGTCAGTGATTGTACCGACTGCGTTGTTACCAACAACCTTGACAGTCGCGCCCATGATGGGTTCGCCGTCTTCAGAAGAGGTGACCGTACCAGTAACTCTTGTCTGTGCCATCGCCAGTCCTATACTTAGGAAAAGGCAGGCAAGAAAGGTCATGAGTCTTTTTTTCATAGAATCTCTCTCTTAATTAATGAAAATAATATAAATGTTTATTTTGTTTCTGATTCAGCCATAACTACCAAGGACGAACCGAATGGCTCATTTTAAATCTATGTATGAATGGATTTTGTAGCCAAACGATAGCATAAGCGCACCACACCCAACAAGGGCGAGGCCGTCGGTCGTCATTGTGTGATTTGTCCAGCGAGTTGCGATTTACGCATTATCCTGAGTAGTTATTATTTTGTGTCTTTAATGATCCTTCATTTATTCACATCTTTTACGAAACCGTGCAAAATGTTATACAATTTGAATATTGTTTTGCAAATTTAGATGTTTTTTAGAAGTTGGCAAAATATTTATATATAAAAAATCAGCTGTTTTGTCATTTTTCTTCTAAATCGTATGAATATGAATAATTTTTACTGAATTTTGCAATTATTCTTCTCTATTTGTATTTAATCTGTAGCTTTTTGGTTTGTTAACGTACACACGCCTATGTGTGCCCACACCACCAAAACATATATGTATTAAAGGAAGTAAGTTTGCCACATAATACACCTACGTTAGTCGATAATTCGCTTTGAGCAGACAATAAAATGCAGCATTTATTTTGTGTTCTGACGTTTTTAATGTATTTTTGCAGAAAATAGAGATTTACCGCTAATGTATACACTAATCATACTAACACCTTAATATATATACATCAGTACTGTCTCAGAAAATCTAAAGTTATGCAAACAAGATGTCACTTGTCAGTTCTCGCCCTTAAGCAGGCAGAGAAGTATGGAGAGCGCGAAGCCTTCACGTATAAGGATTTCGGCGGTTCGGTGTGGAAGACCATGAGCTATAGTCGCTTCGCCACTCTTGTGAAGGAGGCCAGCAATGCCCTCCTTAATCTCGGAGCTAAGCCCCAGGACGCCATCGGCGTGTTCTCGCAGAACTGCATCCAATACCTCATCACCGACTTCGGTGCCTACGGCGTGCGTGTCATGTCCGTACCGTTCTACGCGACCTCTTCCGAACAGCAGATACAATATATGATTAACGATGCGCAGATTCGCTTCCTCTTTGTCGGCGAGCAGGAGCAGTACGACAAGGCACACCGCATATTCCCGCTCTGCCATTCGCTGGAGCGCATCATCGTATTCGACCGCAGCGTGCGCATCAGCTCGCACGACCCTGCAGCCCTCTACTTTGACGACTTCCTCAAGCTCGGTCAGGGACTGCCGCGCCAGACAGAAGTGGAGGCGCTTTACAAGCAAGCCAACAATGAAGATATATGCAACATCCTCTACACGTCCGGCACAACCGGCGAGTCGAAGGGCGTGGTGCTGACATACGGACAGTATGAAGCAGCCTTGACAGCCAATGACGAGGCTGTACCCATCCGCGACAAGGACCGCATCATACAGTTCCTGCCCGTTACGCACATTTTCGAACGCGGATGGTCATACCTTTGTTTCTCGGAAGGATCGCACATCATCATCAATACCGACCCGCACGAGATACAGCAGTCAATGCGTGAGACCCATCCCACCAGCATGTCGTCAGTGCCACGCTTCTGGGAGAAGGTTTATCAGGCAGTGAAGGACAAGATTGACCGTTCGAGCTCCATGCAGCAGAAGCTCTTCCGCCACGCCCTTGAGGTGGGCCGCCGCTACAACATAGACTGCAAGAGCCAGGGCCGCCGCCCGTCTCCGATATTAACGATGGAATACAAGCTCATGGACAAGCTTGTCCTTCGTCTCGTCCGCAAGCAGATTGGCCTTGAGAACTCACACATCTTCCCGACAGCAGGAGCGACAGTATCGCCTGAAGTGGAACGCTTCGTACATTCTGTAGGTATCAATATGGTTGTGGGCTACGGTCTGACAGAGAGTCTTGCCACCGTATCGTGCGACCGCGACAATATGCCTTACACCATCGGATCAGTGGGACGCCCCATCAAGGGCATCGAGGTGAAGATCGACGACAACGACGAAATCCTGCTCAAGGGTCCGACCATCACACGTGGCTACTACAAGCGAGACGCTGCAAACGCAGCCGCATTCACAGAGGACGGATTCTTCCGCACGGGAGACGCCGGCTACATGAAGAACGGCGAACTGTTCCTCACAGACCGCATCAAGGACCTCTTCAAGACCAGCAACGGCAAGTATATCGCTCCGCAGATGATTGAGTCGCTCGTCCTCGTCGACAAGTTCGTTGACCAAATAGCCATCATCGCCAACGAGCGCAAGTTCGTTTCGGCACTCATCGTACCGGAGTTCCGTCTACTCGAAGACTGGGCGAAGGACAACGGCGTAGAGGTGGAATCAAGAGAGCAGCTTTGCCAGAACCCGAAGATAATAAAGATGATGACAGAGCGCATACACACACTGCAGCAGCAGCTTGCTCCCTACGAGCAGATAAAGCGCTTCACGCTCATCGCACACCACTTCTCTATGGAGAGCGGCGAGCTTACCAATACGCTCAAGATTCGCCGACCCGTAATCTACAAGAACTTCAAGGAAGTGATTGACAAGATGTATGAGTGTTAGGCGGCATTCTGCCGCAATTAGGAATTAGGAGTTAGGAATTAGGAATTGATAGATAATTCAAAAATCAAAACTCAGAAATGATAACAGCCGATCAGCTAAAGGATGTGATGGAGCGCACTGAAGCACTCCATCATTATCTTAATATCGACAAGAAACGCGTGGAGTTCGAGGAAGAACAGCTCCGCACACAGGCTCCAGACTTCTGGGAAGACCAGAAGTACGCAGAGGAGCAGATGAAGAAAGTGAAGACGCTCGAGAAATGGATAAAAGGATACGAGAACGTGAAGCGTCTTGCAGACGAACTGCAGCTCGCCTTCGACTTTCATAAGGACGAACTCGTCACGGAAGAAGAGGTGGACGACGATTATGCCAAGGCGGTGAGCGCCATCGAAGACCTCGAGCTTATGAATATGCTCCGACAGAAGGAGGACCCCATGGACTGCGTCATGAAAATCAACTCAGGTGCCGGCGGCACGGAGAGCCAGGACTGGGCGCAGATGCTTATGCGTATGTATATGCGCTGGGCGGAGGCTCACGGATATAAGGTGACCATCAGCAACATTCAGGAAGGCGACGAGGCTGGCATCAAGAGCGTCACTATGGAGATAGAGGGCGGCGAGTATGCCTACGGATTCCTCAAGAGCGAGAACGGCGTACACCGTCTCGTCCGCGTATCGCCATTCAATGCCCAGGGCAAGCGAATGACATCCTTCGCTTCCGTATTCGTATCGCCACTCGTAGACGACACCATCGAAGTGTACGTCGATCCGTCCAAGATATCTTGGGACCTCTTCCGTTCAGGCGGAGCCGGTGGTCAGAACGTCAACAAGGTGGAGACGGGCGTACGTCTCCGTTATCAGTACGTCGACCCCGACACTGGCGAGGAGGAGGAAATCCTCATCGAGAACACGGAGAGCCGCAAGCAGCTCGAAAACCGTAACAACGCCATGCGACTCCTCAAATCACAACTCTACGACCGCGCCATGAAGAAACGTCTCGAGGCGCAGGCGAAGATTGAGGCAGGCAAGAAGAAGATTGAATGGGGCAGCCAGATACGCTCCTACGTCTTTGACGACCGCCGCGTAAAGGACCACCGCACCAACTATCAGACCACGGACGTGGACGCTGTGATGGACGGCAAGATTGACGGATTCATAAAGGCATACCTCATGGAATTCCCGACAGTGGAAGACGCATAAGTCAGATATGTAAAAATCAAATCTTAAAAATCATACAACTATGAGCCAGCAAAGCAAAATCAAGCGTGAGAAATACGCTAAGGAACAGGAGAAGAAGGGAAAGAAAGTCGTGGAAAGCATTTTCTGGTTGCTCGTCCTCGGAGGAGCGGCTTTCGCCATCTGGACCTGCATGAACGCATAACAAAAAATGCAAGTAAACAAATAAAACATTAGGTAAGAAAATGAGCGGATTTGAAATAGAACGTAAATTCCTCATTCGGGAAGGCGGCAACTATAAGGATGCCGCCTTTTCGTGTAGTCGGATAAAGCAGGGATATATGCCCTGCGAAACTGCCACTGTGCGTGTCCGTACCCGCGACGACAGCGCATGGCTGACCATCAAGAGCCACAGCGACGCAGCCGGACTCTCGCGTTACGAGTTTGAGAAAGAGATAACCATCGACGAAGCCGAGCACCTCTACCAGCTCTGCCGCGGAGGAGTGATAGACAAGAAACGATGGCTGGTGAAGAGTGCGGACGGACGACACACCTTCGAGATTGACGAGTTCTTCGGTGACAACGAGGGACTGACAGTTGCAGAGGTGGAGCTTGGCGCGGAGGACGAAACCTTCGAGCGTCCCGACTTCCTCGGCGAGGAGGTGACGGGCGACCGCCGCTACTATAATTCAGAACTTATAAAATCGCCATACAGTACATGGGCTCATAAAAAATAAAAGTAAGAAGATTATGGATAATAACACAACACCGGTGCTTCTGCTCACCGGATATCTTGGAAGCGGAAAGACAACACTCCTCAATCGTATACTTGCCAACAAGCAAGGCATCAAGTTCGCCGTCATCGTCAATGACATCGGCGAAGTGAACATCGACGCCACACTCATCGAGAAGGGTGGCATTGTGGGAGAGCAGGACGACAATCTCGTGGCTCTCCAGAACGGATGCATCTGCTGCACACTAAAGATGGATCTCGTACAGCAGCTCAGCGACATCGTGTCGCAGCAGCGCTTCGACTATATTGTCATCGAAGCAAGCGGCATCTGCGAGCCGGCTCCAATCGCACAGACCATCAGCGCCTATCCGCGCATCTATCCCAACCTCGCCACTAAAGGCATTGCCAAACTCGACTCCATCGTCACCGTCGTTGACGCACTGCGCCTCAAGGACGAGTTTGCCGGTGGCGACGACCTCACAAAGGACAACATCGGTGAGGAAGACCTCGCCAGCCTCGTCATACAGCAGGTGGAGTTCTGCAACAAGATTCTCCTCAACAAGGCTTCGGAGGTCACTCCCGAAGAGCTTGCCCGCATAAAGGCTATACTGCGCGAGCTGCAGCCGCACGCCGACATCATCACATGCGACTATTGCGACGTCAATCTTGACAAGCTGCTCAATACCGACGAATTCAATTTCCAGAAGGTTGCCACATCAGCAAGATGGATTGAGGGCATCGAAAGCCAAGAAGAAGAGGAGGAAGAACATCACCACCATCATCACCATGACCACGACGATGACCACGAGGAGCATGACCACGAGGAAGGACATTGCCACCACCATCACCATCACGGACTGGAGAACGAGGAAGAGGGCGAAGCTCTCGAATACGGCATCGGCACCTTCGTCTACAAGCGCCGCCGTCCGCTGGACATGAACAAGTTCGACTACGTTGTCACAAAGAAATGGCCTAAGAGCGTCATCCGCTGCAAGGGTCTCTGCTACTTCAAGGGCGAGGAGAGCCTCTGCTACGTATTCGAGCAGGCTGGCAAGCAGATTGAGATGCGCAACGCCGGACAGTGGTATGCCACAATGCCTGAGGAAGAGCTTCGCGAGGTGATGAAGCAGAATCCAGGACTGGCACGCGACTGGGACGACACTTACGGCGACCGCATGCAGAAGATTGTGTTCATCGGACAGAACATGAACCGTGAGGAGATAGAGAAAGACCTCGACTTCTGCCTCACCGACTAACATACACGAATAAAGACATTACATTTATATATATAAGGTAACCAGATGAGACTCATCATTCGCATCACACGGACCACCATATCCTTCACGGCGCCCAACACCGTAATAGAGGGACAGACCGACTTCGAGCAGTACAGCATGAAGACGGGCATCTCCGTGGCTGCAAACATGAGGCAGGCGCTTGCCGACTGCCGACTGCTGCAGGTCCACACCTCGCCTACACAGAACGGACAGACCATGCCGTCGCAGTATCATCCCGTGTTCAGTCAGGTAAGGGTCTACGTCGATACGCCGCTCCTCCTCATACCCGCGGAGGAGTTCGACGCTGACGCCGCTCCCCTACTCTATCATCACGTCAACACCACCTGCGAGAACGACGACGTCGACACCGTACAGCTCCCTGCCGCCAACGTCGTGGCAGCCTTTGCCGTGGGCAAGGACCTGCGCTTCGTGCTCACAGAGCGCTTCCTGCACGTCGAGTTCCTACATCTGCTCGGTCCCGTCATAACGGAGTTCAGCCGCTTCGCCTCGGAAGGATTCCAGGAGAAGATGTTCTGCTACTTCCATGACCGCCGCGTCGACATCTTCTCGTTCCGCAAGGGCCGTCTGCGCATAAGCACCTCCTTCGAGACCTCCACAACCGAAGATTCAGCCTACTACATCCTCAACACATGGCAACAGTTGGGCATGCGCAAGACGGACATACTCTGCCTGTCGGGCAACATCACCGGACACGAGGCGCTGCTCAACATGCTGAAACAGTTCGTGCGAAACATCAAGCACGTTAACATCTGATTACACATTATAATATATATAGAAAAGAAGAACTATATGCGAATAATAACAGGAATATACAAGGGTCGCCACTTCGACATCCCGCGATCCTTCAAGGCACGACCCACCACCGACTTCGCCAAGGAGAACATCTTCAACGTCATCGGCGGATACGTCGACCTTGACGGTGCCAACGCTCTCGACCTCTTTGCAGGCACGGGCAGCATATCGCTCGAGATGCTGTCGCGCGGTTGCTCGCCGGTGATAAGCGTGGAGGCAGACCGCGACCACGCCTCGTTCATCCGTGAGTGTATGAAGAAGATATCTGCCGACCGCGACAACATCCTCATCCGCGGCGACGTCTTCCGCTTCATCCGCACCTGCAAGCAGCAGTTCGACCTCATCTTCGCCGACCCACCCTACGCTCTCCCCGAGCTGCCGACCATCCCTAATCTCATCCTCGAAAAGAAGATGCTCAAGCCCGGCGGTCTCCTGGTCTTCGAGCATGGCAAGAAGAACGACTTCAGCTCCGTCCCCGGCTTCATCGAACACAGAGCATACGGCAGCGTCAACTTCTCACTGTTCAGAACACCAGAAGAAGAGTTTTGAATTAGGAGTTTTGAATTTTGAATTGCTCTTGGCTTCGCCTACGATTTTTATTTTTACAGTTTTAATTTTTATATAGGAGGCTGTGTCAAAACTCAATCAGCGCGGGCTGAAGGCCCAATAATCACATAGCCCAGGGCAGCGCCCTGGGGCTTAGAGGCATTTTACCAAACGCCCTGTAAGGGCAAAAGCGTTCTGCTTCAATGCTTTTGCCCTTACAGGGCGTCTTTGGTTTTTCTCTTCTTATTTCCCAGGGCGCTGCCCTGGGCTATTAGCTGCTGCCCTTTCAGGGCGTGCTACTGTGCTTTTGACACACTCTCCTATTAGCTACTGCCCTTTACCTTTCCGCTTCGCGCCGGTGACCGTTGGTTCAGGGCGTGCTACTGTACTTTTGACACAACCTCTTTGTTTATCCATATCTCCTTTTTTATATTCTTCATAAACTAATTCGTTGATTTAATTTGTTGTTTTGCTGAGATTTATGTAATTTTGCCATCGTTACTTGCAAATCACAAAAATCAATATAATTATATGAAGAAAATCATCGCAATGCTCTCTTTGGCTCTTGCTGCAAGCACCACATTCGCTGTGCCCGCAAAGCAAGCCAAGAAAACACTGACGCTCGCTGACGGCACACAGGTAGTGGCCACGCTGATGGGCGACGAGTACATGAACTGGTGGCAGGCCGACAACGGAATGCGCTATGTGGAAAGCCAGGAAAACGAAGGCGTTTACGTGGCTGCCAACATGGACATAATGACTGCCACAGCCGAAATGCGCCGCGCTCAGGTGGGCGAAAAGCGCGCAAAGCGCCTCAACTCTGTAAGAAAAGCCGCCGACCTGTCAAGCTTTGGCGGACAGCAGAGAGTGCAGATCGGCGACGAGCACGTCACCTATGAAGGAAAGAAGAAGGGCATCATCATCCTCGTACAGTTCCCCAACCAGAAGTTCGAGGAAGGTCATGACAACGCATACTATAATATGGTGGCAAACGAGAAGGGACTCAAGCACAAGGACGGATACGTAGGATCTGTTAGCGACTACTTCCTCTCGCAGAGCAACGGCAAGTTTGAGCTCGACTTCGACATCGCCGGTCCGTACACACTCTCACATACCTCATCATACTACGGCAAGAATGACGGTGCCAACATCGATGTCAAAGTGGGATATATGATTCAGGAAGGCTGCGACGCTGCCGTGGCTGACGGATTCAATTTCAACGACTACGACTGGGACGGCGACGGCTATGCTGATCAGGTATTCGTGCTCTACGCCGGTCTCGGCGAGGCTTCAGGCGGTGACGCCAAGACTGTATGGCCGCACGAGTATCAGATCAGATACACATGCGTTGGCAAGGTGCTCAACTACACGGCAGAGGGCAAGGGCAAGGTGGACACTTACGCTTGCGCCAACGAAATGGAGCGCGTCATCAACGAATACACCGGCCAGTACACCAGCGACCAGAAGCTCGCAGGTATCGGAACCATCTGCCATGAGTTCTCACACTGCCTCGGATTCGCCGACATGTATGACACCACTGCAAACGGCGGCAACTATGGTATGGGCTTCTTTGACGTGATGAGCAGCGGATCATACAACGGAGGCGGCTTCATTCCCTGCAACTACAATGCTTACGAGCGTATCTATGCAGGATGGACAGAGCCTATCGTCCTCAAAGATGATCCTGCTTCTGTAGAGAAAATGATGAGTACAGAAGACTACGGCAGACCATTCATTATCTATAACGACAAGCATCCTGAGGAATTCTTCACTCTCGAGAACCGTGAGAAGAAGGGTTGGGACGCAGCTCTCTACGGAAGCGGCATGATGATTACACACGTAGACTATGACCAGAGTGTATGGGGCGTAAACCAGGTGAACGCTTCTGCATCTGACCACCAGCGCTGCACCATCTTCCATGCTGACAACGACGCTGACGGAACAGTACTGGAGAGCATCAAGAACGACCTCTATCCTTACATGTCAGGCGGCGTACCTCTCAACGACGAGCTTACTGACGACTCACGTCCTGCTGCAAAGCTCTACAACAAGAACGCGGACGGCACAAAGTATATGGGCAAGCCTATCACTGCCATCAAGAAGAACGTCAACGGCACCATCTCATTTGACGTTATGGGCGGCAACGAGGACAACATCCTCGACAACACCACATCAGAGACTGCCATCAAGGACATCAAGGCTGACACACGCAAGGCAGACAACCACGTATACAGCATCGACGGACGCTACCTCGGCGACGACATCAACGCTCTCGGAAAGGGCCTCTACATCGTAGGCGGCAAGAAGGAGCTCAAGACAAAGTAGTAAGAAGCAACCTTTAATATAAAGCAAGTCGGAAGCAATCGGAAAACCATCCCTTTGCTTCCGACTTTTTTATGCTGCATAAATTGCAGTTTTGACACGCCCTCACTCAGCCTAAATAATAGGCAGGGCTTCTCTGTTTTTGCGAAATGTTGTGATTTTAACCCAGAAAAACCTTGGAATTTTGTGATAAATACCGCTAAAGTACTTGGAATTTTGTGATTTTTAGTCTTAAAAAGGCTGGAATTTTGTGATTATTCATTATCTTTGCCGTGTATTAAATCAGCTAATCTCATTGATTATGAAACTATTAAGAAGAAAGATAGACAGACATCTTACCGAATGGAAGAATCGTTCTGATCACATGCCGCTCATAATTAAAGGCGCAAGGCAGGTGGGCAAGACGGCTTCCGTTATGGAGTTTGCCCGTGCTAACTATAGGAATGTGGTGGCTATCAACTTTGTTTTGGAGCAAAAATACAAGGCTGTTTTCGATGACGGATATGATGTTGACAGCGTCATACGCAACATATCGCTCATAAATCCAGACTTTATGTTCGAGTCAGGTAATACCCTTGTTTTCTTCGATGAAATGCAGGATTGTCCGCAATGTGCCACATGCCTGAAAGCATTCTGCATAGACGGACGCTACGATGTCATCTGTTCGGGTTCGCTTATGGGCATCAATTATCGTGAAATAGAGTCGAACAGCGTGGGATATAAAGAGGACTACACAATGCATTCCATGGATTTCGAGGAGTTTCTTTGGGCAAAAGGTTATAACGACGGATTTGTGGAAGGACTGTACGCGAAGATGTGCGCCGTCACTCCATTGTCGCAGCTTGAAATGGATACGCTTGAGGGTCTCTTCCGTGAGTATATGACGATAGGTGGTATGCCTGCTGTAGTAAATCGTTTCGTCACTACAGGTAATTTCAGCGGCACACTCGCCATCCAGCGCCAGCTGCTTCTCGATTATGAAGAGGACATAACCAAATACGCTCAAGGGCTCGACAAAGGCAAGATAAAGAGCATCTACAACCATATCTCCGTATTTCTCGGTCAGGACAATAAGAAATTTCAGATCAGCAAGATAGCGCATGGAGCAAGAAACCGTGAGTATGTCGGCACCGTGGAGTGGCTTCGTGATGCTGGCATAGTGAATGTTTGCTATTGCCTCGCACAGGTGTCGCTGCCGTTGAAAGGCAATTACGACCCTAAATCGTATAAGCTATACTATAAGGATACGGGCTTGCTCATAGCGTCACTTGACGAGGAATCGCAGGACGATATGCGCGTAAACAAGAATTATGGCACTTACAAGGGAGCCATATATGAAAATGTCGTGGCTGACATGCTGGTGAAACAGGGTTACGGTCTCTTCTTCTATCGCAACGAAAAATCTACACTTGAGATAGATTTCTTCATCCGCGACACCTCATCATTGGTGCCCATCGAAGTAAAGGCCACGGACAACGCCACCCGTTCTCTTGTAAAGCTGACATCAGGCGACGGTAAATATCCTGACATAAAGTATGGTATAAAACTGTGTAACCGAAATATTGGGTTCAATGGTCACTTCTATACATTCCCCTATTTCCTAACTTTCTTGATGCGCAGGTTCATGCGTCGCAACCTCGGGAATGTATAAAACAAAAAAAGAGTCACTCTATTGAGTAACTCTTTCTTTTGTGG
>ERZ506999.614-NODE-614-length-14650-cov-4.885509_pt1 | contig 14650 bp, 9 predicted proteins | sample MGYA00512881_ERZ506999 | MGnify/ENA metagenome assembly ERZ506999
CACTTGGACTTACGGAGCAGATGGTACCGAGAATTGCTGCCGTGGGTGCGGGAGGTAAGACTTCTCTTTTGAAACAGCTGCTCGCTGAATACCAAGAGAAGGGTGCCCTCCCGGTTCTGGTGACTACAACCCATATGAAAAAAGAGACTGCCCCTTATTTTGTAATGGAGGATTCTATCGAAAAAATTCTGGAAGTGCATAAAAGAGAAGGCATGGTGATCGCCGGTCTGGATGCAGGAGGAGGCAGGATCAAAAGCCTTTCTGTACCGGTAATGGAAAAGATCTGGGAGCTTCCTGCGCCGGTTCTTGTGGAAGCGGATGGTGCACGGATGCTTCCGGCGAAAGTGCCGGGGGAGAAAGAACCGGTTATTCCAAAGCAGATCCAGATAGTCCTTTCTGTATATGGACTCGATGCCATCGGACAAAGGATAAAAGACTGCTGTTTCCGGCCTGAGCTTGTGGCACAGGTACTTGGAAAAGCAGTGGAAGAGGTCCTGACGGAGGAGGATCTGGCAGGGCTGGCTGTTTCGGCAAAAGGCGGGAAAAAGAATGTCCTGCCGGAAATGGATTTCTATATTGTGCTAAACAAAGCAGATGACGAAAAACGTCTGAAAATGGCAGAGAGAATCGCCTTAAGAGTAGAACGGGATTCTGGTGAAAAAGTACGGATTACATCGTTTCGTTAATATTTTGGAAAAATAAAGCAATTGTGTGTTGAAAAATGGAACATTGCCGAATTGTCATTGGAAACCATTCGTGCTATCATAGATACGATAGCTTTGACAACGAAAGTTGTAAGTGGGTAGAGAAGGAGGCAAAAAAGTGAGTACGAAGAATAGTAATACTTCACAGGAACTATTTAACCTTAACGGAAAACCATCCTTTGGTCAGGCACTTCCGCTGGCATTCCAGCATGTAGTGGCGATGATCATTGGCTGTGTTGCACCGGCGATTATTCTTGCCGGTGTGTCCGGACTTTCAGAATCAGATACGGTTGTCCTGATTCAGGCATCTCTTGCAATGTCAGCGATTTCGACATTCATCCAGCTTTTTCCGTTTATCAAATTTAAGTCTTATCAGATAGGAGCCGGGCTTCCGGTTATTATGGGAATCAGCTTTGCGTATGTTCCAAGTATGCAGGCAATTGCGTCTGATTTTGACATTGCAACAATTCTGGGTGCACAGATTATCGGAGGTGTGGTTGCACTTCTGGTGGGATTGAATATTAAGAGAATCCGCAAATTCTTCCCGCCGCTGATTACAGGAACGGTCGTATTTTCTATCGGTCTTTCTCTGTATCCGACAGCAATTAACTATATGGCCGGAGGTGCGAGCAGCAAGACTTATGGATCATGGCAGAATTGGGTGGTTGCGATTATTACATTGATCATTGTAACAGCATTGAATCATTACGGAAAAGGGGTATGGAAACTGGCATCCATCCTGATCGGAATTATTGCAGGATATATCGTAGCGTTGTTCTTTGGAATGGTAGATTTTTCATCTGTGTCATCGGCATCGCTCTTCCAGCTTCCGAAACCAATGCATTTTGGAATCAAGTTTGAACCATCTGCATGTGTTGCGATCGGAATTCTGTTTGCGATCAATGCAGTACAGGCAATTGGTGATTTTTCGGCAACAACAACAGGATCTATGGACCGTATGCCGACAGATGAAGAACTGACAGGTGGAATTGTAGGCTATGGAATCAGTAACATTTTCTGTGCATTCTTTGGAGGACTTCCGACTGCGACATACAGCCAGAATGTAGGTATCGTATCAACAACAAAGGTCGTCAGTCGTGTGGTAATGGGGCTGGCAGCAGTGATATTACTGGCAGCAGGATTGATTCCGAAGTTTTCTTCTCTGCTTACAACAATTCCGTATTGTGTACTCGGCGGTGCGACAATCTCTGTATTTGCTTCGATTACAATGACGGGAATCAAACTGATCACGACAGAGCCAATGGATTTCCGTAATACAACAGTTGTAGGACTTGCAGTAGCAGTAGGAATGGGTGTGACACAGGCAAATGCTTCACTGGCACAGTTCCCGGAATGGGTGACAACAATTTTCGGAAAATCTCCGGTTGTTCTTGCAACGATTGTAGCAATTGTGTTAAATTTAACCCTTCCAAAAGCAAAGAAAAAAGAGGAGAAATAATCCTTATATGATAATAAGTTATATAAATGGTGAATGGAAAGAGCCTGGCAGTTTATGCCAGGCTATTGGAATTTTTAAAGAAAATTTTCATAAGACGGTATCCGTTGTCGGCGGAGGCGGAAAGACGACAGTGATCCTCAGGCTTATGGATGAATGCCGGAATGCCGGAATTCCATGTGCGGTTTCTACAACAACTCATATACAAAAATGTGATGCCGGATATTTTCTGGGAAAACCTTCGCTGGAAATGTTCCGTCAGATTATGATAAAATATGGTGTTGTATGGATGGGAAGAGAGACAACGGATGGGAAGCTTGCATCTTTTCAAGAAGAATATCTAAAAGAGATCAGCCGTGAACCAGGCGTACTGCTTCTAGAGGCAGACGGAGCGAAGCGTCTGCCGGTTAAAACCCCTGCGGAACATGAGCCGGTGATCTGTGAGCAGACAGATATTGTTTTGAATGTATATGGGATGAGTGCGGTTGGAAAGAAGCTGAAAGAAGGTTGTTTCCGGGTGAAAGAAACCGGGAAGATTCTCGGAAAGACAGAAGAAGATATTCTGTGTCCGGAAGATATTGTTACACTTGCGGTAAGTCAGAGTGTGGGACGAAAATACGTGACGGATGATATGGAATATCAGGTGATACTGAATCAGGCAGATACTAAGGAGCAGAAAAAAATGGCAGTGGAACTTGCGGAAGAGATCGTAAAGCAGTTGTCAGACAGGCATGCAGATAGTATGGAATGCCCGGGGCAGATCCGCAGAGTGCATGTGGTATCGGACCTGATTCCGTTGAAAGAAAGATGGTAACTATGTCAGAAATGTATAAAAACAGAAAAAAAGTATTAATCAGAGGAGCCGGAGATCTGGCTACGGGTGTAGGAGTGGCACTTCACAGGGCAGGATTCCGGGTGATCATGACGGAGATTGCAGTGCCGCTTACCGTCAGACGTGAAGTTGCAATGTCACGGGCAGTCTATGAAGGCAGGATAGAAGTAGAAGGAATAGAAGGAATTCTTGTGGGAAATTATCAGGAAGCCAGGAGGGTACTGGCAGCGGATAAGATTGCCGTAATCGTGGACCCGGAGGCAGAGATCCGGAGAGAATTCAGACCGGATGTACTTGTGGATGCAATTCTTGCAAAAAGAAATACAGGAACCAGCCGGGCAGATGCACCATATGTGATCGGTCTCGGACCGGGGTTTATAGCGGGAAAAGATGTCCATGCTGTCATAGAGACAATGCGTGGATTAACACTTGCGGATATCATCTATGACGGACAGCCGATTCCCAATACCGGCATTCCGGGATATGTGGGCGGCTATGCGCTGGAACGTCTGATCAGGGCGTCAGCAGCCGGACGGATGGAGCCGAAAGCACAGATCGGGGATGTTGTCCGAAAAGGACAACTTCTGGCTCTGACCGGAGGAAAACCGGTCTATTCTCAGTTGGACGGTGTGATCCGGGGGATGTTACAGGAAGGCGTGCAGGTAAAAAAGGGTCTGAAGATTGGAGATGTGGATCCGAGAAAGGACAAGAAATTGTGTTATCTGATCTCGGATAAGGCAAATGAGATTGGCAGTTCCGTGGTAAAGACAGTAGAAGCACGACTGTCAGATAAAGATTATGCGATGATTCTCCTGGCAGCCGGAAAGTCAAGCCGGTACGGGAACAATAAGCTGCTGGAGAAACTGGATGGAGGGCAGATGTTCGAACATACCCTTCGTAAAATGCGTGCATTTCCATTGTGTACACAGGTAGTGGTAACAAGATTTGAAGAGATAGAGAATGCAGCAAAAACACAGGGGATGCTGGTGGTACAGAATACGGAGCCGGATCTTGGAATCGCACATTCGCTGAAGTTAGGATTAAAGAGAGCATTAGATGAGAATCCGGGGTTAAAGGGGGCTATGTTCATCGTATGTGACCAGCCGGGATTGACAGCCGGGACATTTGCCCGTATGCTTGAGATGGGGAAGATGCATCCGGGAAGGATTGTATGTGCCGGATGGAAAGGAAGAACCGGGAATCCCGTATTATGGGATTCGTGCTTTTTCCGGGAGTTGTGCAGACTTTCCGGTGATAAAGGCGGAAAACAGATCATCTGTGCACATAAAGAAGATGTGGTGCTCTGTGAGACAGAAGAAGCAGAACTCCGGGATGTAGATGTACCGGAACAACTGATAAAATGGGAGAGAGATTATGGAGAATCAGGAAAATCAAGAGAAGAAACATAAACGGAGAGTCCGATATTCCGGAACACATCCGAGAAATTATAAAGAAAAATATAAAGAACTGAATCCGGAAAAGTATGCAGATACTATTTCAAAGGTGATCCAAAAAGGCGGAACACCGGCAGGAATGCACATTTCCATCTGTGTACAGGAGATTTTAGACTTTTTTGATATCCAGCCGGGACAGCAGGGACTGGATGCAACGCTTGGATATGGAGGGCATACCTCAAAGATGCTGGAAAAACTGCAGGGAGAGGGCCATATTTACGGACTGGATGTAGATCCGATCGAATCAGCAAAGACAAAGAAACGTCTGGAGGAAAAAGGATTTGGATCAGACATTCTGACAGTAAAGCTTGAGAACTTTGCTAATATTGACAAAGTAGCAAAAGAAGCCGGAAAATTTGATTTTGTACTGGCAGATCTTGGTGTGTCATCCATGCAGATCGATAACCCGGACCGGGGATTCACGTTTAAAGCAGAAGGTCCTCTGGATCTGCGGATGAATCCGGAGAAAGGAATCAGTGCGGCAGAACGGCTGCATGACATTTCAAGAGAAGAACTTGCAGGGATGCTGGTTGAAAATGCAGATGAACCTTATGCAGAAGAGATTGCAGAAGCAGTTACGGAAAAGATCCGAAAAGGCGGAAAGATTGAAACAACAACGGGATTGCACCAGGTGATCGGAGAGGCACTTGCATTTATTCCGGAAAAAGAAAGAAAAGAAGCAATACGTAAGTCGAGCCAGCGGGTATTCCAGGCACTTCGTATTGATGTGAATCATGAATTTGAAGTATTGTATGATTTCCTGGATAAGCTGCCGGGTGTGCTAAAACCGGGAGGAAAAGTGGCAATCCTTACCTTTCATTCGGGGGAAGACCGTCTGGTAAAGAAATCATTCAAACAATGGAAAAAGGAGGGCCTGTACAGTGAGATTGCAAAAGACGTCATCCGACCGTCCAAAGAAGAATGCTTCCGCAACAGCCGTGCGAAATGCACGAAAATGCGCTGGGCAATCAGGTCAGAAGAGTAAAGTACAGAAAAATAAAAAGCAGACACGGAATCAGACTTCTGCATGTAAAATCGATAAAAAATGTGGCGGCTGCCAGTTCCAGAAGATACCATACAAAGAACAGCTGAAAAGAAAACAGAAGCAGGAAGAAAAATTATTGGGCGGCTTTTGCAAAGTCAGTCCGATCATCGGTATGGAGCATCCATATTTTTATAGAAATAAAGTACATGCGGTATTCGATCATGACAGAAAAGGAAATGTGATATCCGGCATCTATGCAGAAGGAACGCACCGTGTGATCGCAGTGGAAGAATGTCTGATCGAAGATAAGAAAAGTCAGGAGATCATTCGTACAATCCGTGAACTTCTGCCGTCTTTTAAGATTAAGACATATAATGAAGATACAGGATATGGACTTTTGAGACATGTATTGATCCGCAGAGGCTTTGAGACTGGTGAGATTATGGTCGTTCTGGTGTTGGGGTCGCCAATTCTTCCATCAAAGAATAACTTTGTGAAGGCTTTGAGAAAAGTACATCCTGAGATTACGACCGTAGTACTGAATGTGAATAACAAGCAGACCAGTATGGTGCTGGGAGAAAAGGAAAAGCCAATCTACGGACCGGGATTTATTAAAGACAGATTATGCGGCTGTACGTTCCGTATTTCTCCAAAATCGTTCTATCAGGTGAATCCTGTACAGACGGAGATACTTTATAATACAGCCATGGACTATGCGGAACTGACCGGAAAAGAGACGGTGATCGATGCGTACTGCGGAACCGGTACAATTGGTCTGATTGCAGCCAGGAATGCAAAGAGAGTCATTGGAGTAGAGCTGAACAAAGATGCGGTGAAAGATGCGAGAATCAACGCAAAAGAAAATGGCATCAAGAATGCCGAGATCTATGCAGGTGATGCAGGAAGATTCATGGTAGATATGGCTTCGAAGAACCAAAAAGCAGATGTGGTATTCATGGATCCGCCGAGAGCCGGAAGTGATGAGAAGTTCCTTTCTTCTGTAATAAAGCTCGGGCCAAAGAGGGTTGTCTATGTGTCCTGTAATCCGGAGACACTGGCAAGAGATCTGAAATATCTGACGGGAAACGGATATCAGACAGTGAAGATCCAGCCGGTGGATAACTTCCCGTTCTGCGATCATATCGAGACGGTAGTAAAGCTTGTGAAAAAGCAGGCAGTCTGGATCTGACGGTCAGGACGGATTACTTTGTGAATCGTGTCGTAACAACAAGAAAGATTGAACGGAAGCAGGAAAGTTTTAATTATGAACTTCCGGTACAGAACGCCAGACGGATAAGACGATGCTCAATGGGAGAATTTTTGAGTGAATAAAATGGATATAAATAGACATTTTTTCTGGATTGTTGGTTTTATGATCTGAAAAAAAGAGCTATAGTTAAAGTATACAAGACGGAATATACTTGCAAAAAGGAGGAAGCGTTATGATTATTTGTATCGGAAGAGAATTTGGAAGCGGCGGTCATGAAATCGGAAGAATACTTGCAAAAAAACTGGGACTGGAATTATATGACCGGGATCTGATCGACAAGGCAGCAGAAAAGATTGTTGCAATGCCTAAAGAAGTTCTGGAAAAGGCGGATGAAAAAAAACATAATCCATGGCTGCACCAGGTGTGGTATGATGTGCCGAATCAGGAACTCAACGGAATGACAGCCAATGACACACTGCATCAGGCATACAGTTCTATTATCCGGGAACTGGCAGGAAAAGAAAACTGTGTGTTTGTCGGACGCTGTGCAGATTACATATTGGAACAGGCAGAACTTGATCATATCAGCCTGTTTATAGCGGCACCGTTTGAGTGGCGTGTGCAGAGAAAGATGGAACAGCTTTCGATAGATGAGAAAGCGGCGACTTCGATGGTCAGAAAGAAAGACAAAGACAGGAAAGCATATTATGATTATTACACCGGCAGAAGCTGGGGCAGACCGCATAATTATGATCTGTGTATTAATAGTTCCAGGCTAGGAATCGAAGTGACAGCAGAAAAGCTGGCAGAGATGGTCCTGCAACTGGAAAAAGGTACGTCTTCTGTTGATTTTGGTCTATAAAAAACTGCAATTGATAATATTGTTATAACGGTATTATCAATTGCAATTTTTTATCTTTATTTGCAGTTCTTTCCGTGAAGATAGAAAAATAAGCCGCCAATGATAAATCCACCGCCTATAATGTTACCGATTGTAACAGGCAGAAGATTGACAAGGAAGAAATTTTCCCAGTTCAGGGAAGCAATCTGACTTTCGGTGATGCCGTACAATTCCTTTGCTTTGGCAACATAATCCGCATTCATGGAAGCAAAGATTCCGGCCGGGATATAATACATATTTGCAACGCAGTGTTCGAAGCCGGATATAACGAATGCCATGATCGGGAAGAAGATGGCGAGGGATTTTCCGGCAATATCTTTTGCAGTAGAAGCCATCAATACTGCAGCGCACACCAGGATGTTACATAAAATTCCGGAGATCAGAGCAGGCAGAAAAGACAGGCTGACTTTTCCGAGAGCTACTTTTATTGTAAATGCACCGAGAGCACCACTGGTGTAATTATACTGTCCGGACAGATATACCAGATACGCGAGAGCAACTGCACCGACCATATTTCCGAAATATACAATTACCAGAGTACGGATGAGAGAAGCAACGCTGATCTTTCTCTTAATACATGCCATCGTCATCATACAATCTCCGGTGAACAATTCTCCTCCGATAAATACAATCATCATCAGACCTACCGGGAAGACGCATCCTGCAACCAGACGTGCAAGCCCTACATTTGAAATATCATGCATGGCAACATTACTGGACTGAGCACCGAGTGCGATGCAGACACCAGCCATGATTCCCATAAAGAATACTTTCTTTTTAGAAGTCGCAGCTTTTTTTACAGCACCGTTCATATTGGCCTGTACAACTTCCTGCGGAGTGTTAAACATTGAATCCATAATAACCCTTTCCTTTAGTAATAGTTTGATAAAAATATCACATAAAATATAACATGGATAACAAAGCAGGGGCAACCTGTAATCGCAATGTTTATGCTCTTTTTTACATACAGTATCGGAAAAATATGTTATAATCGATGAAAAACAGAGAAATTCAATTATCAAATCAGAAAAAGGAGAATTACGATGGCTCAGAATAGCTGTGAAAGCTGTACTTATTATACATACGATGAAGATTATGAAAGTTATATGTGCGATATCAATATGGATGAAGATGAATATATGCGTCTTATTTCAGACCAGCATTATCAGTGCCCTTATTATCGGAATGGGGATGAGTATATGGTGGTGAGGAAACAGATGTAGTTTCTACTTAATTCATTAAGCTAGCTACCCGGACCAGAATAAAAGTTGGAAAAGCATTCCTGTCCAACTTTTATTCTGGTCCGGGTAGCTAACGCTGTAGTGAATTAATAGAATCCCCGTAACTATTGTGAGACCGGAAGTGTATCTATTAACCTGAGAATAACAATTTATGCAGACTCTATCTCATAAGTGAATCCCGCATCTGTTATCGTCTGAATAGTATCTTTAATACCCTGACCACCTGCGGTAAGATATCCGGAGGCAAAGATGGAATCTACAACACTTAACAATTCCTTTTCATGTCCTTTGAAATACACTTCACGTCCTGCCGCACAGCGGATGTCTGACTGCGGAACCAGAAGTCTTGCGAGACAGAGCACCTTTATGCCATATTCATAAGTCAGTCCCGAGATATCCTGATCGCCAAGAGGAGTACCCGGAATCGGCAGCAGGAAGTTGATCGGGAGAGCTTCCGGATTAATTTCTTTCAGTTCCAAAAGCATATCTACAACGTCTTCTTTGCTTTCGCCCATACCGATGATTCCACCGCTGCAGATCTCGAAACCGAGTCTCTGAAGCATATGTATATTTTCCACACGCTGGTCAAAAGTGTGTGTGGTGCAGATGTGACTGTAATAATTACGGCTGCTGTTCAGATTATGATTGATACGGTCAAGTCCGGCGTCTTTTAACATTTTTGCCTGTTTTTCGGTTAAGAATCCGATGGAGCAGCAGAGATGGGTTCCGGTTTCTTTCATCTTGCGGATACGTCCGGCAAGCTGTTCGATCTCTGCATCTGTGAATCCCATGCCGCTTAATCCGATACAGTGGCGGGAAAGATGTTCATTTACAAAATCATTATCATTGTATAATTTTTCGTCTTCTACCCATTTATAAGTGTCGATGTCTGCATTAGAGCGACAGGATTGCGCACAGTAAGCGCAGTCCTGAGAGCAGTTACCACTGCGGACATTGGTCAGAATATGAATGCTGACGTGGTTTCCTTTATATTTTTTACGGAGGATTCCGGCACGTTCGATGAGAGCATCTAACTGGTCGTCCGGAGTGTTTAAAATCTCGATGGCCTCTTCGCGTGTCAATATAGGATCTTCGTGTGTATGAACTTCTGAAATCATGGTGTTACCTTCCTTTGTGTGTAATATAAATCACTTGTTAACTGATATAGACAAAAGGTTAACATGACGGGAAATAAAAGTCAACTGTATTTGGTGGAAAGGTTAACATCTGCGATGCTATATACAGATAAAAATCAGACTGTGATTAGCGGATATATTTCTAAATAAAAAGCAAAGATTAAAAAAGTATAAAAATACGGATTTTATAAAATATTTCTGTATAATAATAACAGATGTCTGTAAAAAAATAACAGATGGAAGAAGGAGAAAAAGAATACATGCTTCAGATACAGCATATTTGTAAAGAATATAGGACCGGTAATCTGGTACAGAAGGCGCTGAATGACGTGAGCCTGAACTTAAGAGATAATGAATTCGTGGCAATTCTAGGTCCCAGTGGATCGGGAAAGACTACGCTTCTGAATATTATCGGAGGACTGGACCGTTATGACAGCGGCGACCTGATCATCAACGGAATATCTACGAAGAAATATAAGGACAGAGACTGGGATTCATACCGGAATCATACGATCGGATTCGTATTTCAGAGTTATAATCTGATCCCGCATCAGACGGTGTTGTCTAACGTAGAACTTGCACTTACAATTTCTGGAATCGGAAAAGAAGAGAGAAGAAAACGTGCCATTGATGCGCTGAAAAAAGTAGGACTTGGAGAACAACTTCACAAAAGACCAAGCCAGATGTCCGGCGGCCAGATGCAGAGAGTGGCGATAGCAAGGGCACTGGTGAATGATCCGGATATCCTGCTGGCGGATGAACCGACGGGAGCACTGGACAGTGATACCAGTATCCAGGTCATGGATCTTCTGAAAGAAGTAGCCAAAGACCGGCTGGTTGTTATGGTTACACACAATCCGGAACTGGCAGAAGAATATGCGACCAGGATCGTGAATTTGCGGGATGGGAAGATACGTTCAGATACGGACGAATACATTGTGGATGAGCAGACATTAAAAGAACCGGAACATAAGAATATGGGAAAATCTTCCATGTCTTTTTTGACGGCTCTGGCTCTTAGCTTTAATAATCTAAAGACGAAGAAAGCAAGGACATTACTGACATCCTTTGCGGGTTCTATCGGTATCATAGGAATTGCGCTGATTCTGGCACTTTCTAATGGAGTGAACGGTTATATCCAGTCAATCGAGGAAGAGACGTTGTCGGAATATCCACTACAGATCCAAAGTACGGGATTTGACATTACCTCCATGATGGTTGGAAATACCGGAACGGATGATAAGAGCAAAGACTCGTCCGGTAAGAAGAACAAAGATGGTCAGGTAAAAATCATGGAGATGGTTACAAATATGTTCTCCAAGATGAATACCAATGACCTTAAATCATTGAAAAAACATCTGGAAAAGGATAATGATGCGTTAAAATCCTATACAAATGCCGTGGAGTATGATTATGATGTGGATCCGCAGATATACAGAGAGGATTCGGATGGTGTCAGACAGGTACACCCGGACAAATCATTTTCATCCATTGGAATCGGAGCAGATTCCGGTGCCAACAGTATGATGTCATCCATGATGAGTACAAATGTGTTCTACCGCATGCCAAAGAACACAAGTCTGTACGAGAAGCAGTATGATGTCAAGGCGGGAAGATGGCCGAAAAAATATAATGAATGCGTACTGGTATTAAGTCAGGACGGCGGGATGAGTGATTTCCTTCTATATACACTTGGCCTCAGAGATCAGATGGAACTGGATGATATGATCAAAGCTTTTGCAAGTGAAGAAGAGATCAAGACACCGTCTTCACTGGGAACATACACCTATAAAGATATTCTGAACAAGAAGTTTAAGCTTGTGAATCAGGCAGACTATTATGAATATGACAGCCAGTATAAAGTCTGGAAAGATAAAAGTGATAATGCAGAATATATGAAAAAACTGGTGGCAGACGGAGAGGATATTAAGATTGTCGGAATCGTGCAGCCGGCAGAAGGTTCGAAGACAACTGCACTGAATATGGGAATCGGTTATCCATATTCGCTTATGACGCATGTCGCAGAAGAAGCAAAAAACAGTGAGATCGTAAAACAACAAAAAGCCAGTCCGGATATCAATGTATTTACCGGAGAGAAATTCGGTGAAGATTCCGGAGATAATGGTCTGGATATGAACTCGTTATTCAACATAGATGAAGACGCACTTCAGAAAGCATTCGGCATGGGAGATACAGACCTTGCAGGAAGTCTCGGAAATTCACTGGACTTTTCGAAAGCAGTGAATCTGCAGGATGCATTTAAGCTGGATGGCAATACGTTGAATTTATCCGGACTTGTGAATCTGGATCAGGTGGATCTGAATCTGTCGGGGCTTCCGTCGGCAGGTCTGGGAGATATGCTGTCGGGGCTGGATGTCAAGGTGAAACCGGGCGGAATGCAGAAGATGGCTGTTTCATTGATGGAAGGGTATCAGGCATATGCGAAGACGCATCCGGAAGCAGATTATTCGCATCTGGGAGATAACTTCTCGGAATATCTGAAAACAGATGGTGCAAAGCAGATCATGAAAAAGTATTTTTCAAAGATTCTAAAGGAGAGTGGAAAAGTAACCATTACAGAAGAAAAGGTACAGAAGCTTCTGACAGATATCATGCAGGGGTTTGAAAAATACGTAAAGGATCAGGGAATCGGAGATATCAGTGCGGACCAGTACGGAACATATTTCCGCCAGTATTTACAGACGGCAGAAGCAAAGCAGATCATAACAGACTGGGTGAATGACCTGTATAAAGATGTGGATATTGAGATATCGGAAGCGGATCTGCAGGCAATGGCGCAGGAACTTGCGGCTGGATATTTAAGCTATGCACAGGAAAAAGGATATGCAGATGTGACAAAGATGGGTGAGAACTTTGCAGCTTATCTCGGAACGGCAGATGGAAAACAGCGGCTGAGTAACGGTCTTTCAGAGACACTGGACATGAAGAGTCTGGAAAGCCAGCTTTCATCCGGGATGAATGTTTACATGAAGCAGGCAATGAGAGCGTATGCGAAATCTTTTGGAAATGCACTTGAGACACAGATCTCGTCGGCCATGGAGCAGATCATCGGACAGATGTCTTCCGGTATGGGTAAAGTAATGGAATCTGCCATGACACAGATCGGACAGAATCTCCAGAGTGTCATGCCAGATGCGATGAAGATCGATACAGATGCATTTGCAAAGGCATTTCAGTTCAATATGACGGAGGATGATCTGACAGAACTTATGATGTCTATGAGCGGAACGGCGAGTGCAACGTATGACAGCAATCTGCAGAAATTAGGATATGCTGACTTCGCAAAACCAAGTGAGATTGACATTTATCCTAAAGACTTTGAAAGTAAGGAACAGGTAGTGGATTATCTGGATCGTTATAACAAGAAGATGGAGAAAGCCGGCAAGGATGAACAGGTGATTTCCTACACGGATGTAGTGGGAACTCTGATGTCATCGGTGACAGATATCGTCAATACTATCAGTTATGTGCTGATTGCATTTGTGGCGATTTCACTGGTCGTATCTTCAATTATGATCGGAGTCATTACGTATATCAGTGTGCTGGAGCGGAAGAAAGAGATCGGAATCTTAAGGGCGATCGGCGCATCGAAGAGGAATGTATCTCAGGTGTTTAATGCGGAGACCTTCATTGTTGGACTGTGTGCGGGACTGATAGGAATCGGACTGACGCTGTTGCTTCTGCTCCCTGGCAATATGATCATTCATACGGTGGCTGATAATTCCAATGTAAATGCAGTGCTTCCGGTTATTCCGGCACTGGTGCTGATCGCACTGAGTGTGGTACTGACATTGCTTGGTGGACTGATCCCGTCAAAGAAAGCATCGAAGAGCGATCCGGTTACGGCACTTCGGACGGAATAAATTATTATCAATGAGCTGCATAAAGCGGTAAAACGTCTGTTGAAAAAATCATAGAGAAAGATTAAAATATGCTATGGAGAAATCTATAGCATATTTTTTATACCAAAAAGAAGGAGACCTTATGTATAATTTTAATTATTACACACCAACCAAAGTTGTATTTGGAAAAAATACAGAAGACAAATGTGGAGAACTGGTAAAAGAACAGGGATGTAAGAAAGTAATGATCCATTACGGAAGCGGAAGCGTCAAACGTACCGGATTATTGGATAAAGTAAAGGCTTCCCTGGATGAAGCAAAGATTGACTATATAGAACTTGGTGGTGCAGTACCGAACCCAAGACTTTCACTGGTATATGAAGGAATTAAGCTCGCGAAAAAAGAAGGAGTAGATTTCATCCTTGCTGTAGGCGGCGGAAGTGCGATCGATTCTGCAAAAGCAATCGGATATGGAGTTGCCAATGAAGGGGACGTATGGGATTTTTATGACAAAAAGCGCCAGGCAACAGGATGTCTTCCGATTGGTGTTGTACTGACTATTGCAGCGACAGGAAGTGAGATGAGTAATTCTTCTGTTATTACAAAAGAAGACGGCTGGATCAAGAGAGGATACCGCAATGACTATGGAAGACCGCGCTTTGCAATCATGAATCCGGAACTGACCATGACACTGCCGGATTATCAGACAGCATGCGGATGCACAGACATTCTGATGCATACGATGGAACGCTATTTTACAAATGGTGGAAATATGGAGATCACAGACAGTATTGCAGAGGGTCTGATGCGTACGGTAATTGAGAATGCAAGAATTCTGATCAATGATCCGAAGAACTATGATGCACGT
>ERZ506999.615-NODE-615-length-14649-cov-4.932781_pt1 | contig 14649 bp, 9 predicted proteins | sample MGYA00512881_ERZ506999 | MGnify/ENA metagenome assembly ERZ506999
TTTACGAACCAAAAACGTATTGTTAGTATGTGGTTGAATCTCAAGATAATCGTAGAAGGATGCTACTTCCAAAAGCTCTTCTTTTGTAGCTCCACGAACAATGGATTGCATAAGCTCCCCTGCTTCACAGGCAGAACCGATGATAATACCTTCACGATGTTCTTCAATAACGGAGCGAGGCAAACGCGGACGAACTTTGTAATGTTCAAGGTGAGAAATGGAAATCATTTTATATAAATTACGCAAACCAACCATATTCTTAGCTAATAAAATAATATGGTAACGTTTATCTTTTTCTTTCTTTTTCTTTTTATCTAGTACAGGCTCTTCATCTTTTATTACCGTTTCATCTTCGATGAGGTAACCTTCTACACCATAGATAACTTTAACACCTAACTCCTTACCAAGAGCTTGCGCTTCTGGGAAGGCTTGTACTACGCCATGGTCCGTAATAGCCACCGCAGGATGGCCCCATTTTTTAATTGTTTTAAACAAGTCTTTTACAGATACAAGAGCATCTTTATCACTCATCTTGGTATGTAAGTGGAGTTCCACACGAGAGTCCGGACGATTTTCAGTTCGTTCCACACTAGTAGTTTCTATTGCTTCAATACTGCGAATAGAAAGAATATAATCCTTGTCAAAACGATCATCAAAGCTAACACTACCTTGTACGCGAACCCGTTGTAAGCCTTTTAGTTGTTTTAGTAATTCATCCCCTTCTTCAGGACTGTTCGTAAACTTGATAAATTTAATGCTATTTGTATCATCTACAATGCTGCCGTTAACGATACTTTTACCCGTCTTAGTATCACGTTTATCTAAACCAACAAAGACACCTTCAAAAATTACACTAGGTGTATCCAAGGTGCCCATGATTTTAGATGTGACCCCTTCAATTTTAGGTCCTAAAATCATGCCTTCATCAGTAGGTGCATCCTTTGGTACACGACGAGGATATTTACCATCCCCTTCACTTCCTTTAGCCGTAGATTTTGTAGTTTTTTTAGGTCCAAAGCCTTTGCTTGCTTTAGGTGTACTGCTCACAGATGCGATAGTATCACTACTGCTAGATTCGGCAGCCGTATGATTAGAACGAGACACAACAACTGGACTATTGTTGAAATAGCCTAATTCAATAGCTTCTACAAATGGGGCAAAATCATCTTCGTCTACATCATCATATTCATGTTGTTGGTCATAACCCGCAAAAGACTTGCCTCTAGGTTCTTGATTTTTAGCCTCTTCAGCTTCACGTTGTGCTTCAGCCGCTTCAATCCATTCACCAGCACCACAGCCACCGCCATAATAATAGGTATCTAACCCTTCACCCGTTTCAGTATCTACTTTCCAAGCAAAGCAACAAGCTGTATCTGTATTTGTTGGAATATCATCAAAAGAGATATTTTTTTCCTTATACCATGCAGACAACCTTTCACGTAGACTAAGCAATGTGGAAAATGCAGAGTCTGCTGCTTGAATCGTCACATGTTGGCTATGACAGTTCACATAGAAGGATGATTTCTTATTCTGTTTTGGTACAACACGATAACGTACTTTCATTTTTATCCCTTATACCCACAGTAGGTAATACATAAATCTCTAAATCGCCAAATATCGCCCTTGCTGCTACGGCTATCTAATATAATCTCATAAAGCCCTTTTAATAAAGCTCGTAGAGCCTTAATTGAAATTCTCGGACTCGCCTCGTAAGCTAGCTTAATCGGATATGGTTTAAATGACGAATCATGATCCTTACATAAGTTTTGTATGGCTTGAACAGACATACCCACTTGGCGACATTCGCTAACTAGCAACTGTAAACGTAATTGCCCCTCAATATAGCTCATAGCACGGTCTAATTCTTTATAGCCGAACATAAATGGAAATAGTTCAAGTAATGTATCGATATCTCTTTTTAATAGAGCCTCTTTAAAAGTAAAAATGTTTTTGGCTCCATAGTCACTACCGTTTTCTTCGAGAAATTCTTTGGTAATAACCTTTTCCCCAGTAATCTGTAAAAAATATCGGTCAAACTCAGTTCTCATAAAAGAAACAGGTACCTCTTGCCACAAATCAATGAGATGAGCCACATATTCCTGTGCATCAGGCGTCATTTTAAAGCCGTTAGACGTACAGTACTGACGTATCCACATCACGAGGTCTGCCCCTTCAAGACGCTTACATTGATGATTTGGTATTTTTTCTAAAATCTCTTTATTCTGCTTAATACGTTTATCAATCATATCATGATAAATCAAAACGATAGGATTATCTCCATTATATTCCAAGAGGAGTTCATACAATGGAATCCAAGCATCACTATTTTTGCCACTTTTACGAATGATAGGCAAATTAACTAAACAGAAGACCTTTTGATCGCCAAAAAGTGAATCTTCACATAGTTTTTCACTTATTTTTTGTGGGCCCACCTCATCATCTAATACAGTCACTGGAAGGTCTGGATAGGCACTTAAAAATTTACGTTTTTCTTCTTCAATTAATTGTGGTTCGTCGCCATAGATGAGTTGAATATGTGCCATGTTCCCTCCTTTCACAGATAGATATCTTTAATAAAGCTGTATCCCATTATATACATATGTTCTGATGATGGATCCACATCGCGTAAAGCACCATGAGGACTACTAAACAAAACAGTACTACGCGGTGAAATACGATCAATTTCATGCATTACACTAAATCGACTCGTTATAAATAAAACATTAGCCTTATCATTTAATTTTAGATTTTTTTCTCTACTTTGTCCATTATATACGACTATTTGGTTCATACCATTTTTATATATTACCCTTGCCGAACCGTTACTGTGAAAGTACTTAACTTTTACCATTCTAGGATTCATGCCATATGCCCTAATAGTTTGATTAATTAGACTTTCATTAGGCATTGTTTTAATATAATCTGGTGCATCGATTAACAAATATGCCTGTTCATGGTTTGGTGCTATACACAGCAGCACATTACACTGTTTCATAGGAATATAATGGATTAACGTATTCTTGTGATGATGAGTCACATAGTATGAAACACCATAGGCTGCAACCATGCATAATAAGGACATTACTACATATACAGTATACTTCTTCTTATGTGTCAAAAAGTACGTAAACAGACCTAGTAAAGTATAATATACATAAACACAATAAAGATGCATCATACCAAGCCAAAGTAAACTACCACTACTCCCTAAGACATGATTTAAATATAACGATATGCGTAATAGTACATCTATCAAAGACCATGGAAAAGATATAGACATTACATAGCTAATAACAGTGCTTATAAAGATTAAAATGATGGATATATCTAATATAGGTGCTACTATGCAAGCTGCTAATAAACTAGCAATACTAATATAGTGAAAGTAATACAGCTGTAGCGGCAAGATGAGCAACTGTGCTGACACACATAAAACAAGGGGTGTTTTAATCCATTTTGGTAGCCATTGTATCCGTTCATATAGTACCTTCCCCCATATAAGTAAACCATAGGTTGCACCAAAGGATAGTTGAAAGCTTACATCAAACAAAGAAAAAGGATCATATACAAGACATAGTATAGCGCATATACATAAAGCCTGTTTAGCTTGATATAATCGTCCTTTTACATAAGCCATGCACATGAGTATACTCATCATCGTTGCACGTATAACAGGTGCATCTCCACCAACGATACAGCAATATATACAAGCTACTAATATACCTAAAATTAAGCATGTGCGCTTCCCTAATTTAACGAGTCTTCCTAAACCGTAAATTAAGGCTAATAGCAGTGCAATATGTGAGCCAGAGATAGATAAAATATGGATGAGACCCGTATAAGCAAAATCTTTCATTCGCTTTTCCCCTAGCTCACTATAATGACCACCCAAGCATAAGGCTTGTGCTAATACCTTTTGTGGACCATCTAGATTACTAGCAATATTTTTTTCAATAGATTCTCGTATTTGACCACATAAATATAAACTTTTTCCATATAGTTTTTCAGAAAATGTTTCTTTAAAGTGGAATGCTTGTAAATCTTTATTAGTAGCAGATCGATATACACCATCATAGATTCGACCTCTTGTATTAGAGCTCATATATCTGCCTCTAAGATTAATGCGTCCTTCCTCTTCAATGAGAAATAAGCTTTTTGGTGTACCTTCAATTATTGCTTGTTCCCTAGCCGTATAGTATACTTTGTAGCAGATACCTTTGAGTAAATCTGTAATCGACCCTGTGCCTTAATATAGTCATTTTTAGCAGAATCTTTATAGGGATGTAATCCATGTAACTCTACATTATATTTGTAATATTCCTGTCCATCTAGATTTACTATTTCAGGAGATGATACAACAGTACCTAGATATTCTCCTTCTTGCTGTAAATAGTATGATGTATAGCTACTATAATTAATAATTTGTAAGTCTGTATGATAATAGGATAATCCCATTGCAGCAAAAACTAATATTAATAAATTGGCATATAAACGCCACCTACAATAAGATTGCATTATTTTAATAACAGTTACACCAATAATAGCTAAGGCAATCGCAAAAATATAATGCATTTGACTAAGTACGGGATAATATTTACCATATCCTAATATAGTGCCAATTATTATAGATCCCAATATAGTATGTGCCCATTGGCTATAAGTTATAAATGGCTTTGTATTAACTAAAACTTGAGTATTGAAGATTGATTCCTCAAACGCTCGTTCTGTATTCCTAAATTTAGATTGTAATTTTATCTTTAATCTTCTTAAATACGCCATCACCGATGCCCTTCACCCCCTTGATACCTTCAACGGATGTAAAGGGTCCTTTTTGTGAACGATACTCTTCAATTCTTTTTGCCATAGCGGGTCCTATGCCTGGTAATGCATCAAGATCTTTTGCAGAAGCTGTATTGATATTAATTTTGTTACCGCGCAATAAAACCTCTGGATTGCCGTGGAAGTTAAATACTATGTGGATATGATCTCCCGCATTAACCGACTTTGCCATATTAACTGATTCTACATCAGCATAAGGTAATAGCCCACCTGCTAACTGAACTACATCACCTACAGTAGCACTACTTTCAAACTCATATAAACCAGGTGAAACTACGGCGCCCGTAATATAAGCTATAGGTTTGTTGGATGTTTGTTCAACAGTTGATATAGAAGAATTTCCATCTATTGCTCCTTCAACTAAGACAGAATCGCTTTCATCTGTTATAATAGGCCATAGGAAATAAATTCCTACTAAAACACATAGGATTAATATAATTGTCATATATGGCTTCAATTTTACTTTCATAGTGCACCTCCTACTGAAAGAATTCCCTATGAAAAAGTAAACTCCTATCGTTGACTCTATTGGTCACACCAGCAGGAGTTTCATAATTGATGTCGAATATAAGGAGATACAATGAATCAAGAAACATTAAAAAAATACGCCCATACCTTGTTAAAATATGGCGTAAATTTACAAGAAGATCAAACTCTTGTTATTTCTGTAGATGTGGAAAACAAAGACTTTGCAGTTATCGTCACAGAAGAAGCATATGAATTAGGTGCCAAAGAGGTTGTCCTCAACTGGAGATGTTCTCCAATCGCTCGTCAACGTTTATTACATGCTAAGGAATCTGTATTACAAAGACCGGCTAACTGGATTCCTGAATTCTACAAGCAATACATCGATGATAAGGCCGCTTTCTTATCTTTGATTAGTGCGAATCCAAAAGCGTTAGAAGGTATTCCAACAAATCGTATTTCACTACAATCTCGCAACTTAAATAAAGCTTTATCCTTCTACCATACAGCGATTATGAAGTCCTCTGTTACGTGGTGCGTTGCTTCTGTACCAACTGTTCTATGGGCAGATTTACTTGGCTATGAAGGTACAGATGAAGAGAAAATTGAACAACTATGGGCTACCCTATTAAAACTTTGCCGTATTGAAGGTGTAGAACCGAAAGACACATATCGTCATCACATGGCAAAATTGCGTCACCGCTGTGAAGCATTGAATAAATTAGACTTAAAGGCATTGCGTTATACTTGTAAAAATGGTACTGACCTCTTATTAGAATTACCAGAAGGTCATATATGGCTAGGTGGTGAAGAATCTTCAAAGGATGGCACTATTTTTAATGCCAATATTCCTACAGAGGAAGTTTTCTCCGCACCCCAATATAATGGTGTTAATGGTATTGTATACAGCACAAAACCTTTAATTTACCATGGCAATACTATTTCTGATTTCTCCTTTACTTTCAAAGAAGGTAAAATCGTTGATTATACTGCAAAAGAAGGTTATGAAGTATTAAAAGAGTTAATAGAAACCGATGAAGGCTCCCACTACCTCGGCGAAGTTGCTTTGGTGGACCACTTCAGCCCAATTAGCCAATCTAACCAAATTTTCTACGAAACATTGTTTGATGAAAATGCATCCTGCCATTTAGCGATTGGTGCATCTTATCCTACATGCCTCAAAAATAGTGATGGTTTATCTGAAGAAGAATTAAAAGAACGTGGCCTTAACTACTCCTTAACACATGTAGACTTTATGATTGGTGATGAACATATGAATATTAAAGGCTACACTCGTGATGGCCAAGAAGTAGACATTATGATTGATGGCCGTTTACAAGTATAAACATGACTACAGTGTAATCCTACATTGGATGATAGTAAAAACTGTACGTTCAATCTAACGGATCTGGTTGATATCAATTTATAATAGAAAACTACATATAAAAGAGCCCCTATATACGCTTGTATATAGGGGTTCTTATAAGTGGTAAAAAATTATTATATCACAATGTAATATTCAATGTGCGGCCTGTAGATTTGTATTCAATAATGTCTACACCTGCGGTTTTCAACATCCGTTTGGATGCTTTTACTTCTTTTGTATCCTTATAGAGATCATCGCGATAGATAACGGCTTTAATACCACTTTGAATGATGGCTTTCGCACATTCATTACATGGAAAAAGCGTTACATATATTTTAGAGCCCTCTAGAGAACCGCCACGATAATTTAAGATTGCATTAAGTTCGCTATGTACAGTATAGAAATATTTGTTATCATCAGCTGTATCACGTTCCCATGTGAAATCATCATCACTGCAATTCAAAGGCATACCATTATAACCAATGGACAAGATTTTATTATCATTACTAACAATACATGCACCAACTTGTGTATTTGGATCCTTAGAACGTTGTGCTGCCAAAATGGCAACACCCATGAAGTATTCATCCCAGGAAATATAATCGCTACGTTTTGCCATAATTACCTCACTTAAAATAAGCCCCCTTCTACCTATGTAGTTGGGGGCTTACAATATTAAACAAATAGAATATCCTTATTTAACAACGATATTTACAAGTTTACCAGGTACGTAAATAACTTTTACGATATTCTTACCTTCTATAAATTCTTGAACACGGCTAGATTCTTTGGCCAATGTTTCTAATTCTTCTTTTGTAATATTTACGGAAACAGTAAGTTTATCACGAACTTTACCATTTACTTGCAAGACTACTTCTACTTCGTCTACAACGAGAGCAGATTCTTCATATACAGGCCATTTTTCTGTGTGAATGGATGTAGTTTCACCCAATTCATGCCACAATTCTTCTGTAATATGAGGCACAAATGGCGCTAAAAGAAGCAATAAGGAATGTGTCAATTCATTAGCTAATGCACTATTGATTGTTTCTGCTTTATCCTTATGAGCATACATAGCGTTTACAAGTTCCATGATGGCAGAAATCGCTGTATTAAAGTTGAAATTATTATCTAAGTCTTCCGTAACCTTTTTGATAACACGGTGTAATTCACGACGCAATCCGAATTCGTCTTTTGTAAGATCACCAGTTACATTTTTCTTAGCCTCTTCGTTGTACGCATCAACAATACGCCATACACGGCCTAAGAAACGATAGGAACCTTCAACACCTTGGTCAGACCAATCAAGGTCACGATCTACAGGCGCTGCGAATAGAATAAACAAGCGAGCAGTATCTGCACCATAAGTATTGATAATTTCTTCAGGAGAAACTACATTACCTTTAGATTTAGACATTTTACTGCCTTCTTTAAGAACCATACCTTGTGTCAACAAGCCACGGAATGGTTCATTTGCATCGATAAGGCCTAAATCGTGAATAACTTTCACAAAGAATCGAGAGTACAATAAATGCAAGATAGCATGTTCAATACCGCCGATATATTGGTCAACATTCATCCAGTAATTAGCAATTTTTTTATCGAATGGAGCTTGGTCGTTTTTAGCGTCTGTATAGCGCAAGAAGTACCAAGAGGAATCGATAAATGTGTCCATCGTGTCTGTTTCACGACGTGCAGGGCCACCACATTTAGGACATGTAGTATTTAAGAAGCTTTCAGATGTAGCCAATGGAGATACAGCACCAGATTCAAATTTAACATCCTCTGGCAAGCGTACTGGCAACTCTTCTTCAGGAACGAGTTGTTCACCACAAGTTTCACAGTATACTACAGGAATTGGCACGCCCCAGTAACGTTGACGAGAAATCAACCAGTCACGAAGACGGAAGTTTACCTTACCTTCACCAATGCCGCGTTCATTAAGAGCTGCCGTGATATTTTTACGAGCCTCTTCAGATGTTTGGCCATTATATTCACCAGAGTTAACAAGAATACCATCTTCATGATACCATTCTTGCCATTTTTCAAGGCTGTATTCTTCACCTTCACGAGTTACGACTTGTTTAATAGGCAAATCATATTTATGAGCAAATTCCCAGTCGCGTTCATCATGTGCAGGGGAGCCCATTACAGCACCAGTACCATAGTCTACCAATACATAGTTTGCAATCCACACAGGAACTTGTTCGCCAGACATTGGGTTTACTGCATAAGACCCAGTAAACATACCTTCTTTAGGTGCCTCTGTAGATGTACGGTCGATATCGCTCATATTGCGCATACGCGTAATGAAAGCTTCTAATTCAGTTTTATTAGGAGCATTTTCAATGAGGCGTTCCACATATGGATGTTCAGGAGCCAATACTACATAGCTTACGCCGTAAATAGTATCAACACGTGTAGTATACACAGATACGCGTTCATTGATGGATGGCACTTCAAAGGAAAATTCTGTACCTTCAGAACGACCAATCCAGTTCTTTTGCATCAACTTAACGCGTTGTGGCCAATGATCTAGAGTATCTAAATCAGCTAACAAGCGATCTGCATATTCAGTGATGCGTAAAAACCATTGCGACAAATCTTTTTTCTCAACAGGGTTATCACAGCGCCAACAAGCACCATCGATAACTTGTTCATTTGCCAATACAGTATGACAAGTTTCACACCAGTTTACTTTTGCTTCCTTTTTATAGGCTAAGCCTTTTTTATAAAACTGTTCAAAAAACCATTGAGTCCATTTATAGTAATCTTCTTTACATGTTGCTACTTCGCGGTCCCAATCATAGGACAAACCAAGTGCTTTTTGTTGCAATTTCATGTTCTCGATGTTATCAAGAGTCCATGTTTTAGGTGCTATGCCATGTTTAATCGCCGCGTTTTCTGCAGGCATACCAAAGGAGTCCCAGCCCATTGGATGCAACACGTTGAAGCCCTTCATTTTCTTGAAGCGAGCTACTACGTCACCAATGGAATAGTTACGCACATGCCCCATGTGTAAATTACCAGATGGGTACGGGAACATTTCTAATACATAATATTTTTCTTTTGATTCATCATATTCTGTTTTAAACGTATGGTTATCTTCCCAATACTGTTGCCACTTTTTTTCAATATCTTGGGCTACATATTTTTCGTTCATGTAGGGGCCTCCTCATATGGTCAACCTCATAAGTTGCCATTTTATAATTAATGTTTTTATTTTACTACGTACTGTAAAAGCAGTCAAACACTAGCGTTTTACGACTTGAATAGTTTTTGTTAAATCATTTTTAGGGCTTGTATTTTGATCCGAACTATAACCAGTATATAAGTCATTTTGCTCTTTAACTGTTTGTTTATTATGCTCTTTTTTAGCTTTAGCCTCTTCTTCTAAGCGTTTTTTCTCAGCTTTTACTTTTTCAGCTTCTTCTTTTGCTTTGCGTTTAGCAGCCTCTTTCTCTTCTTTAGCTTTCCGTTTTGCTTCTGCTTTAGCTGCTTTTTCTTTTTCTTTTTCTTCTAAGCGTAGTTTGTATTGTTCAAGCTTAGTTAATGGTTTAGCTTCTTCAACTACAGGTTCAGGAACAACTGCTGTAGGAGATTTAGGAATACCACGTCCTAAGTCTTTTTCTTGAATCATAGTAATCGTAGAAATATCTTCAAACCCTTTACGCCATGCTGCAAACCCACCAAGGTGTAATTCTTTTACCAGATCAAGTTTTAAGCCTAACGATGTATTATCTTCAAACCAAATACGATCTGAACCAGCAGCTGTTGGAATAGATAAATAGTATAACTTTAATCGATCGTCCCAAGTCATTTTATCTCTGTAATTAGCAAAGTAATTCCCTGTATTTTTCATAGCCAATGTTTCACCCTTAGCATAACCATTTGTATCATGCCATAAGCGCATATAGAATGGTACCCCTAATATTAGCTTTTGAGAAGGAACTTCAGAGAGCATTCTTTCTGTATGGCTACGAACCCAAGGATAACTTGCAACAGGACCTGCAGTAGTACTCTTAGCCCAAGTTTCGTCATATGCCATAAGAACTACATAATCTACTGTATCTGCCAAAGCTTTACGGTTATACACTAATGACCATTCTGGACTATCAGAATACCCGGTCACATCGATAGAAGTTTTAATATTATATTGATGTAAATGATTAGACAAATATGATACAAATGTTGTTAAACGATTGCGGTCAGCATAATCGATGTTTTCAAAGTCAAAGTTATAACCATCAAACCCATATATATAGGCATATTGAACAAGATTATGAGCATATTTCTTCCATACCGATTGGTCCGCCAAAATACCACTTGTAAAATTAGAGTCAAACCGATTAGTAATCAACGGCCAAATATGATAGCCTTTATTCTTATACGCTTTCACATAATCAATATTAATATTTGGACTTGCTTCTAAACCTAAGCTATGTAATTTAAACCAACTTGGAGAAATGATATTATCACCACTCGTATTGAGTTTTGCCTGATATGGAGCGCCCTCCGCTGTCCATGGATCAAAAGCCCACGCCAATGGTGTTTGCAATGTATAAGGCGCTTTCACCGTAGATGCTTCTGGTGCAGGGCCTAAAATAAGTTGACCATTATTTTTTGTATAACTAACACCCAGCATAGCTGGTTCAGACTCAATATCTACATAGGATAGACCATCTTTTTTGGTAATGGGCAATTTAACAGGTTCACCTACGGATGTAGGATTTAAAACAACCTTATCACCTTGTAATTCACTTTGTGGAACATACACGGTATATGATGTTTTATATTGATTTGCTTCGTAATGACGTGTAGTATTAGCTAAAAATTGATCTAATGGAACCAATACTTCTGCATGTACGAATGTACTTGATAATGCGGACATTACTAAAGCCGTTAACGATTTTATAATAGTAGATTTACGAATCATGTACTCTCCTAATTCTAGGTCCCATACTGGGATACAATACCAATTTCTATATTATACCATATTATATATAGTTCATCTCTTTTCTTGCACGAAGGATATATGTAATTTATAATTTAATCTATGTACTAATAAAAATTATCACATAAGGAGTTTTGTATGCATCAATATTTATTTTTCATAGGGGACTTCCCTATTAGAGCCTATGGTACCATGTTAGCTTTGGCTATCATCTGTGGTGCCTCTGTTGCCTATGTACTTTTGAAAAAGGATGGTCGCGGATGGCATGAACACATCATCGACTTTTCCATTACTGTTGCCGTAGCTGGTCTCATCGGTGCTCGCCTATGGGATGTCTTTTTCTTTGATTGGGATTATTACGGTAATCATTTATTGGAAATTCCCTTTGTTTGGCAAGGAGGCATGGCCATTCAAGGTGGCGTAGTACTAGGCACAATTGCGGGCTATTGGTATCTTCGTAAAAACAAGATTGACTTTTGGGCTTTTGCCGATTTATTTGCCCCTGCATTGATTTTGGCTCAATCCGTAGGTCGTATGGCAAACCTCTTAAACGGTGATGCTTTTGGTCATCCTACGGGCGGTAATTATGGTATTATCTATCCTGAAAGTACCCTTGCATACCGCACCTACGGTAATCAACCGCTTTGGCCTGCCGAAGTATGGGAAGGTCAAATCGATATTCTTATCTTTGTGGCCCTTCTATTATTTGGATCTTTTAAGCATGCTAAGGGTCAAGTATTCGTACTATATGCCATTCTCTATTCTACGGCTCGCTTTTTCTTAGAGTTCTTACGTGGCGATTACGTAAACGTAACATTAGGTCTAAAATCTGCTCAAATGACGAGTTTAATAGCTATCATTGTCGGTATCTGTGTATTCATCTATCTAGGCTATCTAGAAAAGAAAAATCAAAAGGTACTTGTTGATATAGAATCAACAGTAAAAACTAAAAAACGTAAATAAATTACATATAAAAAGAAAAGTCCTGCATTCATTGGTTTTACCATTGAATGTAGGACTTTTACTATTTTTTGAAATAAAACTATTTCTTAAAAGGATATTTCTTATAAGTTTTCTTTAGCTTTTAGAGCTTCCAGTTCTTCTAAAGCACGATTTGCAATCAGTGCATTTTTTTCTTTTTTCTTACGTACTTTTTGAGGCCACGACTCCATAATGCCAAAGTTGACATTCATTGGTTGGAAGTTAGAGCCTTCGTAGTTAGAAATATAGTGGCTAAGAGAGCCAATAGCCGTCGTCTTAGGGAATTCAATAAACGGTTGTTCCTTTAAATAACGATATACTTGTAGACCTACCATGAGACCGCTAGCAGCAGACTCCAAGTAGCCTTCTACACCTGTCATTTGACCAGCAAAGAATAGACGTGGTTCTTTTTTTAGTTGGAATGCGTGATTTAACAAATCAGGAGAATTGATATATGTATTGCGATGCATAACACCATAACGAACAAATTCTGCATTTTCGAGTCCTGGAATCATACCGAATACACGCTTTTGTTCACCCCATTTTAAATGAGTTTGGAAGCCTACCAAGTTAAACATGGTGCCTTCCTTATTTTCCTTACGCAATTGTACCACTGCGTAAGATTCCTCATTGGTACGTTTATCCACTAAGCCTACAGGCTTTAATGGTCCATAACGTAATGTATCTTCACCACGGCTTGCCATGATTTCTACGGGCATACAGCCTTCAAAGTAGATTTCTTTTTCAAAATCCTTTGGCTGTACGGCTTCAGCTGTTTTAAGCTCATGCCAGAACGCTTTATATTCCTCTTCTGTCATAGGACAGTTAAGATAATCCGCATCGCCTTTGTCATAACGAGAAGCAGCAAAAACTTTATCGTAGTTTAAAGATTCAGCCGTTACGATAGGTGCAGCAGCATCGTAGAAGTAAAAGCCTGTTTCACCAGTTAGGGCTTTAATCTTATCTCCTAATGCTTCAGATGTAAGTGGACCAGAAGCAAAGATAACAGTTCTCTCTGTAGGAATCTCAGTTACCTCTTCGTGATGAACTGTAATATTAGGATGGCTCTTTACCTTCTTAGTCACCATTTCACTAAATAAATGACGATCAACGGCTAATGCACCACCGGCAGGTACAGCAGTTGCATCGGCACATTCCATAATGATAGAACCTAAACGACGCATTTCTTCTTTCAAAAGGCCTACCGCATTTTCAATATTACCAGCACGCAACGAGTTACTACATACGAGCTCTGCAAATTGATCTGTTTGGTGCGCCGGAGAACTCTTCACAGGGCGCATTTCATATAAGTCTACATGAATACCTCGGTTAGCGAGTTGCCAAGCCGCTTCGGAGCCTGCAAGGCCTGCACCAATAACAATAACATTTTTATTATTCAATTGTAGTTTCCTCTTTTTTAGCTTTACTAGACTTTTTAGATTCTTTTACAGGTTCTTCACTAGCTTCGCTCTTTTTCTTTCTTGTTTTCTTTGGTGGTCGAGTCGGACAAGTTTCATTGGAACAGAACTTTTTAACTGTACCATTTTTATATGTCTTTTCAACCATTATAGAACCACATGTTTCACAGAAATCATGGGTTGGCTTATCCCATAGTGTAAAGTCACATTGTGGGTATCGATTACAGCCATAGAAAATGCGTCCACGACGAGACTTACGTTCTACGATTTCCCCTTCTTTACATTTAGGACACGTTACCCCAGTTCCCACTGTAATAGGTTTTGTGTTTTTACATTCTGGAAAATTAGAGCATGCTAAGAACTTACCGTATCGACCAAATTTATATACCATTGGACTATGACAAAGTTCACATATCTCATCGCTTTCCATAGATGCAATTTCAATGCGGTCTACATCACTTGCATCTTCTAGTTCTTGCGCAAAGACCTCGTAGAAATCAGATAATACTTTTACATACGTATCCTTACCAGATGCGATAGCATCAAGTTCTTCTTCTAAATCACGGGTAAAGCCAGTATTGATGATTTTTTCAAAATATGTAATCAAGAAGTCTACCACCACAAAG
>ERZ506999.616-NODE-616-length-14607-cov-5.124107_pt1 | contig 14607 bp, 10 predicted proteins | sample MGYA00512881_ERZ506999 | MGnify/ENA metagenome assembly ERZ506999
TACAAAATCTTCAGCGACAAGCTCGGAATGTCGCCAAAGCAGTGGAGAGAAAAGTTAGATATGGAGGAACAAAAGGGGCAAAATTCGTATGAAGACGAGTGAAAAATACCCTTAGTTGTCCGATTTGATAGGAATCAGACACCTAAATCAAGGGAATCGGACACATACGCATAGGAATCGGACACTTTTTTACGAACTTTTTTATATCTTTGTGATATCAAAAGTGTGGGGTGCCATACTTTTTCATCAACCTATTAATTTCAAAAGCACGAATAGATTGAGAGAATAATATGGGCATATTTCCAGTAAAGCAGAACAGAAAGTAGACAGTAATATGTACAGATGTTACAAATAAAGAATCACACAAGTAATGCCCATAACGAAACCGATAAGATTTTTAAAAAGGCTGCAGCAAGTGATTGCCGCAGCCTTTTATTGTATATGGATTAGCTTCTTTTTAAATTCCGATAACTTCCATATTGACCTCTTGTTTCCTTTTTCTTTTATTCTCCCACGAGCGTTATTCCGTTGTCGGAGATGGTAATGAGTCGGCGCTTATACAAGTCGCCCACCGCACGCTTATACACCTTCTTGCTCACCTGGAAGCGATGCTTGATGTCCTCAGCGTCGCTCTTGTCGCCCAAATCACAGTGTCCGCCATTGTCGCGCAGATACTGTAGGAGCGTTTCGGAGAAGTCGAGTGTCTGCTGGCGGCCCGTGGGCTGCAGCGTAACGTCAATCTTTCCGTCTGGACGAACCGTTGAGATATATCCCTTTACGCGGTCGCCGGTGTGCAGATAACGGAACACCTGGTCTTCGTATACCAGTCCGGGGTAACAGTTATCAATGATTACCTTGAATCCCATCTCTGTCTTCTGCCACACCAGAAGGTCTACTTCCTGTCCGTTCTTGTAGTAGGGATGGCGTTCGCTGAAGTAGCGCTCCACCTTTGCTGAAGCCACGATGCGATAGCTGTCCTCGTCGATATGTACGTGTACGATGTATTTCTCGCCCTTCTGCATGCGCATTTTCTGTTCGCGGAACGGACAGAAAAGGTCCTTCATGAGTCCCCAGTTGAGGAATGCGCCGTACTCGTTCACCCACGCTACCTCAAGGTAAGCGAAGTCGCCCACCTTGCAAAGCGGATGCTCAGTAGTGGCAACCGGACGTTCGTCCTGGTCAAGATAGACAAACACCTCCAGCTCGTCGCCGGGCTTGACGCCCTCTGGTACGTAACGTGACGGCATCAGAATCTCTCCCTCGTCGCCGCCGTCGAGATAAATTCCGAAGTCAACTTCCTTGACTACGGTCATCTTATTGTAATCTCCAAGTTTTATCATATAATATATGTTAGGGTGATTTTTTATATTATTCTGAAATTTCTGATGAATCAGATTGTTCTTTCTCCGGCTCCACGATGCGTCCGTCCACGATGTGAATGGTGCGGTCGGTGATGGAGGCGAGGTGCTCGTCGTGTGTGACGATGACGAAGGTCTGTCCGAACTTGTCACGCAAATCGAAGAACAGCTGATGGAGTTCTGCCTTGTTCTTCGAGTCGAGCGAACCTGAAGGCTCGTCAGCGAATACCACGGCAGGATTGTTTACGAGAGCGCGAGCCACTGCCACACGCTGCTTCTCGCCGCCCGAAAGTTCTGCGGGCTTGTGCGAAGCGCGGTCTGCCAGTCCCATAAACTCCAGCAGTTCCATGGCGCGTTCCTTAGCTTCCTTCGGGTTCTTGCCGCCGATGTATGCGGGGATGGTGATGTTCTCCAGCGCCGTGAACTCAGGTAGAAGCTGATGAAACTGGAACACGAAGCCGATATGACCGTTGCGGAACTTGCTCAGCTCTGACGAACTCAGCTTGCCTACGTCCACACCGTCCACCATAATGGATCCGCTGTCCGCCTTGTCGAGTGTGCCCATTATCTGCAGCAGCGTGGTCTTGCCGGCACCGCTCGGTCCGACAATGCTTACCACCTCGCCCTTGTTGATATGCAGATCGATGCCCTTGAGCACCTGGAGGGAGCCGAAACTCTTGGTTATGTTCTTTATGTCTATCATAATTTTCCTCGGATGTTAATGTTTTGTCAGTTTATATAGCTTTCTTCTTACCCACGTTATTTTCCTGCCAACCCACTTGTGCATGGTTTCGTACAGGCTCATGTCCTCGGTATGCTGCGACTGTGCGAAGGTCATCTCCTCCATTGCGTCGCCGTGCTGGTCGGGGAAGATAATCATGATGTTCTTTCCTGAGAAGTGGTTCTGTATCTCGTCGGGCAGTCGTTCCAAGGCGTTTTTGTGCGACACGGTGCCCTTACGCGCCGTCACGACTATGAAGAGATGGTCATCTGATATGGATGAGGCTATCTGTGGCATCTCCATCCAATGATCCATGCGTCTCAGCGATACGCGCATGGCGGAATGGCGGTTGCGGATGTATTGCTCGATGAGGGGCAGCACGTCGTCACGACCGTAGAACTCGGTTTGGCATTCCATATTCACGGCAAGGCGGCAGACACGCTCCAGCCAGCGATAGAAGCCCGGTTCGAACTGTGCCCTTGACGGAACAGCTACGTGTATGCGGCGTATGGTGGAGAGCGGCTGGCAGAGACGCGCCATTATTATCTGCGAGTTGAGGCCGTTGAAGAGGCTCTGATGGAAGGCGCCCCAGAACTTCTGCGACACCTCCTTGTGCATGTGCATACCGATGAGCACGTCGGTGGCACGGAATTCCTTGAAGGCATGTCTGATGCCGTTGGCGATGTTGGCAGCCACACGCACCTGCGTGGTCATGGTCATGTCGGCGGATGCGGCGTACTTTGCCATGCGGTCGAGCAGTTGCTGTCCCTGCTCCTGATGTCTGCGCATATCTTCGTCGTCGTAAACCACGTTCAGACCCACAAGCGTCGTCGTGTTCTTGGCGTTGCGCATCATCATAGCCACGTTCACGAGGCGCTGGGCATACTCAGGATACTTCATCGGGATGAGAATCTTCTCTTCCGTCAGCTTCGTGTCCTTCTCGTCCGCTATTTCCTTGTCGCGCAGCGTGATCTGCTGTGCGGCTTGTTCCGTAATCATGGACGATATGATGCACGTGAAGAGTATCATAATGACGATGCCGTTGAGCATGTCGTCATTGACGAGCGACTGTCCGGGCGCTGTCTCGATGTTCATGCCAATCATCAGCATGGCGATGGCTCCTGCCGCATGCGCCGACGTCAGACCGAACATCATGTTGCCCGATGATATCGGCAGACGGAACAGCTTGCTGGCGATATAGGCTGCAAGCGCCTTGCCCAACGTGCCGAATCCGGCCACGATAAGCACCACCATGAGGATGTTGCCGCCTTGGAAGAGCATGCGTACGTTGATGAGCATGCCAACGCCGATAAGAAAGTAGGGGATGAAGAGGGCATTGCCGATAAACTCGATGCGGTTCATCAACGGCGATACGTGCGGTATGTAGCGGTTGAGAATCAGTCCGGAGAGGAACGCGCCGAAGATGCCTTCTATGCCGACCGACTCGCCGAGCGTGGCGCTCATGAAGAGGATGGCAAGCACGAAGATGAACTGCATGACGGCATCGCTATAGCTTCTCAAGAACCAGCGTGTAAGGCGAGGGATGATGAGCGCCAGCGCCACGCTGTAAAGCACAAACTTGCCCGCGAACCATAGCCAGAAGCCGAAGGTGGTTTCGCCCTTGTATGCCTCCACGACGGCGGCAAGCACGAAGAGCGCCAGCAGCAGGGCTATCATCGACGAACCTACCGAAAGCACCACGCTTGGCTTCTTCTGCAGACCGTAACGTCCCACGATGGGGTAGGCAATGAGCGTGTTTGACGCCATGATGCATCCAAGGAGCAATGAGGCTATCTGTGAGTAATGGAGCAGGGTGAGGCTTGCTACGTAAGTGATAATCAGCGGAATGGCGAATGTCAGCAGTCCGAAGACGCCGAACCGTCCCTTGTTTCGGCGCACGCCGTCGGTGTCCATCTCAAGGGAAGCAAGGAACATGATATAGTAGAGTCCCACTTTGCCGAACAGCTCGAAGGAGTTGTCGCGTTCAAGGATGTTGAAGCCATACTTGCCCACGGCAACGCCAGCCAACACCATGCCGATGATGTGGGGGATGCGCAGCTTGCCCATGATGATAGGGGCGAAAAGAATGATAAGCAGCACCACGAAGAAGATGATTGTGGGGTTGGTTATCGGAAAATAGCTGGCGATGTCGGTCATATAATTATGTGTATATTTGTATAATGCAAAGTTACACATAAAAATCCGTAATCTTATTATGATGCCAATAAAAAGAAAGCAGTGCAGACTGTATGGGGATGCAGAAAGTCATGCTTCCCCATCAGTTTGCACTGCTAAAACCTATATTATCCTAATTATACCTCAATCGTTTCGAGTTATAAAATTTCATCATTCTCTGCATTAGTATCTTGCTGAGAATTCGCTTACGTTCATAACGCGGAACTGGAAGTCGTCTTCATCGTCCATGTAGTCCTGATAAATGCGCATCTTCTTGCCGTCGAAGCGTACTGTCACGTCTGCGTAATCGTCGTCATCATCGTCATAGTCGCCGATTTCGAACGGCTCCCAGCAGCGAAGGATGCCGTAATTGGTGTCTTTCCATTCCCAACGACCGATCTCTACGTCGCCGTCCATATAGAAGCAAACGAAGGTGCCGCAGGGCGAGAAGATGGTGCGGTAGCAGTAGTCGTCCTTGTCGTCGAGGATGTCGTCCTCGTCGAAGTCCCATTGCTTGCCTTCAGGCGATAAGGTTACCTCCTGGTACACTCTGCCGTGATTCAGCCATTGCTTGCCGTAAGCGAAGTATACGCCGTTGGCGTAAAGCCATGTCTCCGAGCTGTCCATTCTCCATGAGCGGCAGAGCTGGCGTATAGCTGGGTCTGGCTTATACTGGAAGTCGATGTCTACTACGATGGTGATGTCCACACCGTAGCTGTTGGTGTACGTAATGGTGGCGTTACCGGTGATGCCGTTGTCCTTGATGCGGATGGTGGTTTGGTTGCTAAGCTGGTAAACGCCGTCCTTTACGCGTGTGTATGTACCGTATATATACAGGCCGTTATCAATGATGATGGTACCTTCTGCGTCAACGGCGCGTGTCTTCATACGCTCTGTGCCGTTCTTCTTGAAGATGGCCGTAGAGCCGTCAGCCTGGCGTGTCACGCCGACAGTCTGCTGCTGTGCCTTCTTTGCCTTCGGTGTGGTGATGAGGAAGTGTCCGTCTGCGAACAGCTCTATGGAGTTGAACTCCTTGTCTGTCTTGCCGTCACCCCAAGTCTTTACGTCCATCTTGATGGCGTCCTTGGCATATTGCTCGTCAGCGTTGTTGCCGAGTGTGAATTCTGTGGAAGGCTTTGCACCGTCAGGGAATTGTGACTGCTTCTCGTTATCGTCGCTGTCACATGCCACGAAGCCTAATGAGGCGATGGCAATAATTAATGAATAAAGAATGTTTCGTCTCATAATGTTTGGTTTTTTAGTTGTTAGTAAAATGTGGAAGGTTATGTATTATAACCATTATCGCTTTATTTGCTTACAAATCCGAAGATTTGAGGCTTGTTGAGTTATGTGGTTGCAAAGATATGTAATATAGTTTACATTTGCAACACTTCAGAAATAGAATAATTTATAGGAATTTCTAACGAAATCTAATTATTGTAAACAAACTGACTGTGTGGGCACAAAAAAAGGCATTTGGTTTATTTTTGTAAAAACCAAATGCCCTGATGTCTTGCTTTTTGCATGTCAATGGCATGCTTTTGCGCTATTAATAGCCTGCTGTGAATGTATTTACGGCTACGATATGTGCGGTCATGAGTTCTTCTGTTTCGGAATAATCCTCATAAACGCGCATCTGATTGCCCTTGAATCGTACTGTAACGTCGCCAGACCAGTCGTCATCATCATCGTCGTACGGGTCCCAGTAGTGCATTATGCCGTCGCTCTGGTTGCTCCATTCCCAGCATGCCACGTCCACGTCGCCGTCCATATAGAAGCATACGTATGTTCCGGAAGGTGAGAAGATTACGCGGTGGCAATATTCGAGGTCAGAATCGAGAATGTCGTCATCTTCGATGCCCCACTTATTTGCTGAAGGCGAGAGCTTGATGTCGTGGTACACTCTGCCGTTCTCCATCCATTGCTTGCCGTGTGCCATGTAAGCTCCGTTAAAATACATCCATATCTCGAAGCTGTCCGTTCTCCATGAGCGGCAGAGGCTGCGGTTTGGTGTGGCTGACTTGTCCTGCGTGGCAAGGCTTACATATACGTTCGACTGGACGCCGTAGCGGTTGGTGTAGGTTACCTCTCCGTTTCGTTCCTCCACGTCATTAAGGAATTCAATCACGGAGTTGTCGCTCAAACGGTAAGTGTGGGCATTCACGCGTGTATATGTACCATACTGATATTTGCCGTTGTCGATGTCCATGGTGCCGTTGTTGTCGGTGGCGCGGGTGGTGAGGTGCTTTGTGCCGTGCTTCTTGAAGATGGCGGTGGATCCGTCTGCCTCACGAGTTACGCTTACGGTGCGCTCCTGTGCGTAGTGGGCAAGTGGCGTGGTGATCAGATAGTGACCGTCGCCGAAGAACTCAATGGATGTGAAATCCTGTGTGGTGTTGCCGTCCCATCCTTCTACGTTCAGCTTCATAGCGTCTTCAGCGTGTGCTTCGTCCTCGCAGTCGCCGAATGTGAACTCTTGTGTAGGCGTAGCGCCATCGGGCACCTTGCCCTCCTTCTCGTCGTTATCGCTTTCGCAGGCTACGAAGCCAAGCGAAGCAAGGGCGATAAGGCATGAGTAAAGAAAGTTTCTTTTCATAATTTCCTTGTTGATAGTTTTTTTTTGATTTTTGATTGCAGGTAATGATGTGGCATTGTCTGCCATTGTTTTCTTAAAGTCTGATGGCGATGTAAGCTCTGATGCCGCTCTGCTTGAGAGTGAACTTCTCGGTGTTGAATAAGCTGCCGTTGTCTTCTTCGTCGCTGCTGTCATAACCGTAGTCTTCGTCTTCATCTTCATCGCCGCTGAAGTCGGTCTGAGTGTACTTCACCTTGCCCCATACGCCTTCCACACCGAGTGAGATGGCTTTGTATGCCACTGAAACGCCGGCTGCCATCATACATCCGAATCCGTATGAGAAGTTGTCGTTCTGGATAACGCTGGAAGCAGTAGGCATTACGTGGAAGTAAGCTGTAGCGATGAGCTTGTTCCAGGGATTGACGCTGATGCTCGGACCTACGTGAAGAGCATAGTCAATCTTGTGCATGCCGAGGTCTATTCCGGTAAGCTCTGAAAGGCCGATGTCGCCGTCAGGGTCGCCGCTTACGATGTCGTCGAAGCCGTCAGAAGCGCGTGTGCCGCCCTCGTTGCTGTACGAAACTTCCTTAAGCTCCAGCTTCGAGTAGGTGACGTCGAGGAATCCGTAATCGATACCGAACTTTATCATTCCTGCTATTGGCTTGCTGTGAAGGTAAGATGTGCGGCCCTTCTGGATAAAGAACGAACCATTGGTCTTCCATTTCATCTCCTCGCCGTCAGTGCGCTCGATGTTGGGCGATGTGATACCGATTTTCCAGTACTTTCTGCGCTTCCAAGTCTTCTGCATTTCCTGCTCCTGCTCCATAGAAGCCATGCGGCTCTCCATCTGTGCAAGTTTCTCTCGCAGCGTGTCGGCAGGCTCAACTGTTGTGTTCTGGTCAGTGGCAACGGTTGCTATAGGGTCGTTAGTTGTTGTATCTATAGTATCTGAAGATGCAGTGTAGATGCCGTAAGTGGCATTGCAAGGGCGGCGAATGACGCCACAACGATGGTCTTGAAGATTTTTCTCATTACTGTTTTTTCGTTATAGGCTTCCTACTGAACCTTAGCAAAGCCGGTTAATAAAAATAATGGTGTCAGCGTGGTGCTGACTATGCCCCAACTGTGTTGTAATGTTCGATAATCGAAATTTAACAATTTAAGGTACATAACGCCTTTATGAATGTTAATATGTGCTCTGTTTTTTATCTTATTGCAAAGTTATGTAAAAATGTGATAACTTGCAAGTGTTCCTTTATATGCTATTTAATATGACGTTTCGGATAGTTTTGCATAAAATGCAGATTTTGTGTTTATTCTGCAATATGCTTGGAATAAAGTGCAATAAGGGAAGATAAGGAAAATAAAAATGCTCAGTTTAAAATAATGTTAAAACTGTTTGTGGTGTATAAAATGCGGCTCGGCTGATATTTGATTCGTGTATTTGTTACAAAGGGGTATAAATAAAAAAATCCCCGCAGTCTCTCCGAAGAGAAGACCACGAGGAAACACCCCTGTGGGCGCTGAGGGATTCGAACCCCCGACCCTCTGCTTGTAAGGCAGATGCTCTAAACCAGCTGAGCTAAGCGCCCGATTGCTTTTGTCATTACTTTTGTTGTTGTAATGCTTAGTTCTTTAAAGCGAGTGCAAAGGTAGGGGATTTTATTTAAACCTCCAAATGTTTTCGCAGCTTTTTTCAAAAAAAACTTCAAAAAAGTGCATTTTTCTTTGTTTCTTGGGCTGTTTGGGGAGAATATATGGTGGTTTTAGGGGCGAATTCGAGGTTTTGCTGTATCTATAGATAAAGACTTATATAAGTCAACTCTGGCTCTGTTATTTATTTTTTTCTGTAATTTGCAGTTTATTTAGTTGAGAGTTGAGAATGGAGAGTTGAGAGTTATGATATGTATGATAGTTAATCATATTGATTATAATATACTTAATAAGGTAATCATCGCTCGGCTTTGCCGCTTGCCTTAGCAAGAACTCTCAAATTTCAAATCTCAACTCTCAACTTCGTTAGATAAATTCCAGTTTAATCATTTATTAAAAGAAAGCGGGCTGTAAACCCAATAACCAATATAGCTTGTGCTATGCGATTATTGGGCTTACAGCCCGCCTTATTATGTCGTTAGTCGACTTATTCTTTATAATCTATGTATTTCTACCTTTATAGAATAGATATTCTTTTAGAATTCTGCGCTCTTCGGTGTACGCGGGAAGGGGATGACGTCGCGGATGTTCTGCATACCGGTTACGAAGAGGATGAGTCGCTCGAAGCCGAGACCGAATCCGCCGTGAGGGCATGATCCGTACTTGCGGGTGTCGAGATACCATGTCATATCCTTCATCGGGATGTGGCGCTCCTCAATCTCGTTCATCAGCTTGTCGTAGCTCTCCTCACGGACAGAACCACCGATAATCTCGCCAATCTGCGGGAACAGCACGTCGGTGCCCTGAACGGTCTTGCCGCTCTTGCCGCCGAAGCCAGACTCCTCTGCGTCTATCTTCATATAGAATGCCTTGATGGCCTTCGGATAGTTGGTCATGATAACCGGCTTCTTGAAGTGCTCCTCCACGAGGAAACGCTCGTGCTCTGAAGCGAGGTCGTCACCCCACTCGCACGGGAACTCGAACTTCTTGCCGTTCTGGATGGCTTCCTGCAGGATGCGGATGCCCTCGGTGTAAGGCAGACGTACGAAGTCTGAGTTGAGCACACTCTCAAGGCGTGCGATAAGACCCTTGTCAATCATCTTGTTGAGGAACTCCAGGTCGTCCTTGCAGTTCTCGAGTGCCCAGCGGATGCAGTACTTGATGAAGTCCTCTTCGAGGTCCATAAGTCCGTCAAGGTCGATGAAAGCCACTTCAGGCTCCACCATCCAGAACTCTGCCAAGTGGCGCGGAGTGTTTGAGTTCTCAGCGCGGAATGTCGGACCGAATGTATAGATGGCGCCGAGAGCAGTGGCTCCGAGCTCGCCCTCGAGCTGTCCTGATACGGTCAGCGAAGTCTGCTTTCCGAAGAAATCGTCAGAATAGTCAATCTTTCCGTCCTCAGTCTTCTTGAGGTTGTAGAGGTTCTTGGTTGTCACCTGGAACATCTGACCGGCTCCCTCGCAGTCGCTCGCTGTGATAAGCGGAGAGTTGAAGTAGAAGTAGCCGTGCTCATGGAAGTATGTGTGGATGGCCATTGCCATGTTGTGGCGGATGCGCATCACAGCACCGAATGTGTTGGTGCGGAGGCGGAGGTGAGCATACTGGCGCATATACTCGAACGACTGTCCCTTCTTCTGCATCGGGTAGTCGTTGCCGCAGAGACCGTAAATCTCGAGGCTCTCGCACTGTATCTCTGATGTCTGGCCCTTGCCCTGGCTCTCCACGAGAGTACCAACGGCGCAGATGCAGGCACCGGTAGTGATCTGCTTGAGCATTTCAGCGTCCACCTTTGTCGGGTCGACAACAATCTGAATGTTATTGATGGTTGAACCGTCGTTGAGTGCGATGAAGTCTACAGCCTTAGAGCTGCGGTGGGTACGCACCCATCCCTTTACGCACACGGTCTGTCCGAAGTCGGTGCGCTTGAGGGCGTCGACGACCTTTGTTCGCTTTATTGTTTCCATTTAATTAAAACATTACTCGTTTTCTGTTATTATTCAAAAGCTCCCATACGCAGCATCTCCACTTCCTTCTCAGTGAGGAAGCGCCAGTCGCCGCGACGGAGGTTCTTCTTTGTGAGTCCTGCGAACTGCACGCGGTCGAGCTTAACGACGCGATAACCGAGGTGTTCGAATATACGGCGCACGATACGGTTCTTGCCGCTGTGGATTTCGATGCCCACCTGACTCTTGTCTGTGTCGCTTGCATACTCGATGGCGTCTGCATGCACCTCTCCGTCCTCAAGCTCGATGCCGTCAGCTATCTGCTGGAGGTCGTGAGCTGTTACGTTCTTGTCCAGATATACGTGGTATACCTTCTTCTTGAGGAACTTCGGGTGTGTGAGCTTAGAAGCGAGGTCGCCGTCGTTGGTCAGGAGGAGCACACCGGTGGTATTGCGGTCAAGACGTCCAACTGGATAGATGCGCTCAGGGCAAACGTCCTTCACGAGATCCATGACAGTCTTGCGCTGCTGGGGATCGTCGCTTGTCGTAACGCAGTCCTTCGGCTTGTTGAGGAGCACGTAAACCTTCTTCTCCAGTGACACGGGCTGGTCATGGAACTTGATCTCGTCGGTGCGTACCACCTTTGTTCCGAGTTCAGTTACCACCTCGCCGTTAACAGTCACTACGCCAGCCTGGATAAACTCATCAGCCTCACGGCGTGAGCAGATGCCTGCGTTGGCAAGGAACTTGTTAAGACGGATCGGCTCGTTCGGATCGATATGCTCTTCCTTATACTCGATGCGCTTCTTCATGCTATACTTAGCGTTGGGATCATATCCCTGCGTGCGCTGACGGTTGTTGTATCCGCCCTGCTGGCCGTAGCCACCGCGCTGATATCCGCCCTGCTGGCCGTAGCCGCCGCGCTGCTGATAACCGCCACGCTGCTGGCCGTAGCCGCCGCGCTGCTGATAGCCGCCACGCTGCTGGTAACCGCCGCGCTGCTGATAGCCGCCACGCTGCTGGTAACCGCCCTGCTGCTGGTCGCCGTCCTGATTAAAGCGCTGCTGCTGGTCGTTGTTCTGCTGGTCGCCTTCCTGGTTGTTGTTATAGCGGGGACGATAACCTCCCTGCTGACGTGACTGATAGCCTTGCTGGTCGCCGTCCTGATTGTAGCGGGGACGATAGCCACCCTGCTGACGCGGCTGGTAACCGCCCTGCTCGCCGTCCTGGTTGTAGCGGGGACGATAGCCACCCTGCTGGCGCTGCTGATAACCGCCACGCTGGTATCCACCCTGCTGGCGCTGCTGATAGCCGTTATTGCCTGACGCTCCCTGAAGACCTGCTCCGAAGCCTTCGGGAAGGAATCCTCCTCCCTGGCTGTCGTTAGAGGTCTGCTGGCGCTCGGCGTTATAAGGACGCTGTGTGTGAATGCGCGGACGCTGCGGGCGACCGGTCACACTGCGATACTCTCTCTGATAGTTGCCTGCAGCACGGCCGTAGCTCTCGCTATTGCCAGTAGTCTGATCTGCTGCTTTCTGTTCCTGATTCTTTTCCAATTCTGAATCCATAATTCTTTTCTTTCTTTTTAAATTGTAATGTTATTGGCCTCTCGGCAAGTCACACCCATGGGATTTTTTGCATAGATGCGCTTCTTCTTAACTAATTATATATTGATAAAACTCTAATCTTGTTTTGTTGTCTGCTTTTCTTTTATGCCGTGTTTCAAACTTGGCTTAGATACCGGTGTAGTTGAGCGGAGTGATAGCCATAAGCTCTGCCTTTACTGCGTCGCTGACGTTGAGTGTCTTAACGAACTCGTGGATGCTCTCCTCTGTCATGTGCTTGTTGGTACGTGTGAGTGCCTTGAGTGCCTCGTACGGATGCGGATAAGCCTCGCGACGGAGAATGGTCTGGATGGCTTCAGCCACGACAGCCCATGTGTTGTTGAGGTCTTCCTCCAGCTTCTCCTCGTTGAGGATGAGCTTGCGCAGACCCTTCAATGTGCTCTGTATGGCAATGATGCCGTGTCCGAAAGGCACGCCTACGTTGCGGAGAACGGTAGAGTCGGTAAGGTCGCGCTGCAGACGGCTTACCGGGAGCTTCTGGGCGAGGAACTGCAGCACGGCGTTAGCGATGCCGAGATTGCCCTCTGAGTTCTCGAAGTCGATGGGGTTCACCTTGTGCGGCATGGCGCTTGAGCCTACCTCACCAGCCTTGATCTTCTGCTTGAAGTACTCCATAGAGATGTACATCCAGAAGTCGCGGTCGAGGTCAATGATGATGGTGTTGATGCGGCGCATAGCGTCAAACACGCTTCCGAGGCAGTCATAGTTGCTGATCTGTGTGGTGTACTGCTCTCTCTGGAGACCGAGCTTCTCGCTTACGAATCTGTTGCCGAAAGCCTTCCAGTCATACTCAGGATAAGCCACGTGATGAGCGTTGTAGTTGCCGGTGGCTCCACCGAACTTGGCTGTCATCTTGCAAGCCTTGAGCTCTTCAAGCTGCTGTGTGAGACGATAAACGAATACCATGATCTCCTTGCCGAGGCGTGTGGGCGATGCGGGCTGACCGTGTGTCTTTGCGAGCATAGGCACGTCCTTCCATTCGTCGGCATACTGCTGGAGCTGAGCGATAAGCTCCTCCACCATAGGATAATATACCTCTTCGAGTGCCTCCTTGATAGAGAGGGGCACGCTGGTGTTGTTGATGTCCTGTGATGTCAGTCCGAAGTGTATGAACTCCTTGAATGCGTCAAGTCCTCCAATCTTGTCGAACTCTTCCTTGATGAAGTACTCCACAGCCTTCACGTCGTGATTGGTCACCTTCTCGATGTCCTTCACGCGCTGTGCCTTCTCCTCGTTAAAGTCCTGGTAGATGGCGCGCAGGGTGGGGAAGAGGTTATGGTCGAAGTCCTTGAGCTGCGGGAGCGGAAGCTCGCACAGCGTGATGAAATACTCTATTTCCACGCGTACTCTGTAGCGTATGAGTGCATACTCTGAGAAATAGTCAGCAAGGGGCTCTGTTTTGCCACGATAACGTCCGTCTATAGGCGAAATGGCTGTAAGCAAATCAAGTTTCATGTGCTTTGTATAGCTTTACTATAAAAAATATATATATTATGGTGCAAAATTACAAATTAAAATGATACCATCCTATATATTTCACATTAATTATAATCAAAAAATATTTTGTCACTCAAAACATCTGATATTTTTAGTAATATGAAATGTAAATAAGAGTTTTATTGAGGAAAATGATTAAATTTGCCATTGGATATACCAAACAGCGCATATTATGGAAATGACACCAAGAACTCCTGAGTTCGACCGACTTGCATTCACAGTATTGGCAATTGAGGCTTCGGCTCAGAAAATGAACATATCTCCATCGGAGATGAGAAGACGACTTGACAAGGTGGGGCTTATAAAAAGTCTCATACAGGAATGTTATGACACTTTGCATACGGAAAGCCGTGAAGCTGTGGCTAATGACGTGGTTGAGGCGCTTAAAAATTGGGAAGGAGGAGCGGTCTAATATGGACAGACAGATTCTATATCATGGCTCAAACGTTGTCGTGGAGCATCCGCTTGTGAATATAGGAAGAAAAGACTTGGATTTTGGACCGGGTTTTTATCTTACGCCATTGGCAGAGCAGGCTGCCAAATGGGCTAAACGTATCATGACCATTAGACGAGCTGGACAAGCCATCGTAAACTCTTATGAATATACGTCCAATAAAGAGTGTAAAATAAAACGCTTTGAAGCTTATGATAAGGAATGGCTCGACTTTATTGTAGATAGCAGAAAAGGCAAACAACCTTGGAACGGATTCGACATTATAGAAGGAGGAGTGGCTGACGACCGTGTTATCGACTCCATTGAAGCCTATATTAACGGCTATGCAGATATTGAGAACACTCTAAGCAAACTGATTTACCACAAGCCGAGTTGGCAAATATGTATTCTCAATCAAGACATTGTGGACAAGTATTTACATTTTAAAAATTAAGAAAGGATATAACTAATATGCTCGACTTTCTTTTATGGAATAAAATAGCGCGTGTGATAGCTCAGTTAGCAACCACTCTTAATGTTTCCAACGACAGGGCATTGGCTATTTTCTATGACTCGGAGGTATGCAAAATGCTACACGATCCAGAGTTTGGACTGCATCTGATGAGC
>ERZ506999.618-NODE-618-length-14594-cov-3.952610_pt1 | contig 14594 bp, 10 predicted proteins | sample MGYA00512881_ERZ506999 | MGnify/ENA metagenome assembly ERZ506999
TCTTCCGATCTGCTTTGTCAAAGGACAGATGGCGAATCTGACTGTGGATGTTAAAAAGTGTGACTGCTTCATTTTCCAAAAGGTTACAGGCTTCTAAATAGGCAGAGTGTGCATCTTCTTCCGATGAAAAACTGCCGAGACTGATGTGTTTTGTCTGGTATGTAATGTTCGCGCGATAATAGACGGTTCCGTCCTTTTTTTGGGCAGAATAAACTCCAGTTTGCATGTTATAGTTTTCCTTCCATAAAATGATTACTTTACACTTATGAGATGATATATGCTATTTTAACATGACAGAACAGGAAGAACAAGAAAATTATGGTGACTGTTCGCTCAGCAGAAAAACACTTGCTGTTTTGCTGTGTAAGAAAGTGATTCAGAATATGGTAAAAATATAAATTTGATATGCTATAAAATATTGTTTCGTAAGTAAGAATTTGGTATAATATTACAAAGTGATTTTCTGATCAAAATTGTAATTGGAATTTGAAAAGGGGAAAACTAACATGAGCGAAAGAACGAACGGAAAACAAAAGAAAAACGGAAAAGCAGGAGGCGTAAAGTTACAGAGCCGGATGAGCCGAAAAGTCCTGATTCCTGTTATCTGTCTTGTGATCATTGCAATTATATCTGCTGTGATCGGACATCGGAATTTAAAGTCCATGTATCAGGCGAGCAATGAGATCACAAGTGTTTATATGACAAAAACAGCACAGTTGAATGAAATCTCGGACAAATTTAAGGAAATGGAGATCCTTGCTTACAGCATGTGTGTGACAAAGTCGACAAATGACCGTGCCAGTATGCTCGAACAGAGCGCAGCAACCAAGGAAGAGATCAATAGTCTGCTGGAACAGTTAGATCAGATGGCAGTGACAGAGGATGAGAAGAGCAGGGTGAAGAATATCACCGCTTATTATCAGGGCTTTACGGATGCATACCAGAAGGTGACGGACAGTATTGAGAACGGTAATAAGACACAGGCACAGGAATACTGTAATCTTGAACTTTTTAAAGCGGCAAATAAATTGAGTGATGAACTTGCGTCTTATATTGAATTTTACAATGCAGATGTAGACCGGGTGGTTGCAAACCAGAGTACGGTATATGACAGTGGAAATTATGCAAATCTGATCGTTATCGGACTTATTGTTGTGAGTCTGATCGCATCGTTGTATATAACGATCTTTAAAGTAGTTCGTCCGATCAGGAAGACGTCAAAGGAACTGAAAGTGATCGTCAAAGATATGCAGTCCGGTCATGCAGATCTGACAAAACGATTGACCGTAAAGGGAAATGATGAGATTGCAGAACTTGCATCCGGTATGAATGTGTTCCTTGACACTTTACAGAAAGTTCTCGGAAAAATCGCAACAAACTCCAATGCGATAGGGGATGTCGTCCAGAATGTCGGAAGGAGTGTGGAGACAGCCAATACGAATGCCTATGATGTATCCGCTGTTATGGAAGAACTTTCTGCAACGATGGAGGAAGTTTCGTCTTCCGCTGCAACCGTTACGGATAATATTTCAAATGTAAATGATGAAGTGATCAGTATCGCAGATGATTCAAAGGCGATGAATGAATATGCATCCACTATGCAGGAGCGCGCCGAAGAGTTAAAACAGAAGGCAGTAAACAATCAGGAAAATACAAGCCGGATGATCGCCGGCATCATCGAGTCGCTGAAGTCAGCGATCGAGGAGAGTACCAGTGTCAGACATGTCAATGAACTGACGGAAGAAATCTTAAGCGTATCCAGCCAGACAAACCTTCTTGCGTTAAATGCTTCTATTGAGGCGGCAAGAGCGGGAGAGGCAGGAAAAGGATTTGCAGTTGTGGCAGATGAGATCCGGAAACTTGCAGATTCCACAAGAGAGACAGCGAATAATATCCAGAGTATCAACGCACAGGTCACAGATGCGGTGGAAAAGCTTTCTGACAGCGCAAACCAGCTTGTTACCTATATTGATGATACGATCATGCCGGATTATGACAGCTTCGTAAAAACAGGCGAGCAGTACCGGACCGATGCAACTTATGTCAATAGTACCATGGATCACTTCGAGGAGCGTGCAAACAGTCTGAAAGAGGTTGTCCTTGTGATGAAACAGTCAGTAGAGGATATTTCCACGGCGATTGAGGAGAGTGCGAAAGGAATCGCAAATGCTGCGGAAAATACCGATATCCTTGTAGAAAACATGGATAAGGTCAAGAAGAAAATGGAGACAAACCAGCAGATCAGTGACCAGTTGAAAGCAGAATCAGATCGTTTTCAGGGGATTTCGGACAATTTAATGCTTTAATGCATTGACATGAGAGAACGTTTTATCTATAATGAGCGAAAGAGAGAAAAAGGATAAGAGGATTGTGAAAATGGAATTGATGTACACAAGCACCAGAAATGCAAATGAAAAAGTGACAGCTTCACAGGCTATTTTAAAAGGACTTGCAGAGGACGGAGGATTATTTGTTCCGGAACAGCTTCCGACATTGGATAAGACGGTAGATGAACTTGCAGGAATGACTTATCAGGAAACAGCTTATGAAGTTATGAAGAAGTTTTTGACAGACTTCACGGAGGAAGAATTAAAGAATTGTATCAATGCAGCTTATGACAGCAAGTTTGATACAGAAGAGATCGCACCATTGGTTCAGGCGGACGGAGCGTATTATCTGGAGTTGTTCCATGGCTCAACGATTGCTTTTAAAGATATGGCATTATCCATCCTGCCACATTTAATGATCACATCCGCAAGAAAGAATCAGGTGAAAAATGATATTGTAATCCTGACAGCTACTTCCGGGGATACCGGAAAAGCAGCATTAGCCGGATTCGCAGATGTAAAGGGAACAAAGATCATTGTATTTTATCCAAAGAACGGTGTCAGCCCGATTCAGGAAAAACAGATGGTGACACAGAAGGGCGATAATACATTTGTTGTAGGTATCCATGGTAACTTTGACCAGGCACAGACTGGTGTGAAGAAGATTTTTGGTGATAAAGAAATGGCAGCGGAATTAGCAGCTGCAGGTTATCAGTTCTCCTCTGCGAATTCCATCAATATTGGACGTCTGGTGCCACAGATTGTCTATTATGTATATGCATATGCAAAATTATATGCAAATGGTGTTATTGGAAAAGATGAGAGAATCAATGTCGTAGTTCCAACCGGTAACTTTGGTAATATTCTGGCAGCATTTTATGCGAAGAATATGGGAATCCCAATTGCAAAATTGATCTGTGCATCCAATGAGAATAAGGTTCTTTACAACTTTTTCACAACCGGAACTTATGATAAGAACAGAGAATTTATGCTGACAAGCTCTCCATCCATGGATATTCTGATTTCCAGTAACTTGGAGCGTCTGATTTACCGTATTGCCGGAAATGATGCTGCAAAGAATGCAGATTTCATGAAAGCATTAAATACAAACGGAAAGTATGAGATTACGCCTGCAATGAAAGAACAGCTTGCAGATTTCTATGGAAATTATACAAGTGAGGAAGAAACAGCAGAAGAGATCCGGAACTTATACGAAAAGACAGGTTATATTATTGATACCCATACAGCAGTTGCGACAGGTGTATACCATAAGTATTTAAAAGATACCAAAGACACGGACACCAAGACCGTGATCGCATCTACTGCAAGTCCGTTCAAGTTTACAAGAAGCGTGATGGATGCGATTGATAAGAAGTATGATGCAATGACAGATTTTGAACTTGTCGACGAACTGAGCAAAATTGGAAATGTTAAGATTCCAAATGCCATCGAAGAGATCCGTACCGCAGAGGTAAGACATAAGACCGTATGTGAAGTGGATGAGATGCCAAAGGTTGTAAAAGAATTTTTGAACGTGAAATGATCGTGCAGATTTTTAGCATTTGTATCTTATTAAAACGATAATAGAAAAAATAAGGCTGTCTGATAAAACTATCAGCAGCCTTATTTTTGTGACCTGAAAATTGATTTTCTATTGATACAATTCCATTATTATTTCTTCAATTCAAAAATGAAATTAACAACACCAAACGGATACATGACCTGAAGTAAATAAGATGAACTGGACAATTCAATCAATTCGTCAGAAACAACTTCAGGAGCCTCTAATGTTAATTCTTTTCCGAGTGTATTTGAAATATTCACATTATATAACCCATTATGAAGATTTAAGAAATCTTCCAGAGAAGCCTGAACGTATTCATCAAACTCTGTAAATTCCTCATTCACATATCTGGATGCAAAGCTGATACAGGTTGTCTCAGGCATGTCCAGATAAACTTTAGCGGATAAATCGCCATGGATCGCCTGTGAAACACAGTAATTTACAGGATACTCTTTGCATGGGTTAAAACACAGCGGAGTGAAATCATCCCCGATAAAACGCGTCAGATCATTGAACAGCAATCGCATATAGGAAGCATTGTATTCGTCTGCAGCTACATCAGTTGTATGGAAGAAATTTGCAAGAATCCGGTCAAGATCATCCTGTTTTTCGTTGCTGTAATCTAAATCCGTTAATTCATTTTCGGATTCATAATCAACGATCAGTGTTTCCAGCTGCGTATTGGTAATATAACCTTCCTCTACAAGTGTCTGTCCTAATAACAGAAAATCAGGATACTGTGTCTTGACAAGCTCATCGACCTGTTCCTGCGTCAGATATCCCTCGCGGACAGCCAGATCGCCAAACCGACAATCGTTATGCGTCTGTGAAATGATGACATTATCTACTTCATTTGCAGTCATATATCCCTTCATAATGGCGAGAGTGCCAAGCTTCATATGCTGGGAGGATTTTTTGCCAAGGGCACTGAGCAGCTGATCTTTTGTCACTACATTGTGAGATAATAAAAATGTTCCAAAAAACTGTGCGTACATATTTTATCTCCCTTCAAATCTTGAGGTAAGGATGCTGTGCAGCTGCTCTGGATTTAAAGGCTTCTGGATAAAATCCTTTGCGCCGGCTTCAATGGCGGAACGCAGCTGTGACTGTGTTCCGACAGAAGAAACGATAATGATCTCTGCGTCTTTGTCGAAATCAATAATTTCACGGATTGCTGCATTGCCATCTTTTACTGGCATAACGATATCAAGAAACGATAAATCAGGCTTTTCCTTTTTATAGATATCAATTGCATCCTGTCCGTTGGATGCCTCGAAAAAAGTTGGTGTACCATATTTTGAAATAAAATCTTTTAACTGCTTTCGTGCAAGTATGGAATCATCACTAATAAGAATTTTTGCATTGTCTAGTCTCATAGTAAATCCCCTTTTCCTAATTTGTTTATAGAACCTATTTTACACTAAAAAAAATGGGCATGCAATTGTAATATACAAAATTCGTGTTGTTTTTTCTCGAAAAAACGCAAAATATGGATTGATTTTGTTCTTGAATCTTAAGGATGGAGAGATTATAATGAGTGCATCTTTGTAAAATTATGTAAAATCAGAAATGGAGAGGGTAAAAGAAGATGGATGTAATGCTTGTATTCGATGCTGTTGTTGCATTGTTTGGTGCCTATATGATAGGGTCAGCGCTTCATATGAAGAAGAGTGGCAGGATCAATTCCATGGTGCTGGCACAGGAAGAGTTAAAAAAAGTGAAAGATACAAAGGGATTTATTGAATTTCTGTATTGGCGTGAAATGTTGTTTGGTGCGCTGGTATTGATCGTTGGGGTTCTTGGAGTCTTAAATGAGACCGTTATGCCGATTGGAAAAGCAAGTATCCTGGAAGTGATCATTTTCCTTGCAGCTTTCATCTGGTTTCAGAATTCATTGGCGAAAGCGAGAGAGAAGTTTTTACATTTATAATATGAGTTACATAAAAAACAGTTGTCATGGAAACAGACCGGAACCTGTAATATCCGGTGTGTTCCCAGTGGCAACTGTTTTCTTATTTTAACGTTCCTCCATAGGAACATAAGCTTTTCGTTCGCCAACATTCTTGTATGCAGGACGCATGATCTTGCCACTGTGTGCCACTTCCTCAAGACGGTGTGCACTCCAGCCGGAGATTCGTGCAATGGCAAAAATCGGTGTGTAAAGTTCTACCGGGAGTCCTAACATGCTGTAGGCGAAGCCGCTATAAAAGTCAACGTTTGGACTGACACCCTTGTAGATTTTACGTTCTTTTGCAATGATCTCAGGGGCAAGCCGCTCGACCGTTGCATAGAGTTTGAATTCTTTTTCATAGCCCTTTTCTTCGGAGAGTTTTTCTACGAAAGAGCGGAAAATAACAGCTCGTGGATCGGAAAGTGAGTAAACCGCATGTCCCATACCATAAATCAGACCAGCGTGGTCGAATGCTTCTTTATGCAACAATTTTGTCAGATAATCTGCAATCTCATCCTCGTTTGACCAGTCTTTCACCTGTTTTTTCATATCATCAAACATTTTTACAACTTTGATATTGGCACCACCGTGTTTCGGTCCTTTTAAGGAACCTAAAGAGGCTGCAATCGCGGAATAGGTATCGGTTCCGGAGGAAGATACCAGATGCGTGGTGAATGTGGAGTTGTTACCACCACCGTGCTCCATATGCAAGATCAGGGCGGTATCTAACAATTTCGCTTCCAGTGGTGTAAATTTACTGTCAGCGCGGAGAATATGTAAAATATTTTCTGCAGTAGAATATTCTTCTTTTGGAGGATGGATAAATAAGCTGGCACCATCGTGATAATGCTTATATGCCTGATAACCGTAAACAGAAAGCAATGGGAATAAACTGATCAACTGAAGACATTGTCTCAATACATTTGGAAGAGAAATATCATCCGCCCTGTCATCGTAGGAGTAAAGTGTCAATACACTTCGTGCAAGGGTGTTCATCATATCCCTGCTTGGCGCTTTCATGATGATGTCACGTACAAAACTGGTAGGCAGTGTGCGGTATTTGCTCAGCATGTTAGTGAATTCTTTTAGTTCGTTTTTTGTTGGAAGACTGCCAAACAGAAGAAGATAGGTACATTCCTCAAATCCGAAATGGCTGTTCTCATCAATTCCGGCAATAATATCTTTTACATTATAGCCACGGTAATAGAGTTCACCATCTGCCGGCTGGGATACTCCGTCTACCATCTTGGTGGAACATACATCAGAAATCTCGGTCAGTCCAACGAGCACACCTTTACCGTTTATGTCTCGCAGTCCACGTTTTACGTCGTATTTGTTATATAATTCCGGATCAATGACAGAACATTTGGCACTCAGTTCAGACAGATGCTCTAACTCCGGTGTTATCTCACAAAATGGATTGTTTTTTGTCATTCAAAGCCCTCCTTCAATTTATCGCGTTAACTTATAATAGCATATGTACTAAAATTAATACAAGAAAATTGTTCCGAATTTAAAAAAATTTTAGAAAAAGTTTACATATAAACATGAAAACTTCTTAATTATTCCTATACTTTCAGGAGATATTAGATTACAATAAAAAATGTAAATAATATGTCGTTTGTTGGAAAAAACAGTATAAAAATGGAAAAACAGGAGTTTGACAGGATGGAAGCGGAAGAGTTAATAAAAGCAGCTATGGAGGCAAAGGAGCATGCGTATGTCCCATATTCCCATTTTCGGGTTGGAGCGGCACTTCTAACAAAAAGCGGTAAGGTTTATCAGGGATGCAATATTGAAAACGCAGGATATTCTCCGACAAACTGTGCGGAGCGTACAGCATTTTTTAAGGCAGTCTATGAGGGAGAGCGTGAGTTTGCAGCAATTGCGATCAATGGAGATGGAGACGATTATCTGTATCCGTGCGGTGTGTGCAGACAGGTCATGGCAGAATTCTGCGAGCCGGATACGTTTCGAATTTTTGTTTCCAAAAAGAATGGAGAATATCGGGAGTATACGCTTGGGGAATTGTTTCCGGGTGCATTCACAAAGGACGATATAGAAAAAGCCAGAGTTTACTAGGTGGAACATGTTTTTGCCATTTTGTCAATGGATAAAACTACAAGAAAATAGTAGTAATTTTGGTAGTATTTTTTACGTTCCGGCATTAATTTTTGCTTGTGAATCAGGGAACATTAAAGTATAATAAGACTATCAAAAAACAGCCTGGGATGTGCGACACCCTACTATTTTGAACCTACATTTACTTTAAACGGGATTCCAACATTTTCAATTGGATGCCAGGCCTCAGTAATTCGCTACGGCGGCGGGGGAAGGCAAAAGCTTGATTGAGGTTACCCACCTAGCGTTGGCTAGGAGTCAAAATTGTAGGAAACGGCATTTTGGGTATTACAAAAGATAGAATGTACGAAAGAATTTATAAAGTACAGAAGAAGTTTTGAAGACACAAAAGCGTTTACAAGACACAGAAGATCCGTAGTGAGGTACAAAAGATTCCGAAAGTACAAAAGCATTTTTGAGACACAAAAGAATCATAAAAGTACCAATGAAGATAGAAGATACACACGAGAATAAAACAGAAGATACACACGAGAATAAAACAGAAGATACAAAAGCGAGAAGCTGCTTTCTTAGAAAGCAGCTTCTTTTTAGGTAGTGCGTGAGGGGGAAAGTGCGTTTGAAAAGAAAAATCGGACTGCTTGTCATTTTGTTACTCATATTGTGCGGCATGCTATTGGCAGGAACGAAAAAAGGGTATCATAAAGACGTTTATTCAGAGCATTATGTTCCGGTAGAAGAGGTGCAGGATGAACTGTCTTTTTCTATATATAAGGAGATGGACTGGGAGCAGATATTGTTACAGAAACAGGAGTATCTGACAAAAAAGGCTGCCAGCGAAATTTTAGAGTTTCTTGGATTAAAGGATTACATACAACTTCCAGAGAAAAGTGAGAACGCTGCGCTAGACCGCGGGGAGTGGAACGCTGTTTATACAGAAATCCTTGCTTATCTCGATGATGAAAAAACAGTTACAACACAGGATCTGTTGCTGATGGATGTGATTGAATCGGACAGCGGATGCATTCTGGTCACAAATGAGGGGGATTATCCATCAAAGTTTGGACAACATTTTCTCACAGCATGGGATAATTACCGATTGTATTTGCTGGATGGTAAATGTGTTGGAATTGCGGGAATCAGTGAAGAGGAAGCAGAGGTATATAATACTTATATCAAGGTTGTCGAAGATGGAACACTTACTTTTTTATCCGGTGGTGCAGAATATGAGATTACAATGGATGCATCGGAAAAAGATGTGACAGAAGGCGTGGCGGATCTTGTTTTTTCAAATGGAAAGCTCCAGATCGTGCGAAAAAAAGAACAGGAGATCGGTGGAAAATTATTGTCCTATGATGAAAATACGATAGAGATTGAAGGCTATGGAAGAATCTCCCATACCGGGAAGATCCCGGTTTATGAACTTTTAGAAGGGGAAGATGTCACGGAGAGTTCGATTTCGAAAGTGGTTCTCGGAAACATGGAAGTATCCTATGTGATCGGGGAAGAAGAAGTCTGTGCAATTTTGATCAGGACACCGGCAGTAATCGAAAATATCCGGGTTCTGTTACTGGCAGACGATGGTGGAAAATTCCGCTCCGCAGTTTATCTGAAAGCAGATGTGGATGCAAGTATTAAGTTTGGTGAAACTGTGTCGGACTATGCGGCGGGAACGCTGCTTGATGTAAGTACGTGGTTTACAGAACGTGATGATACATTTTCCATTCAGCCTGCAACGGAAAATGGAAAGATTTTTCTGTGTGATGAAGCGGGAAATACCATCTCAAACGGATATTCCGGCAGTGTGGAGGTGCGCCGTTACGAGGAGGGCTACACCGTTGTGAACAGTGTTCCGTTTGAAACTTATCTTACCGCAGTGGTTCCAAGTGAGATGCCATCTACCTATGAAAAAGAGGCATTAAAGGCGCAGGCAGTCTGTGCGAGAAGCTATGCCTATATTCAGCTTATGAGGGCAGATCTGGCGGCTTTCGGAGCGCATATCAACGACAGTACGTCCTATCAGGTTTATAATAAAGTAGAGGCGGGCGAGGCATCCAGACAGGCGGTGGAGGAGACAAAACATGAGGTAATGACTTATGCGGACGAAGTGATCGAAGCATATTATTTCTCGACGTCTATGGGTTACACGGACACCGCAGAGGTATGGAATCCGGAAGAGATGGAAAACTATGGGTACCTGAAAAAAGTATGCTTAAATACGCCGGAGACAGATATTGATCTGTCAGATGAGAAAACATTTTTAGATTATATCCGGAAACCACAGACAGGATTTGACAGTGAGATCAAGTATTATCGCTGGAGTGCACAGGCGGATTTTAACGGAAAAGAAGCCGGAATCCGGCAAATTTTGGAAAACAGGCATTCCATTTCTCCAAGGAACGTGATATATTATGAATCTAATGGTAAAAATGAGACGGACTCCATGGCAGATTTTGGAAAGCTGAAAGGCATCGAAGTGGAGAAACGGAGTGCGTCAGGTTCCATCCTGACGTTACGGCTTTCCTATGAACATGGTATGGTAAAAGTTTTTTCCGAGTATAATATTCGTAAAGTACTAGGACTTGGCGCGGCAAACATTGTGTATCAGGATGGAAGTGAGAGTGCTGAGGTGACGATTCTGCCAAGTGCGTTTGCCAGTCTTGTGAACGAAGCAGACGAAACATACACTCTATATGGCGGAGGTTACGGACACGGACTTGGCATGAGCCAGAATGGTGCCAATGGTCTGGCAAAAACCGGGATGAATTATCAAGATATTTTGCATTTCTTCTATAAAGATGTCTCGATTACCAGTCTGACAGAAAAAAGTGAATTTGCGAATCAGGATGATGAATAAATCGCAGTAACAATGGAGGAAAGAAAATTGATTTGGAAGATTATCGGAAACGGAAAATCTTTTTTTGATAAATGTAAGCGGGATAAGATCAATGCATATTCTGCCCAGTCGGCATTTTTTATTATATTATCGACAATTCCATTTTTGATGGTGTTTTCTTCCCTTCTTCAATACACACCGATCACGGAGGGGACTTTGTTAAAAATGTATCAGACTGCATTGCCAGATTACATTTCAGCTTTTTTGATTTCAATCACGGATGAAGTATATAACCGTTCGGTTGGGATCATCTCCATTACGGCGATCGTGGCAATCTGGTCTGCCGCCAAGGGAATCCAGTATATGACCGATGGACTGAATTCGGTCAATGACCTTGAGGAAAACCGCAACTGGTTTGTGCTAAGACTCTGGGCAATCGTCTATACGATCGTGTTTTTGTTTGCAGTTGTATTTACACTTGTAGTATTGGTATTCGGAAATACGCTGCATGACCTTGCAGTAGAGTATATTCCATTGCTGCAGAGTATCACGAATCTGATCGTGAAATTTCGTGGCTTTGTGCTTTTTGGCATTTTATTTGTATTTTTTGATATTATTTTTACTATGCTGCCAAACAAAAAACTGACGTTTAAAAGCCAGATCCCGGGGGCTGCGATCTGCGCAGTGGCGTGGTATGTGTTTTCGTTTGCATTGTCCATTTATGTGGATTATTTCAATGGCTTTTCCATGTATGGAAGCCTTACAACGATCGCACTGATCATGCTCTGGCTGTATTTTTGTATGTATATTATGATGATGAGTGCAGAAGTGAACGTGATCTTCAATGAAAGCTTCCGGAAATGGCTCAAGCGTGACCGGACAAAGAAAAAAAGGGTTGAGTTTTGAAAAATGCTGTGTTAGAATAGCAATTGAATTTGATGCTGATCATGGGCATCAGAAATAGGAAAAGGCTATGAATGTGTCAGTAGAGCACTATACTTTTTAAAGAGAGAGCAGGTCACCGGCTGAGAGCCAGCTTAAGGTAAGATAGGAATCGAATTTCACACAGGAGCCGCATTTGTGAACGCAGGAGATCTTGTAAATAGCAGATGACGCCTGATACACGTTACGTATCTACAAAGTGCTTTTCTTCGGATAAAGAAGAGAAGAATCAGGGTGGTACCGCGGAATCATTCGTCCCTAAGTGAGGGAGAATGGTTCCTTTTTTATGTCCTGAAAGATGTTTATAGACAATTGCGAAACTCAGATAATGTAAAGTTAATTGTGAAAAATTAATAAAAGCTTGAGAAAACACTGGGGAGCGGTCGGCACTTAGAAGGCAGGTACAACATTTTTAATCAGGTCTGTGCATTTACTGCACAGACCGTGCGAAGATGATTCAGGTGTGAGCAAATTCCTATCTGCGTAGCAGATTTTAAATGAATTTGCGAAGTACTGCGAAGAATGAGCAGTACCGTTGCGAGTGACACATAGCGAGAGCGTGTCTTGAATGTTTTTGTTGATTTTGAACAATTGAAAGAAGAGTAGGAGGAGTTTCGCAATTGTCTAAATAACGAATAATCATAAGGAGATAAATCATGAAACAGATCACAGGCGGTGTGACCGCAGCAAAAGGTTTTCAGGCAGCAAGTATAGCAGCAGGAATCAAATACAAAGACAGAAAAGATATGGCAATGATCTACAGTGAAGTTCCGTGTAAGGCAGCAGGAACCTTTACGACTAATATCGTAAAGGCAGCTCCGGTCAAATGGGATCACAATGTGGTATACAACAGCAAAGCAGCACAGGCGGTTGTCATCAATGCAGGAATTGCCAATGCCTGCACCGGAGAGGAAGGCATGGGCTACTGTAAGCAGACGGCTGAGAAAGTAGAAAAAGTATTAGGCATTGCAGCAGACGAGGTGTTAGTTGCATCTACCGGAGTTATTGGCATGCAGCTCCCAATCGACCGCATCTGTAACGGGATCGATGCTATGGTGCCACAGTTAAAAGGAGATACCGAGAGCGGAACCGAGGCTTCCAAAGCGATCATGACCACAGACACAAAAAATAAAGAGGTGGCAGTGACCATCGAACTTGGTGGAAAAATGGTAACGATCGGAGGCATGTGCAAAGGCTCCGGCATGATCCATCCGAATATGTGTACGATGCTTAGCTTTGTCACAACAGATGCGGCAATCTCCAAAGAGTTATTGCAGGAGGCATTGAGCGCTGATGTGCAGGACACCTACAATATGATTTCTGTTGACGGTGACACTTCCACGAATGATACCTGTCTGTTAATTGCAAACGGGCTGGCAGAAAACCCGGAGATCACAGAGAAAAATGCAGATTATGAGGAATTCTGCAAGGCACTGAACTTTGTCAATGAGACGCTGGCAAAGAAAATGGCAGGCGACGGCGAGGGCGCAACCGCATTGTTTGAGGTGAAGATCATCGGTGCCGAGAGCAAAGAACAGGCGAAAGTTTTAGGTAAGTCTGTCATTACCTCAAGTCTCACCAAAGCAGCGATTTACGGACATGACGCAAACTGGGGACGAATCCTCTGTGCAATGGGTTATTCCGGTGCAACGTTTGACCCGGAAAAAGTAGATTTATTCTTTGAGAGTGCCGCAGGAAAAATGCAGATCATCAAAAACGGTGTTGCGGTGGATTACAGCGAGGAGGAGGCAACCAGAATCCTGTCCGAGCCTGCCGTTACTGCAATCGCAGATGTCAAAATGGGCAATGCATCCGCTACCGCATGGGGCTGTGACCTGACCTATGACTATGTAAAAATCAATGCGGATTACCGTTCTTAGGGGGATAGAAAAATGGAAGAAAAAAACATGAACGAACTTTTGAAAAAAGCGGAGGTGCTGATCGAGGCACTTCCATATATCCAGCGCTTTAACCGTAAGATCATCGTTGTCAAATACGGCGGAAGTGCCATGGTGGACGAGGAATTAAAGCAGCACGTCATTCAGGATGTCACTTTATTAAAACTGGTAGGTTTCAAGCCAATCATCGTGCACGGCGGCGGCAAAGAGATCAGCAGATGGGTAGAGAAAGCCGGCATGGAACCGGAGTTTGTCAACGGACTGCGCAAGACAGACGAGGCGACGATGGAAATTGCGGAGATGGTATTAAATAAAGTGAACAAATCTCTTGTAAAACTGGTGCAGGAGCTGGGTGTAAATGCTGTCGGTATCAGCGGAAAAGACGGCGGAATGTTAAAGGTGGAGAAAAAATATTCCAACGGACAGGATATCGGTTACGTCGGCGAGATCACACAGGTCAACCCGAAGATTTTATATGATCTTCTGGAAAAAGATTTTCTACCGATCGTCTGCCCGATCGGCATGGATGAAAACTATGACAGCTACAACATCAATGCAGACGATGCCGCCTGCGCGATTGCGAGAGCAGTCCACGCAGAGAAATTAGCATTTTTAACCGATATCGAGGGTGTATACAAAGATCCGAAAGATCCTTCCACGCTGATCTCGGAACTGCCAATCTCAGAGGCGAAAAAACTGATCGAAGACGGATACATCGGCGGCGGAATGCTTCCGAAATTAAACAACTGTATTGATGCGATCGAAAACGGAGTTTCCAGAGTGCATATTTTAGATGGACGTATCGCACACTGTCTATTGTTGGAAATCTTTACCAACAAAGGAATTGGAACTGCAATCTTAGGGGATAAGGAGACAAAGTATTATCATGAATAAACAGGATTACATTGATGGAGCAGAGAGTGCGCTTCTTCATACATATAATCGTTTTCCACTGGTCATTGATCATGGGGATGGTGTGTATCTTTATGATACAGAC
>ERZ506999.629-NODE-629-length-14472-cov-5.858015_pt1 | contig 14472 bp, 12 predicted proteins | sample MGYA00512881_ERZ506999 | MGnify/ENA metagenome assembly ERZ506999
CGACAGCGCCCCCCGCCGAAACCGCCCCGCCGGTGCAGTTCGATTTATCCACCCGGGGCGTGGACCCGGGGCTGTTCCCCTTCCGCACATGGGCGCGGCTGCAAAAGGAGCTGCTGTACTCCGCGCCGGAGCTGCTCACCCCCGGGGATGCCCGGGGCGATGCCGCCCTGCGGCAGGCGCTGGCAGGGTATCTGGCCGAGTACCGGGGCGTGCAGTGCGACCCGGAGCAGCTGGTGGTGGGCGCAGGGCTGGAATATCTGCTGGGGCTGCTGGCCCCGCTTTTGCCCGGCCCTGCCGCCGTGGAGACTCCCGGCTACCCCCGCGCCCGGCAGGTGCTGGAAAACAACGGCGTGCCCTGCCGCTGCCTGCCGGTGGACGCGGACGGCCTGTCGCTGACGGCTCTTTCCGCCAGCGATGCGGCGGTGTGCTACGTTACCCCCAGCCACCAGTTCCCCACCGGGGTCACCATGCCCGCCGGACGCCGGGCCGAGCTGCTGCACTGGGCAGCCCGCGCCCCGGGACGGCGGTACATCATTGAGGACGACTACGACTCCGAGTTCCGCTTTGATACCCGCCCGCTGCCCAGCTTGCAGGGCATGGCGGGCGCAGACGGCCCGGTGGTGTACCTGTCCACCTGCTCCCGCAGCCTTGCCCCGGGCATCCGCATCGCCTACATGGTACTGCCCCGGCAGCTGCTGGGCGCGTGGCAGGCCAAGTACCGGCTGTACTCCGGCACGGTGGGACGGTTTGAGCAGCAGACGCTGGCGCGCTTTATCACCGGGGGCTATTTCACCCGGCACTTAGCGCGGGAGCGCACCGCCTACAAAGCCCGCCGGGATGCGCTGGTGGCGGCGCTGCGCACCTCCTTTGCACCGGAAGAGCTGACCCTTGCGGGGCTGCACACCGGTCTGCACCTGCTGGCACAGCTGAAAGACCCGCCGCCGGACGCCGCCCTGCGGGCAGCTGCCCGGCAGTATGGGGTGCGCTGTTCCCTGCTGAGCGACTACGACCTGACCGGCACAGCGCACTCTGCCGCCGGGACGCTGGTGCTGGGTTATGGCTCACTGCCGGACGCGGACTGCGCCGCCGCCGGGGAGAGGTTGAAAAAGCTCTGCACCGCCGCCCGGGAGGCATCAGACACCGTATAGTGCCCGCCCGCCCAGTCCCCGGGCAGGGCGTCGGCGGTGATATCCACCGGCTCGGCGCTGGTGGCTAAAAATTCCAGCGTGCGTTCCAGTGCAGCAAGGTCTACGGCGGTCAGGCTGGTCAGCAGACTGCTGCTCACCTCTCGTAGACCCTGCGGCAGGGTGGTGGGCAGCAGCTCCAGCGCCTGCCGGAAAAACGCATCCCATACCGCCGCCCGGGCGGCGGCGCTGCGCCGGGGCGAAAGAGAAGTATCGGCATCCAGCGCCGCTAAAAAGCTGTGAGCATCGGCGGCAGAAATGCCCTGCACCCCGGTGCCTTTGCCGTACCGCGCCAGCTGCTCCGGGGTGAGCGCCCCGGTAAAACCCACCCGCACTGCGCCATACCGCGCCGCAAGCTTTGTCAGCACCGCCGGGGCGATGGCAAGATAATCGGTATCCTCCGGCAGGGCGAACACCTCGCCCAGCGCCTCCCGGCAGCGGGCGGGCCCTGCGGCGGCGTAGCAGTCCGCAAGGGGGACATTTTTGCCCCCGAAGGGCACTTCCAGCGCGGCGGGCACCGCCAGCAGATGGATGCAGTTCTGTCCGGCGTTCAGGTAAGCCAGCACAAAGCCCGGGGTCTCGTCTGCCACGCACAGCAGCACGGTGCACCGGTCGGCGGCTTTGGGCAGACGGATGGGCACTCCGCTCTGGCTTTTTGCGGCCTGCCGCAGACTGCTGCGCAGCTGGGCGCGGCTGAGCAGCACTGTGCCGCCCACCAGCGGCAGCAGCACCAGCAGGGCGGCGCACAGCGCCGCCCAGAAGGGACGCCAGCCGCTGCGTTTTGCGTGTTTCATGGCTCTGCCTCCTTTTTGTGCATAAAGCATAGCCCACCGGGCGACCCTTTATGCAGAAAGGCAGGGATGCAGTATGGATAAAACAGAAAACCCCAACGAAAAAGACCGCGAGGAACAGGAGGACTTCTGGCTGACACTGGAACCCCTTCCCGCACCCGACCCCGAAAAGCCCTCCGCACCGCATGAGGATTAAGGCTGCTGCATAGGATACGGTAAAAAAGGGGGGATGGGATGCCGGAGGGGTTCATGCGGGGAATCGAGGCTTTGAACGGCATCGTGTGGGGGCCGATGGGGCTGGGGCTGCTCTTCGGCACCGGGCTGCTGCTGACGGTGCGCACCGGGGGCTTCCAGCTGCGGCGGTGGGGCTACTGGATGCAGCATACCCTCGGCGCTATCCTGACCGACCGGAACGTCACCGCCCATACCGCCCGCGAGGAACAGGCCATCAGCCAGTTCCAGAGCCTGTGCACCGCGCTGGCGTCCACCATCGGCACCGGCAACCTTGTGGGAGTGGCCACCGCCATCCTTTCCGGCGGGGCGGGTGCGGTGTTCTGGATGTGGGTCATGGCGCTGCTGGGCATGATGACCAGCTACGCCGAGAACGTGCTGGGCATCTACTACCGCCGCAAAGACCCGGCGGGCGGCTGGCGCGGCGGGCCGATGTACTACCTGCGGGACGGCCTTGGCGGCAAGACAGGGCGGGTGCTGGCAGTGCTCTTTGCCGCGTTCTGCGCGCTGGCAAGCTTTGGCATCGGCAACCTGAGCCAGCTCAATTCCATCGCGGGCAACCTGAAAGCGGCCTTTGGCGTGCCGGAGACTGCTACCGGCGCAGTGCTGGCGGCCGTATCGGCGGTGATCTTGCTGGGCGGGCTCAAGCGTGTGGCCGCTGTGGCGGAAAGGCTTGTCCCCGCCATGGCGCTGCTGTACATCGTGGGTGCGCTCACCGTGGTGGGGGTGCACATCACTGCCGTCCCGGCGGCGCTTGCCGCCATCGTAAAGGGCGCATTCGGGCTGCGCGCCGCCGGTGGGGGCATGGTGGGCTACGGGCTGTCCCGGGCGGTCACTTGGGGCTTCAAGCGGGGTGCTTTTTCCAACGAGGCCGGACTTGGCTCCTCGGTGATGGTGCACGCGGCTTCCAACGTAAAAGAGCCGGTACAGCAGGGCATGTGGGGCATTTTTGAGGTGTTTGCGGACACCATGGTGGTGTGCACCCTGACGGCGCTGGTGGTGCTGACTTCCGGCTTTGTGGAGCCGGACACCGGGCGCATCGCCGCCGGGGCGGTGGGCAGTGCACTGGTGGGGCAGGCCTTTGACGCCGTGTTCGGTACACTGGGGTCCAAGCTCATTGCGGTGTGCATCCTGCTGTTCGCCTACTCCACCACTCTTGGCTGGAGCTGCTACGGCTGCAAGGCCGTGGAGTATCTCTTCGGCGCGGGGGCAGGGGCAGGCTACCGGGTTCTGTTCGTGGCGCTGATGCCGATGGGTGCGGTGATGCGGCTGGACCTTGCATGGACGCTTTCCGACACCTTCAACGGCCTGATGATGCTGCCGAACCTCATCGGCGTAATTGCGCTGTCCGGCACGGTGGTGCGCATCACACAGAACTATCTTGACCGCAGACTGTACGGCAGCCACGCGCCGCCGCTGTTGTCGGCGGGCGAGACGATTTAAAATCGTCAGCCCCTGCCCCTTGTCCCGGGGCGGAGTTTGTGCTATGCTAAGGGGTACAAGCGATTTTTTTGCGCTGAGAGGAGGAACCCCATGGCCGCCGTAAAAACACGGAATACCGCTACCCTTATGACCGAGGGCAGCATTGTAAAAAGCCTGCTGCTGTTTGCCCTGCCGCTGATCTTCGGCAACCTGCTGCAGCAGATGTACAACACCGCCGACAGCATCATCGTGGGCAATTTTGTGGGCAGCAATGCCCTTGCCGCCGTGGGCTCCAGCGGGTCGCCCATCTACCTGCTCATCGGCTTCAGTCAGGGACTGGCCGTAGGTGCGGGCGTGGTGGTCTCGCAGTATCTGGGCGCGGGTGACCACAAGGAGACCCGCGAGGCGGTGCACACCTCCCTTGCCATTGCGGTGGTCATGGGGCTTTTGCTGACGGTGGGCGGCGTTGCCTGCGGGCGCGCTTTGCTGGTAGCCATGAATACCCCCGCCGAGGTGCTGGCGGACGCTGTGACCTATATCCGCATCTACTTTGGCGGGGTGCTGTTCAGCGTGGTGTATAACATGACCGCCGGCATCCTGAACGCCGCCGGCAACTCCCGGCGCTCGCTGGTGTATCTGGCATGGGCGTCGGTGACCAACATCGTGCTGGACTTTGTGTTCATCGTGGGGCTGCGGATGGGGGTGGCAGGCGCTGCCATCGCCACAGACCTGAGCCAGCTGGTGTCCTGCGTGCTGAGCCTGCGCTTTTTGATGAAAAGCGAGGACGCCTGCCGGGTGGAGCTTTCCGCCATCCGGCTGCACCGCAAAATGGCAGGCCGCATCATCCGGGTGGGTCTGCCCACCGGCATCCAGAACATGGTCATCTCCTTTTCCAACGTGCTGGTGCAGGCCAGCGTGAACAGCTACGGCGCCGCCGCCATGGCAGGCTTTGCAGCCTACATGAAGATCGACGGCTTCAACATTCTGCCGGTGAGCAGCATCAGCATGGCCGCCACCACCTTTGTGGGGCAGAACTACGGCGCGGGGCGTCTGGACCGGGTAAAGCGCTCGGTGTGGGTCACCCTTGCCATCGGGGTCCTCTACACCCTTTGCACCGGCGCGGCGCTATTGGCCGGGCAGGATGCCATTCTGCACCTGTTCACCGCCGACGAGGCCGTAGTCACCTACGGCAAGCTGGCTATGCGGTGGTTCTGCCCGTTCTACTTCCTGCTCAGCATCCTGCACGGCCTTGCCGGTGCCGTGCGCGGCACGGGTGCCAGCATCCCACCCATGGTGGTGCTGCTGGTCTCGCTGTGCCTGTTCCGGGTGGTGTGGATCCAGTTTCTGCTGCCCTTCTTCTCCGGCATCGAGGGCGTGTTCATCCTCTACCCCGTCAGCTGGGGTCTGGGCGCTGTGCTCATGATCCTGTATGCGTGGAAGGGCAAATGGATGGAGTATCATACATAACATTTTTACAAACAACGACCCGCCGCACTGAAAGAGATGCGGCGGGTCGTTGTTTTTCAGGCACTCCTGTCGGGGCCACTTACCATGCAAAGCCCACGGAGTCCATGTCGATCTTCTTTTCCATCAGCCCCAGACGGCTCTCGATGAAGTTGACAGCCATATCCGGCCACTGGGCGATCTGGGTATAGTAATCCACATAGCCCTTGGTGCCAGTGCCCAGACCCACACCGTGGGGCGCATCGGGTGCCAGATAGAAGCTGAAATCCTTGAAGATATCCGCGCACTCCGGCAGAGAGGGCAGCATCATCGCACTCAGGCCATCTTTCTGACCCACAACACCAAAGACCGGAGGCAGGTTGGGGTTCTTCGTGAAGTTCAGACCAGTGACGAACAGGCCGTAGATGGGGATTGCCACGTTCAGGTCAGCGCTCTCATAGTCCACAGCATCACAGACGTAGCTGGGATAGACCTTATCCGGGGTATTCGTAGTGCCGAACTGGTTGGCCACCACCTGCATCACATTCATGCCGCCGGCAGAGAAGCCCACAGCGATCATGATATCGGTCTTGCCGATGTGTTTTTCAGAGGCGTTGTGGCGGATGTAGCGGATAGCGCGTGCCAGATCCAGCTGCTGATCCACAGCGGCATAAGGGTTGACGCGGCGCTGCAGCACAAAGGCGTTGTAGCCGTTCTTGTTGAAGAACTCGGCCACCGGGTAGCCTTCCACCACGTTGTTGCGGTGGGTGCTGCCGCCGCCTGCAATAATGATCACGTTGCCCTTCACCTTGCCCTGATCTCGCAGCAGGTACGGGTTCAGGAAGGGACGGAAGCCCTCGTTATCGTAGCAATTTTCCCAGTTGGTGGGCAGCGGAGATTCCACGGCCATCTGATCTCCCCAAATTTCCCAAACGGTGCTCTTGGGGTCCTTGATCTGGCGCAGCGCCTTGCGGGCATTGGTCAGGGCAACACACATATCGTAGTGAGAAGCATTGATGCCGGGCACAGCTGCACCGTCCACCTTCTCGTACTGAGCGCGGGACAGCTTGTGGAACAGCACATAGAACTTGTCAAAATCGCCCCGGAAAGCAGCCGGATAAAAGGCTACCTCGCGGGAGAGGTGGAGTTCCTCTGCCACCATGGCCTGCACCTCAGCATCGGTGTGCACGCCAGCGTTTTCAGCAAAGGATGCGGGCGCCATGCCAGCCACTGCGCCCATGGTCACAGCAGAAGCGGCGGAAAGCTTCATAAAGTCTCTTCTGTTCATCATCATTTCTCCTTTTAAATGCAGACGGCTCATTTGTACAGAGCAAAGCCGCCCAAAGCTGTGCAGCAAACGCCCTGCTGCCGGGCCCGATAGACATTCCAGTTGTATCACGCCATCGAAATCCGCACAAATCGTACCACAATACAATGCGCTTGTAAATAGATTTTGTTGTTTTTGTGCGAAATTGATATATTAGTATGTCAGTTCTTGTGAAAATCAACAAGCATGAGAATGGGCACAAAAAAGGACTGCCGTGCAGAGTGCACGGCAGTCCTTTTTTATCTTATTACAGCTTTTCAAACACCAGAAAGCGGAAAGCGATGGTAGTGGTGAGCTGCGGCAGAGCCGCAAGGCGGGCAGCACCGTCGCGGGGCGTTTTCCAGTAGTAGGGGGTCATGGCGAACAGGGCTTCCAGCTGGGCGGCGGGCACGGTGATGGTTCCCTGCACCTCCCGCTCATCAATGGCGCGGAAGCCCGGGTACTCCACCTGCTGCACCGGGTTTTTGTAGGGCTTTTCGTAGAGCACGGCCTTCATCTGGTACAGATGCTCTGCCCCCGGCACAACGTAGATCATGCGCCCGCCCGGGCGCAGCACCCGGCTGAACTCCTCCTGTGCAAAGGGCGAAAAGCAGTTCAGCAGCACGTCTGCCCAGCCGGTGCGCACCGGCTGGCTGAAGCTGGACGCCACCGCGTACTGCGCGGCGGGCAGCGCCTTTGCCGCCAACCGCACCGCGGGCTTTGCGATATCGAACCCGGCCAGCTGCAGCGGTTTTTCCGCCGCTGCGAACTGCTGCGCGATGCAGCGGTCGTACCAGCCCTCGCCGCAGCCTGCGTCCAGCAGATGCAGCGGGGCGTCCTTCGCGGCGGGCACGCCGTGGGCAAGGCACAGCTCCCCCAGCGCCTGCCCGAAAATGCCGTAGTATCCGGCGTTCAGGAAGGCGCGGCGGGCAGCTACCATCTCCTTGCTGTCCCCTGGGGCTTTGGTGCGCATACTCTGCACCGGCAAAAGATGCCAGTAGCCCTCCCGGGCACGGTCAAAGCAGTGGCCCTTTTCACATTTCAGGTCATTCTCCCCTTGCAGTGCGCCGCCGCACAGGGGGCACTGCCACGGGGCAAAGGCTTCGTTCCGGCTCATACTTCTTCGCTGTGGTCCTCAATGGGTGCGGTGGCACCGCCGTGGGCGTCCATATACTCCTCGAAGCTGGTGTACTTCTGCTGGGGCGGGCGGCGGCTGATGAGCATCAGCCCCGGGTCCTCGTCCCGGGCGGCAGCATTGCGGCCACGGCGGGCAGGCTCGGCCTTGGCAGCGCGGGGTGCGCTGCCGGTTCGGCTCTGGCTTCCTGCATTGCCGCGCTCGCTGCGGGCAGGGCGGGCGTTATTGCTCTGGGCTGCAGGGCGGGCATTGCGCTGTTCACCCCGGTCGTTGCGGCGGCTGCCGCTGCGGTTTGCGTTCTGGTTATTCTGGGGCTCCTGTGCGCTGCGGATGGCAGGTGCTGCCGGAGCGGCAGGAGTCTTGCGTGCCGGGCGCAGCGGAGTAGCCTCCGGGGCGCTGACAAAATGGGGGTCAAACTTGGGCTGGGCGTTGCTGCCCCGGGCGGGGGCGACATTCTCGCGGCGGGCACGGGGCGCTGCCGCCTCCTTGGGGGCGTTTGCGCCCCGGTTGTTGGCGCGGCGGTCGTTGCGGGCCCCGCGCTTTGCGTTGCTGTCTTGCATCAATGTTTCCTCTTTTTTCGGTTTTGCAGGCACCGTGTTCTTTGCGGCCTTCGGCTCCTGCTTCGGCGCGGGCGCAGCTGCTTTTGCAGCCTTTGCGGGCGCAGTTTCGGCCTGTTTTTTCGGCGCTTCGGCCGATTTTTCTGCTTCGGGACGGGGCTTTTTGCCGCGCACGGGCAGCACCGGGCGCACTGGGGCGGGCACGCCGTCCCACGGATGACCGGATACCACCGGGATCTTGCGGCGGTTCAGCTTTTCAATGCCTGCCAGATACTCCTGCTCCTCCGGGGCGCAGAAGCTGACGGCGGTGCCGTCCGCACCGGCGCGGGCAGTGCGCCCGATACGGTGCACATAGGTCTCCGGTACCTCGGGCAGGTCGTAGTTGAACACATGGGAAAGCTCGCTGATATCAATGCCCCGGGCGGCGATATCGGTCGCCACCAGCACCCGGGTCTTGCCGGACTTGAAATCCTCCAGCGCGGTCACGCGGGCAGTCTGGCTCTTGTTGCCGTGGATGGCGGCGGCGGGGATGCCCTGCTTTGTCAGATCTTTTGCGATCTTATCCGCGCCGTGCTTGGTGCGGCTGAACACCAGCGCGTTGACCACCGGCGGCTGCAAATTTTTGATGAGCCACGGCAGCAAGAGCTTTTTGTTGCCCTTTTCCACATAGTACAGGCTCTGCTGGATGCGGTCCACGGTGCTGGACACCGGGTCCACCTTGACAAAGGCGGGGTCGTGCAGGATGCCGGCAGCCAGCTGCTCGATCTCGGCGGGCATGGTGGCGCTGAACATCAGGTTCTGGCGCTGGGCGGGCAGCTTTGCAATGACCTTTTTCACGTCATGGACAAAGCCCATGTCCAGCATCCGGTCGGCCTCGTCCAGCACAAAAATTTCCAGTGCGGACAGGTCGATAAAGCCCTGCCCGATCAGGTCGTTCAGCCGTCCCGGGCAGGCAATGAGGATGTCCACGCCCTTTTTCAGCGCTTCCACCTGCGGTGCCTGTCCCACACCGCCAAAGATGACGGTGCTGCGCAGCTTCAGGTACTTGCCGTAGGCTTCAAAGCTTTCGCCGATCTGCAAAGCCAGCTCCCGGGTAGGGGTCAGGATCAGGGCGCGGACAGCGCCCTTGCGGCGGGGCGCATTGGCGGTGAGCCGGTCCAGCATGGGCAGCGCAAAAGCCGCCGTCTTGCCGGTGCCGGTCTGGGCACAGCCCATCAGATCCCGGCCTGCCAGCACCGGCGGGATGGCCGCTGCCTGAATGGGCGAGGGGGTCTCGTAGCCCGCTTCCTGCACAGCGCGCAGCAGCGGGGCGGACAGATTCAGTTCTTTAAATGTCATGGTTCTCCTATTATTCTGTGATCTTCCGGCACTCGATGTAGTAGCGCTTTTCCTCCGCGTGTCCCATGCTGAAGGTCTTGCGGGGCAGTACGCCGCCCATCACAACGCCGCGGAACAGGTCACTCTTGGCGAAGGGCGGCATCAAAAACGCCACTGCGCCCTGCTTGCACAGCGCGCGCACAGCCGGTTCGTCATGCACATAGTCCACCTTTGCTTCCGGGTGGCGCTCGATATAGTCCGAAATAAAATCGTCGATGGTGCCCACGGTCAGCGGCTCGGTGGGGTCCTCAAAGCTGAGCACATTGGCCATGTGAGGGCCCGCCAGCGTAAAAGGCTGCTTTTTGCTGCCGCCAAAGCAGCAGCCTGCCATGTTGGCATCGCTCCATGTAATGAGGCTCAGCAGCACGGTGGCGCAGTCCACGTTGAACAGTACCCGGTGGATGGGCTCGATCTCGATGGCCGGGGAGTGCACGTTGCACACCTCTGCCAGACACCAGCGGGCAGGGTGATTTTCTGCCTGCTCCGGGGTCAGGGTCTTTTTCAGCTCCTCCCAGCAGGCTTTTGCGGTAGCCAGCGAGTGGTTGCCATCGCCCACGGCCAGCGTCAGCGGGTCGCGGCGGGTGGCATCGGGGTATTTCTTGTCAAATTCTTCCTGACTGCCCAGCACGGTCAGCGCATTTTCGATCTGTGCGATGAGGGCGGGGTCCTCCACCGCCCAGCCTGCCACATGGCCGCCGCCCAGCATCAGCTCACCCTCGTACACCTTGGGCAGGCTGTCCTTGTGGGCGGCAACGGGCTCGATGAGGGTGCAGTCCGGGTCGTCCGCCAGCATCATGATATGGGGCGTTTCCAGCGCAGCGCCGGTACGCACCTTCATGCGGGGCGGGATGCGGCTTTCCACGGTGCACTCGCTGGGGCGCACGGCACATTTTTCGCCCCGGCGGTAGCTGTAAGCCTCCAAGTCCACACGCCCTACAAGACCCTGCCGCACCCGGCCGCTCTGCTCGGTGCGCTCTACATAGATAAAGCCATCCACCGCCCGGGTGAGCACGTTTTGGGCGTAATCCTGCATGGTGGCGTGGATCTTTTCCACCCGCGCGTCGGCGTCTCCGTCCTCCAGATACACCTCCGGCAGGATCAGGTTCAGGGTGCTGGGCGCACCCGCAGCGGTCTCTTCTGCCCGCTGCCAGTAGCTGCGGTCACTGGTAAACTGGTCACAGGCAATGCAACCCCACTGCTCCAGCGGCACCTGCTCCGAAGGCAGCAGGATGTGTGCGGGTGCAAAACAGGTAGTCGGTTTCATAGTCGTTTCCTCCCCTCTAAAAGCCGCTTCTCAGCGGAACGCTGTGGTGTCGTGCACCACAAGGTGCTGTACACCGGCGTCGGCAGCGGCCTGCTCCAGCGCAGCGCGGCTGTCCGCATCCAGTGCGGTGCTGCTGGTGACCAGCAGGTTTTCCATGCCAAGGGACGTACCGGTGGTGCCAAGGGCATCGGTGGCAGCGGTGCACAGTGCGTCAGGGTAGCTGACCCACAGGGTCACGCTGCCTGCAAAGCGGGTCTGCCATGCGGCGATATCAGCGGTCAGCTGGGCGGCGCGTCCTTCCCGGCTCTTGCCGCCGGAAGCGCCGAAGTCCTGCTTGCGGGTGATGATGTTGGGGAACTGCACCCCGGTAAGCACCACCTGCTCGTAGCCCATGCCCTGCACCTCCTCAATGAGGTCGCCGACATACTGCACCGCACTTGCGGCAAAGGGGTTCATCCATGCCTTGCCGCCCTTGGCTGCGCTGACGTTGTCCAGCCAGAGGCTGTTGCCGTCGTAGTGCACGCCCATGCTGCGGTCGGTGTACACCGACACCGGGTCGGTAAAGGCGGCAAGCTGCGCCGCCGGGATGATGCCCTCCTCCCGCAGGATGGCGGCGATATTGGCCGCATCCACCGGGTTTTCGGTGATGCTTTGCGCAGCAGCTGCCACCCCGGAAGCATAATACACCGTGCCAGCGGCGTCCTTCAGGGTGACAAGGGCGTAGTCTGCGCCCTGCTGCTTCAGCTGACGGGCGGCGGCGCGGATGGCGGATTCGTCGGTCAGGGCGGTCACATCCAGCTCTGCCCAGCTGCCGCCGGTAATGGCCTTGCCGTCCAGCGGCTTTTCCTCTTCCGGCTCAGACGCTGCCTGCGAAGCAGCAGCGCTGCTTGCCGCCGCAGAGGAGGCTGCTGCCTCGGCGCGGGAAGCGCTTTCGGCCTCCAAGTCCCGGTCCTTGACCACGGTATACCATGTGTGGGTGGCCCAATCCAGCACATGGGGTGCGGCAAACCATGCTGCTGCCAGCACTGCCACTACCAGCACCGCAATGCCGATGCCGCGCTTGACGCGCATTTCCCGGCTGTAAAAGCTGCGGTGATAATGCTTGACCTTCTGACGTTTATATTTAGCCATGGTATTCTTTCCTCCCTGTCTGCATTACAGGATGACGGAATGTCCGGTAAAGCCATAGATTGCCAGCGCCAGCACGCCGATATACACCAGCGTGATGGGCAGGCCGCGGAATGCCTTGGGGATGGCTCTGCTGCGCAGGCGGTGGCGCGCCTCGGTGACCAGCAGCACCGCCAGCACATAGCCAAGGCCGCTGCCAAGGCCAAAGCCAAGGCTCTGGCCAAGGGTAAAGGACTGGGTGCGCTCCACCAGCACCGTGCCCAGCACGCCGCTGTTCAGCGCGGCCAGCGGCACGATGCGCAGCAGCTGGGCGCGGCGGGGCAGGCTGCGCAGCAGCCACAGCACCAGATGCTCTGCCAGACACACCACGGCAATGCTGGCAATATACACCAGCGGGCGCAGCTGGGCGCGGTTATCCAGCGGGGCGATGAAACGCCCGGCAAGGAAAGCCACCGGCGCCACCAGCACCTGCGTGATGCACAGCATCATGCCGAACAAGGCGCTGCTGGTGCGGTCGTCCCCCACCAGCTGCACCATGCGGGACACGCCCAGTGCACGGGTAAAGACAGCGTTCTGTGCAAAAATGGCCAGCAGTGCATAGCTGAAAAACACTGCCGAGCTGCTTACAACTTCCTTCACGGTTCGAGGTTCCCCTCCTTCTGGTAGTGCACGGTCAGGGTATCCCGTGCTTCCTTTTTCAGATATTCCTTGCGCTTTGCAGCCGCAGCGCGCCAGATGGCGCACAGGATGCCCAGCACGATAAAGCCGCCCGCCGGCATCTTAGCCAGCGGCAGCAGCGCCCAGCGTCCCACCGGGGCGCCGAACACGGTGCCAAGGCTGAGCCACTCGCGCACCACGCCCACCACGAGCAGCAGCAGCGCGTAGCCCACGGTGATGCGCACGCCCTTGGAAACGGCCTTGTGCACTGTCTCCTGCACGCGGCCGAAGCGGTAGGTCAAAAGCGGCTCCACCACCAGCATGGGCAGGTAGATGCCAAGGTTCAAAAGACCCGTGCCGAACACAAAGTTCAAAATGGGATACGCCGCCAGATACACCACAGCGGCGCTGGCTGCGTACAAAAGTGCACGGGGCAGCAGCTTTTTTTGCAGCTGCTCCGGGGTGGGCTCCTCGTCCCGCAGGGGCACAAGGCGGCTGAGCAGGCAGGCCAGCACGCGGGAGGGCACCAGCAGCAGCGCCACCGCCGCCGCCAGCATCAGGCTGTTTTGGCCGGTGGTGGCCACGACCACCAGCGGTGCCAGACCCATGCCCTGCATGACCACCGGGTTATTCAGGAACACACGGTCATGATGGGCAAACTTTTCGGGGTCCTTTAAAATCAGTTCCGCAGTACGCTTTTTCATTCCGCAGCCTCCTTTCGTTCGGACGGCAGACGGTGCAGCAAACGGTACAGCCGCTCCTCCGTGCGGTCAATGAGCGCGGACACGCTGTTGACTGCCAGCAGCGCAAAGCAGACGCCGGTCTCGTACACGCCGAAATAGCGGAAGCCCATGGTGGCAGCACCCACCAGTGCGCCGTACAGGATGCGCCCAAGCCGGTGATGGGCACAGGTGTATGGCTCGTTGAGCAGGAACACCGCGCAGAACAACATTGCACCGGTGTGCAGCTCGTCCCGGACGCCCTGCAAGCGGGGCATCAGGCTGCTGAAGAGGGTGCTGTCTGCCAGACCTACCTGCCGCGGGAAGAAGAAAGCGATGAGCCCGCAGGTGATGAGAAAGCTCGCTGATGCGCCGATGTGCACGTCCTTCTGGGTCCACAGCACAAGGCCGCAGGCCAGAATGACCAGCGCTGCGCCGGTGCCCATGGGGGCGGCAAACTCGCCCAGCACAACGGCGAGGGCGTTCAGGTTCAGGATGCCGCCGCTGCGCAGGGTATCCTCGATGGTGCTGCTCACCGGCACAGCGGAGGCGTTCCACAGGGGCAGCGGCGTATAGGGCTGCGGGTAACGCACCACCTGCTCCGGCCACGATACCGCCGCCACGGCGTAGCCCACGGCAGCGGGGTTGAAGGGGTAGCTGCCGTAGCCGCCAAAGACCTCCTTGCCGATAAGCACGCCCGCCAGCACCGCCACCACCAGCACATAGATGTCCACGGTGGCGGGCATGAGCAGGGCGATGATCAGGCTGAAACTCTCGTTGGAGAGATCTTTATTGGTGTACACCCGATGGCGCAGCAGCGCCACCAGACGGTCGCACAGGTTGCCGGTAAGCAGGGCGATGCCGCACAGCAGCAGCGGACGCGCCCCATAGAAATAGCAGGCCATGCACAGCAGCGGCACACACAGCCAGAAAACGTGCTTATAGTACCGGCCGGTCTTTTGCAGCTGTCGTTCCTGCTCTTGGATCAAAGCTTCATCCATATACAGCCCTCCTTACAGGCTGGCCAGTGCGCCCACAGCCGCAGCGGGGTCGGCAGCACCGAACACGGCGCTGCCCGCCACCAGCACGTCGGCACCGGCTTCTACGCACAGGGGTGCGGTGGCGGCATCCACGCCGCCGTCCACCTCCAGCAGGTAGGAAAGGCCGCGTGCTTCCCGCTCTGCCTTGAGCCAGCGGAGCTTGTCCAGCGCCGAGGGCATGAACTTCTGCCCGCCGAAGCCGGGCTCCACGCTCATCA
>ERZ506999.632-NODE-632-length-14407-cov-4.309783_pt1 | contig 14407 bp, 9 predicted proteins | sample MGYA00512881_ERZ506999 | MGnify/ENA metagenome assembly ERZ506999
TTCATAGTTGGTGATGTTATGATGTGTGTGGCACTGCGCCAACTTCGTGTCCGAACAGCGCGAGCACCTGATTTATTTTGTCTATGCGCAGCGTCTGCTTGCCCTGCTCCAGTTCGCGCACGAAGCGCAGTCCCACGCCCGACTTCTCTGCTAAGTCCACCTGTGTGAGGTTGAACATACGTCGGCGTTCCTTTACAAATGCAGCTATTGATGTTTCCATATATATACAATTATACCCTTTCGGGTGCAAATATATATAATTTATTTGATATTGCACCCGAAAGGGTATAGTTTTTTATTGTATATTTCATTTTATCACCTACAGAAAGCCGGTTTTTCTAAATGCAAATATAAGATATAAAGTAAAAAGATGATACAAAATAAAAATTGATTCTAGAGATTTCAGAAGGTGTTTTTTGAGGTTTTTCAAGTGCACAGGACAGTCTTGATATGCAATAGCGCCAGTTTTACACCTCAATTCTAAGACTATTGTAAGCCAATAGTCGAACTATTGCTGTGCAATAGTGGATGTATGATAGTGTAAAAGTGGCGCTTTAGCGATTTATTAGGCTTGTTTAATGACAACGTTTCTTCTGTTGTTTTTATTGTATCCTTGTAAAGTGTTGTATAAGAAGTAGTTACCCTAACCTTCTTAAAACTCACGAATTACGCACTAAAGATTTTGTTGTGCGCTCAACTCATAGTTTTGAGCGTTAGAAATGCAAATATTGTCATCCCAATACTGATGTAATGGAGCTGATTGTTAGTATATTTTCTTTCCACTCATTTCATGATAGGGATATTCCTATCTTAAATAGGCGATTCCCCGTTTTGAGTTACACGGCATTTTTTTACCTTTGCATATATAACATAAAAGACACAAGGTTATGAAGAAATTGTTTGCAAGGCTGATGATGACGGCTGTAATGCTGTTTGCCGCTTCTATGGTTGAGGCTCAGAGAATGGGGGATAACACTTATGTGGTATTGGGTCATGGTTATGCCAAAGACAGCGAGAATGTATATCTTAATGGACAGGTGCTTCCGTGGGTTGATCCACATACCTTTTCGCTGAAAAGGTGCGACGGCCATCAAAGCTATAGGTGTTTTGAGAAATATGTCATATCCCATTTTGACGTGTTCTATGATGGAAAGAAATTGGATGATGCATCAGCCTCTTCGTTCAAGGATTTGGGATACGGATATGGTAAGGATTCCTTTGATGTGTATTTCTGTGGCAAGAAGATCAGTGGTGCAAGTGCCAATTCGTTCCGACTGCTGAAGGACGGTTATGCCAAAGACTCCTTTGACGTCTATTTCTATGGTAAGAAGGTAAGCGATGCCAGTGCCTCAAGTTTTAGTGTGGATGAAAATGGTTATGCTCACGATACGTTCTCCACTTATTACTTTGGAAAGAAGATTGGAGATTGATTGCCATTAAAGATGCAAGATGTGAGCTGTATTAAGAATAAAGAAAAAGAGCGCCAATAAGCTATGTGTATTGATTGCATAGCTTATTGGCGCTCTTGTTTTTTTTAGCGTAATTATTACTTATAGAGATATCTCTTGATGCTCTTCTTCGGAGTCTTCTCAAACTCTTCCTTTACAATCTCGATGGCAGCGAGCTTGCAGTATGCAGGCTGTGTGGAGTTGAGTTCCTGACGGTTCTGCTCCATGATTCCTTCGAGGTCAGAGTCGTTGAGGCGCATTGTGGCAGCCTCGTCGAAGTCGGGATAAACCAAGCCAACGAGTTTCTCTCCGCGCTGTACCACCACGCACTCGTTAACCATTGCCATGGAGTTGAGGCGGTCTTCGATTTCCTCAGGATAGATGTTCTGGCCGTTTGCTCCGAGAAGCATGTTCTTTGATCTTCCCTTGATGTATACGTTGCCGTCGGCGTCCATTGTGCCGAGGTCACCGGTATGATACCAACCCTCAGAGTCGAGAGTCTGTGCTGTGGCCTCTTCGTTCTTGTAGTAGCCGAGCATCACGTTCAGACCGCGTGCGAGAATCTCGCCGGGGACGTTCTCGGGATCGGGGCTGTCAATCTTTACCTCCATGTGAACGACGGGCTTTCCGCATGAACCGGGGGCGAAATCGTGATAGTCAGCGTAGCAGATAATCGGTGCACACTCCGTGGCTCCGTATCCTACGGTGTAGGGGAAGCCGATGCGCTTGAGGAACTGCTCCACTTCCTGATTGAAGGCTGCGCCTCCGACGATAATCTCATAGAAGTTGCCACCGAAAGCTTTAACCACCTGGTCGCAAATCTTCTGGTTTACCTTCTTGTTTACAACAGGCATGTTGAGGAGAAGGCGCATACGATTGTTCTGGATTTTCGGGAATACCTTCTTGCGGATGATCTTCTCGATAACCAGAGGTACGGCGATGATGATGGCTGGCTTGACTTCTGCGAAGGCTGCTGCTATGATGGCAGGACTGGGCACACGTGTGAGATAGAATACGTGGCATCCGAAGATAAACTCAAACATAAACTCGAACGCCATGCCGTACATGTGTGCCATAGGCAGGATGCTGATGACGTTGTCGCCCTTCTTGATTATCTTGCCAAGCACAGTCATGGCGAAGTCGTAATTGCTCCAAAGTGCGCGGTAAGGCACCATCACGCCCTTTGAGAAGCCGGTTGTGCCGGAGGTGTAGTTGATGAGTGCGAGTTCGTCCGGCGACTGCTCCTTGTAATAGTTGACGTGCTCCTTGCGGAAATACTTGGGATATCTCTTTCCGAACAGCTCGTTGAGGTGCTCGCGGGCGTATGTCAGCTTGTCCGTACGCGAAATCACGAGCGAATAGTCTGGCAAGTAAATGATGCCTTCCAGTTGCGGCATCTTTGTCTGGTCGATGACCGTAGCCACGTAGTCGCCCACAAAGAGCAGTTTTGCTTCACTATGGTTTACGATGTTGTGAATCTGGTCTGCTGTGAACTCGTGCAGAATGGGCACAGCCACAGCACCGTAGGTCAGTGTTGCAAGGAAAGCCACAGCCCAGCTGGAACTGTTTCGTCCGCAAAGTGCAATCTTGTCGCCTTTCTGTACGCCGCTGCTTTCGAAGATGATGTGAAGTTTCTCAATCTTGCGAGCCACGTCGTGGTATTGCAGTGTTGCACCCTTAAAGTCAGTAAGTGCGTCCTTTTCCCAGTTGGATACGATACTTTTTTCTATCAGTTCGTTATAACTCGGTATTTTCATCCTTTGTCTTGATTTTGGTATGAGGTGTTGTCTCTTTTACTTGTAAAGATATCTCTTTATGCTCTTTTTGGCAGTTTTCTGAAATTCTTCCTTATGTATCTCTATTGCTGAGACCTTGCAGAAGGGTGGTAGTTGTGAGTTGAGTGTCTTTAGGTTCTCGTCCATCACTCCCTGTACGTCGTTGTCGTCGAAGTCCATAGCGTCCTTGTCTTCCTGCTCCGGATGGACGAGGGCAACGAGTCGGTTGCCGCGTTGTATGATGATGCTCTCTCCTACGAGCGGCAGGTTATTGAGCTTGTCTTCTATTTCCTCAGGATAGACATTCTGTCCGTTGGCGCCGAGGAGCATGTTCTTTTTGCGTCCCTTTATGTAAAAGTAGCCGTCTGGTGACATGGTGGCAAGGTCGCCGGTATGGAACCATCCGTCGCTGTCTATCACTTCCTGCGTGGCTTTCTCGTTCTTGTAGTAGCCAAGCATCACGTTTGTGCCTCTTGTGATCAGCTCGCCGGGCTTGTTGGCAGGGTCAGGACTGTCAACCTTCACCTCCATGTGCTCCACGGCAGGTCCGCATGACGATATGCGATACTTGTCATAGTTGGCGAAGGTGATGAGTGGCGCTGTCTCTGTGGTGCCGTATCCGATGGTTACGGGTACGCCGACATCGTTGAGGAATTTCTCAATACCTTGATTGAGAGGAGCTCCGCCTACGATTATCTCAAAGGCATTGCCGCCAAAGGCTTGCATGATGCGCTCGCGTATGTGCTGCTTTATCTTCTTGCTTATTACGGGCATGTTGAGCAGAATCTTCATACGGCTGGTCTGCACTTCTGTGAGCACCTTGCGTCTGATGATTTTCTCTACGACGAGCGGCACTGCAACGATGAGTCGGGGCTTCACTTCCGCAAAGGCTTCTGCTATCAGCGACGGCGACGGCAGTCGGTTGAGGAAGTAGATGTGGCATCCGCCGATAAAACCGAACAGGAACTCCACAGCCAGTCCGTACATGTGTGCCATAGGCAGAATGCTTACCAGATTGCTTCCCGGCTTGACATTCGGAGAGAGGCACTTGAGGATATGGTCGAGGTTTCCCCAGATGGCACGATAAGGCAACATCACTCCTTTGGAGAATCCGGTTGTGCCTGACGTGTAGTTTATCATTGCGAGTTCCTCCGGGCTTTGCTCCTTATAGTAATGTACGTGTTCCTTACGGAAGTATTTGGGATAACGCTGACCGAAGATCTCGTTGAGATGTTCTCTTGCGAAGACGAGCTTTTCTGTTCTTGCTACGATAATGGAGAAATCGGGTAAGTAGACTATGCCCTCCAGTCCCGGCATGGCGTCAGGGGTGATCTGTGTCTTAACGATGTCGCCGACAAACAATAGCTTTGAGTCGCTGTGGTTTACGATGTTATGTATCTGATCTGGCGTAAACTCATGTTGTATAGGTACTGCGACGGCTCCGTATGTCAGCGTGGCTAAGAAAGCCACTGCCCAATGACTGCTGTTTCGTCCGCAAAGGGCTATCTTGTCACCTTTCTGTACCCCGCTGTTTTCAAACAATATATGCAGCTTCTCTATCTTTCTTGCTACATCATGGTATTGGAGTGTCGCTCCCTTATAGTCTGTAAAAGCGTCTTTTTCCCAATACTTAATAATACTGTTCTCTATATAAGAGTTGAAACTGGGTATTCCTTCCATTGCACAATCTTCTAAATTTTGTGCAAAGGTACGTCATTATTTGCACAATACCAAAACTTTTGTGCGGTAATTGGTTTCTTTGGTTCAAGATATCCCTATTTTTATACGTTTTAGACCAGTTTTTGCCAAGCCTATTCGTATCGCATTGATTTGGCAGGATGTATGTGCGAAATCATATAGCTTGGCGCTATAAGCACGAAGAGCGCTATGAGGAGCGTGCCGACGTTAAGCAGGAGCACTAAAAGCCAGTTGATTTCCACGGGTACTGTGTCGACGTAATATGTTGCAGGGTCGAGCTTGAATATGCCTGCCGTCTCTTGCAGGAACAGCAATGCCAGGGCGATGATGTCGCCGATGATGAGTCCCTTGCCGATGATGAATGCTGCAAACCACAGGAAGATATGGCGTATGGTGTCGTTACGTGCTCCCAATGCCTTAAGGATGCCTATCATTGTGGTGCGCTCAAGGATGATGATAAGCAGTCCGCTAATCATTGTCACTACAGCCACGGCTGTCATTATGGCGAGGATTATCCATACGTTAAGGTCGAGCAGGTCGAGCCATGAGAATATCTGTGGCGAAAGTTCGCGTATGTTTTTTGACGAATATGTGTTGCCGTAACTGTCTGTTGTGCGGTTTACATTTCTTATAATGATGTCGCTTGTCTCCGAGAGCTTGTTGAAGTCGCTGACCGTAAGCTCCGCTCCGCTTGCAAGGTCGGTAGTCCAGCCGTTCAGCTTCTGTGCAGTATAGAGGTCGCAGAACACCGTAATCTTGTCATACTGAGAAAGGTTGGTCTGATAGATGCCTTGGATGGTAAGCTTTCGCGTGCGCACTCCGCCTTCGCCGATGAAATAGGCGAAGATGCGGTCTCCGCTCTTCACGTCCAGCTTGTCAGCCATAGTCTTTGAGATGAGGATTTTGCCTGTGCTTGCCTTGTCTGAGAATACGGGTATGCTGCCGCTCACCATGTTCTTGTGGATGAACGTGGAGTCGAATTCCGGACCAACTCCCTTGAACATCACTCCAAGGAAGTCGTTGTCGGTCTTAAGAATACCTTGTTTGGTGGCGAATCGCTGAACGTGTTCCACGCCTTGCGTCTTGTTGAGCACGTTCATCATCGAGTCGTTCATCACGACCGGCTGGTCTGTGGCTGACGACTGCAGGGCGTAGAAGTTGGCTACTTGTATGTGGCTGCCGAATCCCACTACTTTGTCCCTTATGGTATGCTTGAATCCAAGCACCACGCTGACGCTGATTATCATTACTGCAAGTCCGATTGCCACACCCGCTGTGGCAATACGTATAGCCGGCTTCGATACCTTCTGCTTGTCGTCAGTGTGGTCTGAATGTATGCGGCGTGCTATAAAAAGGGGAAAGTTCATTTTTAGAAATGTTTAATGTTTGATATTTACTTGTTTGGCTTTGCCTGTAAATTCTGTAGCCAAAACCAAACATTAAATATCAAACATTAATTTATGTTGTTGTTATATGTATTGTTTTCTTAATTATCAGTCAGCGTCCTCCACGCGTCCCGGATAAGCTTCCAGAGCCTTGCGCAGCACGATGAGTGAGCGCTCGAGGTCTTCCTTCTTGAGGACGTATGCGATGCGGACCTGATTGCGTCCGGCTCCAGGGGTGGTGTAGAAACCGGCGGCAGGAGCCATCATGACGGTTTCGCCTTCGTACGAGAACTCTTCCAGACACCAACGGCAGAATTTCTCCGAGTCGTCCACGGGAAGTTTTGCCACGGTGTAGAAGGCTCCCATTGGTATGGGCGAATAGACACCTGGTATGCGGTTGAGTCCGTCGATAAGACATTTGCGTCGTTCCACATATTCCTCATACACGTCACGGTAATAATCCTCAGGTGCGTCAAGGGACGCTTCCGCTACAATCTGTCCGAGGAGTGGGGGAGAGAGACGAGCCTGACAGAGCTTCATTACTGCGGCGCGTACTTCCGGATTCTTCGATATCAAGGCACCGATGCGGATGCCACACTCGCTGTATCGCTTCGATACGGAGTCGATAAGGATGACGTTCTGCTCTATGCCCTCAAGGTGACAAGCCGAGATGTACGGCGAGCCGGTGTAGATATACTCTCTGTATACCTCGTCAGAGAAGAGATAGAGGTCATACTTCTTCACGAGATCGCGAATCTGGTTCATCTCACGGCGTGTGTAGAGATAGCCGGTAGGGTTATTGGGGTTGCAGATAAGGATGGCACGTGTGTGCTCATTAATCAGCTCCTCAAACTTCTCCACCTTAGGCAGCGAGAATCCTTCCTCTATGGTGGTGGCAATGGTGCGTATCTTTGCTCCGGCAGAGACGGCAAACGCCATGTAGTTGGCGTATGCCGGTTCCGGGATTATAATCTCGTCGCCAGGGTTCAGACATGACATGAAAGCGAAAAGCACAGCTTCAGAACCGCCAGCCGTGATGATGATGTCATCTGCGCTGACGTTGATATTGAATCGTTTGTAGTAATTCGTCAGTTTCTCTCTGTATGAGAGATAACCTTGTGATGGCGAATACTCAAGGACAGAACGGTCGATGTGTTTCAGAGCGTCCAGTCCCACTTGCGGTGTCGGCAGGTCAGGCTGACCAATGTTCAGGTGATACACCTTTACACCGCGTTTCTTTGCGTCTAACGCTAAGGGAGCCAATTTCCTGATTGGCGATTCGGGCATTTCAAGTCCGCGTACTGATATTTCTGGCATGTTAAGTGTTTTCTTGTTATTGATTTGTTTGTCGGATTGTCACTGAATAATGCAAAGATACTACAAATAGTAATAAGTGCAAAATTTTAGACTGCTCTGTTTTTAGTCTTTTTTCTTTCCGAGAGACTTTATCCAGCTGATTGGCTTCTTCAGAATCTGTGTGATGGCGCTTGTCTGCTTCACAGCGGGTACGTTGGATGTCTGCTGCTTTGTCTGCTCCGTCTTTGCAGAATTCTGTCTGCCTTCGCCATTGCGATTGTTTCTGCCGGAAGGACGACGCTGCTTGCGACGCTGGCCGTCAGTCTGCGGCTTATTGTCTTGGCGCTCTGCCTGCGGCTTGTTCTGACGCTCTGTCTGCTGTTTGCTTTGGCGCTTCTCGTCCTGCTGTTTCTGTCCGTCACCCTGAGGTCTTTCCTTGCGTCTGTTTTGCTGCGGCTTCTTGTTCGTAGCCTCGTTGTTGCCATTCTCTGCAGTTACGTCTTTCTTCTGACGCGGTCCTCTTGAGCGCTTCTTGCGTGGCTTCTGCTCAGCGTTTTCAGAATTGTTGTTTTCCTGCGCTTTTGTTTCGTTATTGGCGCTTGTGGCAGCAGCGTCCTTATCTGTAGGAGCGTTCTTGCCATCAGTCTTGTTCTGATCGTCGGTGGCGTTGCGCTTCTTTCCGCGTCCTCTTCCGTTGCCGCCACGTCCTCTTCCGTTGCTCTCGCCGTTACCGCCGCGTCTTTGCTTTCCGCCGCGTCCGTTGGAACGTGCTGCGTTATAGTCAGGAGCCTCGCCGAGACCTTCAGGCAGCTGGTTCTTTTCCACCTCTCTGCCGAGGAATTTCTCAATCTGCTTGAAGCTGCTGATTTCGTCTTCAGCCACAAAGGTTATAGCCACGCCGTCACGCTGCGCTCTTGCCGTACGTCCGATACGATGAACATAGTCCTCCGGATCGTGCGGAACATCGAAGTTGATGACCATTGCGATATCGTCGATGTCGATGCCTCGTGCAACGATGTCCGTAGCCACGAGTACGTCTATCTGACCTGTCTTGAATTTATAGAGAATCTCGTCACGTTCTGCCTGCTCCAGATCGGAGTGCATCTCGCCAGAGTTGATCTTCATCTGCTGCAGGGTGCGGTTTATAGCTTTCACCTTCTGCTTCTTTCCAGAGAAGATAATCACACGGTTGAGGTCGCCTTTTCTGAAAAGGTCCTTAATGATGCCAATCTTCTGAGTTTCGTAGCAGACATAAGCGCTCTGCTTGATTTTCTCAGCAGGACGGCTCACGGCAATCTTTACCTCCACCGGATTCTTGAGCAGGGTCTTTGCCAGTTCTTCTATCTTCTCCGGCATAGTGGCGGAGAACATGATGGTCTGGCAGTCGGCGGGCAGCTTGCTTGCTATCATCTTGATGTCCTCGGAGAAGCCCATGTCCAGCATGCGGTCAGCCTCGTCGAGTACGAAGAAGCTCACCTTGCTGAGGTCGGCGCTACCGAGCGAGATATGGCTGATGAGTCGTCCCGGTGTGGCGATAACGACATCGGCTCCCATCTGGAAGCTCTTTAGCTCCTGATCATAGCGGTTGCCGTCGTTGCCGCCATACACAGCCACGCTGCTTACACCTGAGAGATAATAGCCGAAGCCCTGCATAGCCTGGTCAATCTGCTGTGCCAGTTCTCGTGTCGGACTCATAATCACGCAGTTGATGGCGTCTTTTGGATATCCTCCGTCGTCCAGCTTCGAGAGGATAGGAAGGAGATAAGCAGCTGTCTTTCCCGTTCCGGTCTGTGCTACACCGAGGAGGTCGCGTCCCTCAAGTATTGGGGGAATACACTTTTCCTGAATAGGTGTGCATTTGTCGAAACGCATATCATATAGTGCGTCAAGCACATGGTCGTTGAGTTCTGTTTCGTCGAAATACATTACTTGTAATGTTTAATTGAATAATGTTTAAAGTTTACGTAGCGGTAAGGCACGTAGAAATTGTGCCTACCGCTTTTAGTTCGGTGCCTTTCTGTAGCAGAAGTATGCCACTACAGCAAAAATCATATTAGGCACCCATGCCGCAAGCATTGGTGGGGCTCCGGCGTTTATGGCGAATGTCGCCGATACTGTTTGCAGCATGATGTAGCCGAAACTTAGCGCCAGACCTATTCCCAGATACATACCCATGCCTCCTTTCCTCTTGCGCGATGACAGCGACAAGCCAATGGTTGTCAGGATGAACGAGGCGAAGGACGAGGCTATGCGCTTGTGATACTCCACCTGATACTGCACTACGTTGCCGTTTCCTCGGTCAATCTGCTTAGAGATATATTCCTTCAGCTCCGGCGACGTGAACGTCTCTTGCTGACCTTTTGAGTAGACGAGGTCAGTCGGCTCCATCTGTATCAGCGTGTCGCGCCTTGCTCCGCTGGTGATGTGCTCCTTCAGTCCGTGCAGCTCTCGTATCTTCCAGTTGGTCAGTGTCCAATGATACTTCGAGTCGGATATGGTGTCGTACTGTGCCTCCATTGCCGTCATGTGGCTGACGAGCTTCTTGTTCTCAAACTTGTCCAGCGAGAATCCGAATCCACGCTTCATGTTATTGTCGTAATGCTGTATGTAGGCTATCGTGCCTCGGTCTACCTGCAACATCACGTTATCCGCACTGGTGTTCTTTTTCTTGTTCTTATACATCGACTCGAAGTTTTGCCTTACCACTGTTCCGTGCGGAATGACGTAGGCAGAGAGAAAGAACGACAGAGTGGATATCAGCACGCACGATATCATGTATGGTCTCATGAGTCGCTTAAAGGACACGCCTGCTGCCAGCATCGATATAATCTCCGAGTTGGATGCCAGCTTTGACGTGAAGAAAATCACGGCAATGAAGACAAAGAGCGGGCTGAAGAGATTGGCGAAGTAAGGCACAAAGTTGGCGTAATAGTCGAATACGATGGCTTTCAGAGGCGCATGGTATTGGCTGAACTTCGCAAGGTTCTCGTTAACGTCGAAGACGATGGAGATACTGATAATCAGCAATATGGAATAGATGTACGTACCGATGAACTTACGTATGATATACCAGTCGAGAATTTTTATGTATCTCAGCGGGTTAAGGACATTCAATACTCTAAGGAAGGCAAGCTTGCGTGCAGTCCATGCCATTGCCTTCCTTAGTGTCCTTGTATGCGATTCCCACCATCGTGCGACGTGGAGCAGGTGGCGAAAGCGTCTGATGTTCTTTCTTTTCATCTTACTGTTTTTTCCTAAATCCTTCTTCCGAGATTGTCAATAACGCTGCGTTTCCACTGTACGAAGTCGCCTTGTTCGATGTGGGTGCGTGCGTCTGTGACGAGTCGTAGGTAGAAGGCGAGGTTATGTATGCTCGCTATCTGCATGGCAAGAAGTTCCTGCGCCTTGAAGAGGTGGTGGAGGTATGCCTTGGTGTGGATGCGGTCGATGTCACATCCGTCAGGGTCTATGGGTGAGAAGTCCTGTTCCCACTTCTTGTTGCGCATGTTCATGGTGCCGTTGTAGGTGAAGAGCATGGCGTTGCGTCCGTTACGTGTAGGCATAACGCAGTCGAACATGTCCACTCCGCGCTCTATAGCCTCGAGAATGTTCTGTGGTGTTCCCACTCCCATAAGATATCTGGGCTTGTCTTTCGGGAGAATCTCGTTCACCACCTCAATCATCTCGTACATCACCTCCGTCGGTTCGCCTACAGCCAATCCTCCGATGGCATTGCCATCGGCTCCCTTGTCTGCCACGAACTTTGCAGCCTCTCTTCTCAGGTCCTTGTATTTACATCCCTGCACGATGGGGAAGAGGCTCTGACGGTGTCCGTAAAGCGGTTCGGTCTCGTCGAATCGCTTAATGCAGCGGTCGAGCCAGCGCTGTGTGAGGGCAAGGCTCTTCTTGGCATACTCGTAGTCGCTCTCTCCAGGAGGGCACTCATCGAATGCCATCATGATGTCGGCGCCGATGATACGCTCCGTGTCCATGACGTTCTCAGGAGTGAAGATATGCTTTGATCCGTCAATGTGTGAGCGAAACTCGCATCCTTCCTCACGAAGCTTGCGGATACCTGTAAGCGAGAATACCTGGAAACCACCCGAATCGGTAAGGATAGGACGGTCCCATGTGTTGAACTTATGCAGGCCTCCTGCTTTGCGTATCGTGTCGAGTCCGGGTCTCAGGTAGAGGTGATAAGTGTTGCCGAGAATAATCTGGGCTTTCACTTGCTCGCGCAACTCCTGGAAATGTACGCCCTTTACAGAACCTACCGTTCCCACGGGCATAAAGATAGGTGTCTTTATCTGTCCGTGGTCGGTTGTTATTATACCGGTGCGAGCGTCTGAGGCACTGTCTGTATGTTGGAGTTCGAATGTCATTTTCTGCTTTTCTTGTCTCTTTTTTACTTAATTCTTTTCTTCTTCCTTGATGCTGAGGTCGATGGGATTGTCCACCTTCTCGTCTGTGAGGGCGAACTTCCATACGTCCTGTACGTTCTCGACGTAGTGGAACTCTACGCCCTTGCGGTAAATCTCGGGGATTTCCTCGATGTCCTTGCGGTTGTCCTGGCACATCACGATGTCTGTGATGCCGGCGCGCTTGGCTGCAAGAATCTTTTCCTTTATTCCGCCTACAGGCAGAACCTTGCCACGCAGAGTTATCTCTCCCGTCATCGCTGTGTTTTTGCGAACCTTACGCTGGGTTAGAGCCGAAGCTATGGAGGTGGCGATAGTGATACCTGCAGAAGGACCGTCCTTTGGTGTGGCACCTTCCGGCACGTGTATGTGGATGTTCCAGTTGTTGAAGATACGATAGTCCACGCCGAGAGAGTCGATGTGAGCCTTCACGTATTCGAGGGCTATTACCGCCGACTCCTTCATCACGTCACCGAGGTTTCCGGTCAGTGTCAGCTTGCCAGCCTTGCCCTTACTCAGCGAAGTCTCGATGAAGAGAATCTCTCCGCCTACGCTTGTCCAAGCCAGACCTGTCACTACACCAGCATAATCGTTGCCCTGATAGATGTCGCGATAGAATGGCGGTTTGCCGAGCAGGTCCTCTATCTCGTTGGGAGTGATCTTCTCGTATGGGAGCACGTCGTCGAGAGCCTTCTTGTATGCGAGCTTGCGCAGAGCCTTGTTCACCTGCTTCTCGAGCTGTCTTACACCGCTCTCTCTCGTATACTGTTCTATTATCTTCTCAATGGCAGCCTTTGTGAATGTCGGCTTGTCCTCCTTGGCTGTAAGGCCGCAGTTGTCAATCTCACGCGGGATGAGATGGCGCTTGGCTATCTCTATCTTCTCCTCGGTGATGTATCCGCTCACCTCTATCAGCTCCATACGGTCGAGCAATGGACGCGGAATGGAACCGAGGTCGTTGGCTGTGGCGATGAAGAGCACCTTAGAGAGGTCGAAGTCCACGTCCAGATAGTTGTCGTGGAAGGCGTTGTTCTGCTCAGGGTCGAGCACCTCAAGTAGAGCCGACGACGGGTCGCCGTTGATGGTGTTCTGCGTCACCTTGTCAATCTCGTCAAGAATGAATACGGGATTAGCTGAACCTGCCTTCTGTATGTTCTTTATTATACGTCCCGGCATGGCACCCACGTATGTACGGCGGTGTCCGCGAATCTCCGACTCGTCGTGCAGACCACCCAATGACATGCGCACATACTTGCGCTTCATTGCTGCTGCGATGCTCTTTCCGAGGCTGGTCTTGCCCACTCCCGGAGGGCCGTAGAGGCAGATGATGGGCGACTTGAGGTCGCCTCTCAGCTTCAGTACAGCCATATATTCGAGGATACGCTCCTTTACTTTCTCCATGCCGTAGTGGTCATGGTTAAGTATGCGCTGTGCACGCTTGAGGTCGAGATTATCCTTGGTATACTCTCCCCAAGGAAGGTTTGTCATTGTCTGGAGATAGTTATACTGTATGCTGTACTCCGGGCTTTGCGGATTAAACATATCCAGCTTGTCAAGCTCCTTTCTGAATATCTTGTCCACCTCTTCCGGCCAAGCCTTGCTCTTAGCCTTCTCCTCAAGGTCCTTGCGTTCGGGCGAACCTTCGCCTCCGCCAAGTTCCTCCTTAATGTTCTTGATCTGCTGTTGCAGGAAGTATTCGCGCTGCTGCTCGTCGAGATCCTCGCGTGTCTTTGAGCGGATGTTCTGCTTTAGTTCCAGCAGCTGCATTTCCTTGTGCAGTACGCGGAGTGTCTGGATGACACGTTCCTTGATGCTTCCAGTAGAGATAAGCAGTTCTTTGTCCTCGATGCTGAACGGAAGGTTGGTGCAGACAAAGTCAACGGCTATAACATTATTAGAAATATTGTTAAGCGCAAACTGCGATTCGTCAGGCAGATCCTCGTTCATGCGGATATAGTTGAGCGTTGTGGAGCGCATATCCTCCATGGCTGTGGCAAACTCCTTGTCGTTTTCCTTCGGCATGTCCTCCATCGCCGGGCACACTTCGCCGAGCATAAAAGGCATAGTGCGTGTGATGCTCTTCAGACGGCATCTGCCGAGACCCTGTATGATGGCTGTGAGGTTATTGCCTGGACCAGGCATTTCCAGCACCTTCACGAGCTTGGCATAAACGCCATATTCGAAAAGGTCCTTGCCTTCCGGATTCTCCACTTCCTGGTCTTTCTGGCAGAATACGGCAAATGCCGCATCGTTATGTTTGCGCAGCTTGTCCAGCAAGTTGAGGCTTTGCTTGCGTCCTATGATGACGGGTGAGATAACACCAGGGAATATAGCAATGTTACGGGTTGCAAGAATAGGAAGCTCCCCGTCTATATTAACATTAAAGA
>ERZ506999.638-NODE-638-length-14349-cov-4.268085_pt1 | contig 14349 bp, 12 predicted proteins | sample MGYA00512881_ERZ506999 | MGnify/ENA metagenome assembly ERZ506999
TACATGTAACGCATCATGGACTTCCCAGCAAAAACAAGTATAGCACATTTACTTCCATCATGACAACTTCCACAGGATGACCACTTTAAAGAGATCGCCATCCACAGCGATATGCAGACTTCCCTTCTGCGCTTCGGTAAAACTCCTTGCAATTGCAAGGCCAAGACCGGAGCCCTCCGTGTTGCGGGAAGCATCGCCGCGCACAAAACGCTCCGTCAGCTCATCCCCTCTCACGTTCAGCTCCACGGCGGACATGTTGCGCATGGTGATGGTCACATTCCCCCCCGACTTCTCTACATCAATGTAAACACGGCTGTTTGGCATTGCATATTTCTGTATGTTCACAAATAAATTTTCAAAAATACGATAGGTTTTCTGGTTATCCAGTGGAAGGATCACTTTTTCTTCCGGGACATTCCAGCGCAGCTGCAATCCCATCTGTTCAAATTTATCTGCGTGTTCCACACTGACCTGTTTCATCAGATTGACCACATCCACATCTATCAGGTTCAATGTAATATTATTGGTCGTTGCTTTGCTCACTTCAAAAAGATCCTCGATCAGCACTTTCAGCCGCAGTGATTTTTTCTCCAGTGTCTCAATATAAGATTTGCGTTCCTCTTCTGTGATATCTTCTTTTTTCAATAACTCTACATATGTAGTTATTGCAGTGAGCGGTGTTTTCAGATCATGAGACACATTTGTGATCAGCTCTGTTTTCATGCGCTGGCTTTTCACTTCTTCATCCACCGCTTTTTTAAATCCGGTGCGGATCTCTGTGAGCTGTTCTTTGAATGGTTCGAACACTCCGATATCCTCTGTGATCATCGTATCAAGATCCCCCTCTGCAATACGCTGCACACCTCTCATCAAGACATCATAATCTTTTTTGATTCTGTCGTAATACTTTTTCATCAGATAAAAAAGCACAAGCGAGTAAATGACAAGACCAACGATTCCAAACATCCACATACACATCAACACTGCTAAAACAAGAAAATTGATCCCCACAATTTTTAGGATTGTTTTGGTAGTCTTATCACTGAAATCAATGTGGTTGACTTCGTCTGTAAACTGATTCCATTTTTTTCGGATCCATGGAAAAATCTGATAAATAAAACTGTATTGCCGGATGTATTCTTTCAATCCAACAGAAAATACCGGATAAATGCAGACGACAGACACAAATGCAACTGCAAAAACAATCCAGAGGATTCCGCCTGTTTTTAGAACGCTCCACACATTCACATTTGCGTAACCTGATTTGCCTGTATATGGGAAATCGCAGACAGTGTCAATATAAATATCACACATTGCAAACGACATCATAAGTCCGAAGATCCCCGCTTCCATATAATGCCATTTTGGAAGATAATCCGGCATTTTTTCATTTTTCCATACTCTTCTGCTGCACATAAAGCATGCAAATGCCGCAATTACCAGAAGTGTAATAAAATACGCTGCATCTCCCCCGCCGGATGCAACCAGATAATAATCACTGGTGTAATAATCTTCATAGGCAAGGTTCGTACTGTCTTTTGGAATACCGTATACTACCTGAAAATTTTTCACCGGGACAAAGGACGTATCATTGTCCACCGCATATGTGCGTATTTCATTGTATCGGTCTGCCTGTAAAAGACTTTTGATGAGTGTATCCGCAGAAACTGTTCCATCCTTTTTGACATCGACGGACAAGTTTCCATCTTCGTCAAAGTCTAGGACAAAAACGCTCTCATAAGAGTTCCACTGTTCTTTATCATCGTCAATTCTGAAATCCGGTTCCAAAACTTCATACAACGGTGCATTCGTATTCACTTCTTTTTTCGTTCCATCCGTCGCATAATAATCCGTCTCAGACCGGACGCCCTCAAAGGAACTGCTCCACTCTGAAATATAATCGTAATCATCATAACCGCTTCCCTCTCCGACAAAAGGCTCCGTACGGCTTTCTGACGGCTCGTTCTTAATCTCGGTATACAGGACATAAGCCCCCTGATAAAGTGTATCAATATACTCCGTATTTACATTTTCACTGGAGGAAAACAATTGTGCTGACTTCTGTTCTGCATCCCTTATCATCCACGGAAAAAGGCTTACATTCACACCAACTGCAAGTAATAATCCAATGATAATAATTCCTATCCTAACGTTACGGCTGTTTTTCAATTTTGTATCCAACGCCCCACACCACCTTTAAATATTTTGGTTCTCTCGGGTTGATCTCGATTTTATCCCGAATGTTTCTCACGTGCACCATGATTGTGTCCGTGTTAATTGCCTTTTCGTTCCAGACACGCTCGTAGATTTCCTCTGCCGAAAAAACTCTGCCCGGATTTCTCATCAGAAGTGCCAGAATTTTAAATTCAATCGGAGTCAATTTCACCGGATTTCCATCCACGGAAAACTCGATGGTATCCTCGTTTAATTCAAGTCCGCCGATGATGTAGTTTCTTCCCTCTTCCTCTTTTTTCTGTGCCATTCCCATAAACCGGGTGTAGCGGCGCAGTTGGGAATTTACCCTTGCCATGAGTTCTAACGGCGTAAACGGTTTTGTCACGTAATCATCCGCACCAATATTTAAGCCGATCACTTTGTCTGTCTCCTCTGATTTTGCAGAAAGCATGATGACCGGGAACTCATGATGTTCTCTCAATTTGATCGTCATGGTCACACCATCCATCCGCGGCATCATGATATCCACAATTGCAAGATGAATGGTTTCCCGCTCGATCACTTCCAGTCCCTCGACACCATCGGCTGCCTTATATACATGGTATCCCTGGCTTTTTAAGAAAATCTCAATCCCATCACGAATCTCTTTGTCATCCTCCACGACTAAAATATTGTACTCATTGTTGTTCAACTGTTCCATCTGACTTCTGACTCCTTATCTGATATGCCTTACTGTAATATATCTATCTAAAAAACCATTATATAAAAAACGAAAGAATTTCTAAAGAATTATTTGTGGAACAACAAAAAATCCCGGCAAAATCAAGTTTCCTTGAAATTACCGGGATTCCTACCCTAAGCTGATAACGGGAATCGAACCCGTGACCTCCGCCTTACCAAGGCGACGCTCTACCGACTGAGCCATATCAGCACTCTTCAACTGCTTACGCAATCGACAAGTGGTATTCTAACAAATCATACTCTATTTGTCAACCAGATAATTTATGATTTTCTCATAAACATTTTCTCATAAACATTTATTGACTGGATCACACAATATCAGATTTTCTTTTCGCGCAAAAAAAGAACAGCCTGTCGATCGGCTGTTCTTTTAGGAGAAGGTATTTTTACTATGGGGTATAGCAAAAACTATATATAATGTATTGGGGGGTTTTACGAGAATTATAATATCATACTCTCTCACATAAGTGTTCACAAATGTTACAAAAATTCACTTCTATTTTTGTGCATATTGTACATATTCTGTCTCTATTTTGAAATTATGCCACCAAAATACTTTCTCAAGAAGGCAACGTATCATTTTGAAAAACCCTGATTTTTGTTTTGATGCGCTGCAGTGCATTGTCGATCGCCTTCGGGGATTTCTTCATTTTTTCTGCGATCTGCTGGTAATTTAACCCCGACAGATAATCATCTAACACCTCACACTCCATTTTACTCAGGCTCTGGCGTACTTTTTTCAGAAACAGTTCAAAGTTTTCCTGATCGATCATGCGCTGTTCCGGATTATCTGAACGCTCCGATTCGAGATACTCTGCCAGCGGCTGTCCCTCTTCACTCACCTCCGAATAAAAAGAAACATAGGAGTTTAACGGTGCATGTTTTTTCCGGTTGGATGCCTCTATGGCACTGTAAATCTGTCTTGCGATGCACAGTTCTGCAAAATGGAAAAACGAAGTTTCTCTCTCTTCCCGGTAATCGCGGATTGCTTTAAACAGACCGATCATCCCCTCCTGGATAAGATCATCGGTATCGCCCCCAATCAAAAACATGGCATTCGCCTTTTTCCGCACGAGTGGTTTGTACTTGTCCAACACATAATCCATGATCGCGGCATCCCCAGCCCGAAGCTGCCGCAAAAGTGCTTCATCACTTAACCTGTCATAGGCTGTCTGCCCTTTTCCCGGATCATTGTCCCTATATTTTTCCATACCTGATCTCCCTGCACAATCGTTCCAAACCGCATCCACGCCCTGCGGATGCGCCATATCCAGAAGTTACTGCAGACGCTGTCTCACGATCTCATATGCCAGCACGCCTGCGGCTACCGATGCATTTAAGGAATCAATATTCCCTTTCATCGGAATGGATGCGATAAAATCACAATTCTCTTTTACAAGTTTGCTGACACCCTCGCCCTCGTTTCCGATCACAAGACCGATCGGTCCTTTTAAGTCGAGTTTGTACATCTCGGTTCCGCCCATGTCAGCGCAGACAAACCATAAGCCTTTTTCTTTCAGCTCCTTGATGGCTACAGTCAGATTTGTCACTTTTGCGACAGGCGTATAGTTGATCGCACCTGCTGAAGTCTTTGCAACCGTTGCAGTCAGTCCCACTGCCCGGCGTTTTGGAATGATCACTCCATGCGCTCCTGCCAGATTTGCGGTACGGATGATCGCACCAAGATTATGCGGATCCTCAATATTATCCAGAATAAAAATAAACGGTGGTTCCCCTTTTTCCTCTGCATTCTTTAAAATATCTTCCACTTCCGCATACTCATATGCTGCGGCAACTGCAATGACACCCTGATGCTTTTTTGTCTCGGATAACTGGTCTAAACGTTCTTTATCCACAAAATTGATAATCGTGTCATGTTTTCTTGCCTCTCTGACAATTGTCCGCACCGGTCCATCCTGACATCCATCCAAGACAAACAGTTTGTCTATTGTTTTTCCGGAACGGAATGCCTCTAATACCGCATTACGTCCTTCTATTTTCTGTTCTTCATATCCCATGAAATTCTTTTTCCCTTTCTCTTATCGTGATCTCATCACGCAATCATTTCGCTGCTTGCAAGATATAACTATAGTTTTAGTTTCATCTCTTCCGCGCCAGTTTTCACCAGCTCGACCAGACGCTCAAATTCGTCTTTCAGATACAGATATCCCATAAGCGCCTCAAATCCGGTTGCCTTGCGGTAATCCGACATCGTGGCATTTTTTGCCATGGTAAAAGATTTGGCGTTGCGCCCCCTCTTATACACGGCTGCCTCCTCCTCTGTCAGAATCGGAAGCAGCACCTCCATCATCTCCGCCTGTGTGTGTGCCTTTACAATCTGGCTGGTGCGCTTGTGGAGTTCACTCGCTCTCGTGTTGCCTTTGGCTACTACCAGAGACCGGATCACAAGGTCGTAGATACCATCTCCGATATAAGCCAGTGTCAACGGTGAATATGTGCGGATGTCGACATCCGGGATTTCAAATTGTTCTTTTAAATAAGAATCGATTCCTTTTTCCATCTCTCTTTACTCCGCTTTATGCCATACCACACCTTCGCGGGTGTCTTTGATGACAATTCCTTTTGCAAGCAGTTCGTCACGAATGGCATCTGCCTTCGCAAAATCTTTTGCTTTCTTTGCTTCTTTTCTCTCCTCGATTTTGGCAAGGACAAAGCTCTCAAGTTCAGCGTCAACACCCTCGGTTGTCTCTGTGCTCTTTGCATTTTCCAGATTCAGGGAAAGAACTTTATCAAAATCCTTGATCAGCTCGTATTTTGTAATATCGTTCGTGTCTGCTTTTAACAGATCATATAATACAGTGATCGCCATGGAAGTATTCAGATCGTTCGAGATCGCATCCACGAATTTTGCCTTGTACTCTGCAAATACGTTCTGGTCTGTCTCGCCCTCTTTTTTCAGTCCGGCAACGCGTTTTACCAGTTTGTTGTAAGCGGCTTTGGTGTTATCCATGATCTCATAAGAAAACTCAAGCGGTTTTCTGTAATGGGACTGTAAGCAGAACATCCGGTATACGATCGGATCGTATCCTTTTTCCTGTAATAAGGAAACGGTGAGGAAATCTCCTTTGGATTTACTCATTTTACCGGATTTGTCGTTCAAATGCTGTACATGGAACCAGTAATTGCACCATTTATGTCCGAGATAACTTTCAGACTGTGCGATCTCATTGGTGTGATGTGGGAAAATATTATCCACACCGCCGCAATGGATATCCATGTACTCGCCAAGATGCTTGATACTGATGCAGGAACACTCAATATGCCAGCCCGGATAACCGACACCCCATGGACTATCCCATTTAAGTGCCTGGTCTTCAAATTTGGATTTGGTGAACCAGAGCACGAAGTCTGTCTTGTTTTTCTTATTGGTATCCTCATCGACATCATCCCTTACACCGACTAAAGTCTCAAGTTCTGCCTGTGTGGAGAAAACATAGTAATTATCCAGTTTAGATGTGTCAAAATAAACATTTCCTCCTGCCTGATATGCATAACCCTTTTCCAACAATCCCTCAATCATTTTAATAAATTCAGGAATGCAGTTGGTCGCAGGTTCCACAACATCCGGTGTCTTGATGTTTAATTTTTTGCAGTCCTCAAAAAATGCGTCTGTGTAGAACTTTGCGATCTCCATAACTGTCTTATGTTCACGCTTTGCACCCTTTAACATTTTATCTTCCCCGGTATCTGCATCGGAAGCCAGATGTCCTACATCTGTAATGTTCATGACACGTTTTACATCATATCCGACATAACGGAGTGATTTTTCCAGAACATCTTCCATGATATAACTTCTCAGGTTTCCGATATGTGCAAAATGATACACCGTAGGTCCGCAGGTGTACATTGCGATTTTGCCGTCCTCATGTGGAATGACGGTCTCAATTTTTTTAGTAAGTGTATTGTAGAATTTAAAATTATTTTCCATTTGTGTTCTCCATTTTCTTTCTATATTATTTTAACTTTGAAAAAGCGTTTCACTTCCTATTATTAATCCTGTCTGACTTTCCGGTCAACCTCTTTCAACTGGCGTTCCAGATCAAGCACACGATTGACAAGCTCGGCGTTCTCTCTCTGTAAAAGAGTAATGTCCTCTTTGACCGGATCCGGCAGATGACACTGATCCATATCGCTTCGTGGAATTTTTATGTTGTCGCGTTTTACCACACGTCCCGGAACACCGACAACGGTGCAGTTTGGCGGAACTTCCTCCAAAACCACGCTTCCGGCCCCGATCTTGGAATTTTCCCCGACTGTAAAAGAACCAATGATTTTTGCGCCGGCACTGATCATGACATTGTCGCCGATCGTTGGATGACGCTTTCCGGTCTCTTTTCCGGTTCCGCCTAATGTCACACCCTGATATAAGGTAACGTTATCACCGACGATCGCGGTCTCTCCTATGATAACACCGCTTCCATGATCGATGAAAAAACCTTTTCCAATCGTTGCACCCGGATGTATCTCGATCCCTGTTTTTCTCGCCGCACGCTGGGAAAGAAATCTTGCCCAGAAATAGTGCCCTTTCAAATACAGTTTATGTGCACGTCTATAACTTAGCATAACACGAAAGCTTGGATAAAGCAAAACTTCCATCGGTGATTTGATCGCCGGGTCACGCTCTTTTATCACTTGAAACTCTTCCTTCACATGCTGGATGATTCCCATACTTCTTGCCCCTTTTCTTTTTTATATAATAAAAACGGATTATCTCATCTCCAAGAGACGAAATAATCCGCGGTTCCACTCTAATAAAAATCAATTGATTTTCCCTTAAGACACGTAACGTGTGTAACCCGAATCAGAATACTTAAGTTCTGCCATCACAGACCTTTTTTCCCCTGATCAGCTCCCGGAGGCACTTCGTGAATTCTCTTTCGCAAGACTGCTTTCAGCCGGTGACAGTCTCTCTCTTTGCGCTGCCCAAATTCCTACTCTTTCCGTTCATCGCTTTGCTATTCATTTATCCGGAACATTTTTCATTCCTAATATAGTGTATGCAGTCCGCCCGGATTTGTCAAGAATTTTTCTTATGACTGCTTTCTGCATCCGGCGCAGCCTTCGCATCCAGCCTGGGAATCTGCCACTGCCACACTGCTCTCATAAATGGTTGTCAGCGCACAGATCGCCTGCGATGAGATTCCCTGCTCTGTTCCTGTAAAACCAAGACCTTCCTCGGTCGTTGCTTTCACATTGACCTGACTTACATCAATATGCAATGCTGTCGCAATATTCTTCTCCATCTCCTCGATGTATGGACGCATTTTCGGTTTCTGTGCAATGATCGTTGCGTCGATATTCTCCACAATATATCCTTTTTCCTCGATCAGTTTTGCAACATGCTCTAATAATCTGATACTCGAGATCCCTTTGTACTGTGGATCTGTATCCGGGAAATGTTTTCCGATATCGCCAAGTGCTGCCGCTCCAAGCAGTGCATCCATGATCGCATGCAGCAAAACATCTGCATCCGAATGTCCCAAAAGCCCCAGCGTATGTGGAATCTTTACACCTCCAAGGATCAGATCCCTTCCTTCTACTAATTTATGGACATCATATCCCATTCCTACTCGCATTCTTTTTCTCCTTCTATGACGGTTAAACTGTTTTCATTATAGCATACCCATTTTGTAGTTTCTATTACTTTCCATCAACCTTTTTGCACGACTCCATGTACCTCTTTATATTCCTTCGGCGACACCCCGAACTCCTTTTTAAACGCCCGGTAAAAACTGGAGTAATCCTTAAACCCGAACATTGTGTAAACATCGGTAATACTCGTCTCACCCAGGATTGCCGCCTTGGATGCCTGCATCCGTTTCTTCAATATATATTGGTGCACAGACAATCCCATCTGTTCTTTAAAAATATGTGCAATGTGGTATTTACTGACAAAAAACTGCCCTGCAAGCTGCTCTAAAGACAGCTCCTCATCCAGATGGTCATCAATATAATAAATAATGTTCTGATAAAGATTCTGTTCCTCTTTCTCGCTCTTTGGATTCTGCTGTTCGTAGACAATACGGTTCAGCTGAAGAACAAGATCATTCACACAGAGGGAAACCTTTGCCTCTTTTCCAAAACGCTCCGACTTAATCTCCTCGATCAACTGGAAAATCCGGTACTGGATCGTATTAAACGTGATCAGGTCATTGTGAAAAATATATTTTTTCTTCACCAGAACATTCTGCATCAGATATCCGTAAGAGGAAGAAACTTCCATCAGCTGGTTGCAATATTCCACACTGATCCAGAATACAAATCTCCGGTAAGGGATCTCATTTCCATGCACCATCGCCATGTGCTTTATCCCCGGAGGTATCAGCACCATATCTCCATATTTTAAAGGATACTGCTCCCCCTCGATCCAGATGGAGACATCCCCTTCCAGGAAAAAATAAAACTCATAGTAATCATGCGAATGTATGGAAACCTTTTCAGATGCCGGCTCATTATAATAGTAGATTTCAAAATCCCGGGACAGCATGTATTGTCTCGTGGAAAACTTGGTCTGAAGATTTTTTGCCATGTGTGTTTCCTTTCCTGCCTGTAAACAGCCTGCTGCTGTTTCTTATGTGTCTGCACTTTTCACTGCCTGCATACATTATATCATGTGCAAAACCAGCACATGATCAACATTCGTCGCTCGCCGAACACATGCATGTGTTCTTCTCGCTTGCACTCATTTTATCATTCAACCGCAACTTTTGCAATGTGAACAACAACTCTGTCAATTTTCTTTTTTCCTCTTTTGGATATAATAAGCTTATCAAAACAAAAGAGCGCTGCCAGACGGCAGCTTGAACAATCATTTTTTTCTAAGAAAGGAAATAAAAACTATGGAAATGACATTAAGATGGTATGGTTCCAAATTCGACACTGTAACATTAGAGCAGATCCGCCAGATTCCGGGCGTAACAGGCGTTATCACAACTTTATATGATACCGCACCTGGAGATGTGTGGAGCAGAGAACGCATTCAGGAAATGAAAGCAGAGGTTGCTGCTGCCGGACTTCATGTAGCAGGTATCGAGAGCGTAAATGTCCATGATGCGATCAAGACCGGTTCTGCTGACCGTGACAAATACATTGATAACTACATCGAGACTTTAGAGAACCTTGGAAAAGAAGATATCCATCTTGTATGCTACAACTTCATGCCTGTATTCGACTGGACGCGTACAGAACTTGCACGTAAAAGACCGGACGGTTCCACAGTTTTAGCTTACACACAGGAAGCTGTAGATGCCATCAATCCAGAAGATATGTTCGCTTCTATCTCCGGTGATATGAACGGAACTGTTATGCCAGGCTGGGAGCCAGAACGTATGGCTAAAATCAAAGATCTTTTTGCAATGTACAAAGACATCGATGATGAAAAACTTTTTGAAAACTTAAAATATTTCTTAGAGAGAATCATGCCTGTATGCGACAAATATGACATCAACATGGCAATCCACCCGGATGATCCTGCATGGAGCGTATTCGGACTTCCACGTATCATCATCAATAAGAAAAACATTCTCCGTATGATGGAAATGGTAGATAACCCACACAACGGTGTTACTTTCTGCTCCGGTTCTTACGGAACAAACCTTGAGAACGATCTTCCGGATATGATCCGTTCCTTAAAAGGACGTATCCACTTTGCACATGTCCGCAACTTAAAATTCAACAGCCCGACAGATTTCGAAGAGGCAGCACATCTTTCTTCTGACGGAACATTTGATATGTACGAGATCATGAAAGCGCTTTACGATATCGGATTTGACGGACCGATCCGTCCGGACCACGGACGTATGATCTGGGGCGAAGTTGCAATGCCGGGTTACGGTCTTTACGACAGAGCTTTAGGTGCAACATATTTAAACGGTTTATGGGAAGCAATTGAAAAAGGAGAGACAGGACATGCAGTTAAATAGAGCAGGTTTAGCAGATAAAAGTGCATGGGAAGCTAAGGGTTATGCCCTTCCTTCCTTTGATTATGAAACAGTAAAAAAGAATACAAAAGAGAATCCATTCTGGGTTCACTTCGGTGTTGGCAACATCTTCCGTGCATTCCAGTGCAACGTTGTCCAGAACCTTTTAAATGCAGGTGTTCTTGACCGCGGATTGACTGTTGCAGAGGGGTATGACTATGAGATCATCGAGAAAATGAACCGTCCACACGACGATTTAAGCATTCTCGTTACTTTAAAAGCAAACGGGACTGTTGAGAAATCCGTTACCGGAAGTATCATGGAATCCCTCGCTTTAGATTCCCACGATGACACACAGTTCTCCCGTTTAAAAGAGATTTTTGCAAAAGATTCCCTTCAGATGTGTACTTTCACCATCACAGAAAAAGGTTATAACTTAAATACTCCGGACGGAAACTTCATGGCTGCTGTTGCAGAAGATATGAAAAACGGACCGGAAAGACCAGAGAGCTACATTGGTAAAGTTGCTGCATTAGTTTACGCACGTTACGTTTCCGGTAAGAAACCGATCGCCATGGTAAGTATGGATAACTGCTCCCACAACGGAGATAAGTTAAAACTCGCCATCACTACTTTTGCAAAAGAGTGGGCAAAAAATGGTGTTGTAGAAGAAGGATTCGTTTCCTATACAGAGGACGAAAATAAAGTTTCCTTCCCATGGACTATGATCGATAAGATCACACCAAGACCAGACGCTTCCATCGAGGCATTATTGCAGAAAGATGACATCGAAGGTCTTGATCCGGTTATCACAAGCAAAAATACTTACGTTGCTCCATTCGTAAACGCTGAGGAAACAGAGTACCTTGTCATCGAAGACAAGTTCCCGAACGGACGTCCTGCGTTAGAAAAAGGCGGTCTTATCTTCACAACCCGCGAGACAGTAGATAAAGTAGAGAAGATGAAAGTCTGCACCTGCTTAAATCCACTTCACACAGCACTTGCTGTATTCGGATGTTTATTAGATTACAACCTCATTTCCGCAGAGATGAAAAATGAGACTTTGGTAAAATTAGTAGAAGGTATCGGATACAAAGAAGGTCTTCCGGTTGTTGTAAATCCTGGCATTCTTGATCCAAAAGAGTTTATCGACACTGTACTGAAAGTACGTGTTCCAAACCCATTCATGCCTGATACACCACAGCGTATCGCAACCGATACTTCCCAGAAACTGGCAATCCGTTTTGGTGAGACGATCAAGGCTTACGCTGCTTCCCCTGAACTGAATGTTTCTGATATTAAATTAATTCCATTGGTATTTGCCGGATGGCTTCGCTACCTTATGGCAATTGATGACAACGGAAATGAATTTACCTTAAGCCCAGACCCAATGTTAGACGAGGTCCGTCCTTACGTTGCAGATATTAAACTTGGAGATTCTTTTGACGCTGATGCAAAATTAAAAGATATCCTCTCCAACGCTAAGATTTTTGGTATAAATCTTTACGAAGTTGGACTTGCAGAGCTTACCTGCCAGTACTTCACAGAAATGACCAGAAAACCTGGCGCTGTTATGGAAACATTACAGAAATATGTCGGCTAATCTTTCAAATTGCACTTTATAAAAGTAAAAAGCAGCCGCACCGGGATTTTTTATATAAATCTCGGTGTGGCTGTTTTTTTGTTTTTCCTCATTTGCATCTCTTTTCATTCACAGCACTGTATCAATGTAACCATATCCAGCCTATCCATATCATTATATAAAGTCTTTTCCTTTATCCATAATCTCATAGAAATTCTTGTGCCTTTTTTCAAATCTGTAAACTGAATTAGTTCATCATTAGTATTAACAATTTTTATCTGATCTGAATTATAAATTTGATAATGCTCTGTAAGCCCGCAACCATTCGTTCCATCACCCTTTACTACTATTTTTCCACTATCAGCTTCTGTGATTACTCCCTCAAATGGAATATTTTTTAATGAAACTGCTGGTGAAAAAAATAATAATTTCACATTTACCAATATACTAACTACAAACAGAACAATAAAAATGGCTAAACAAATTTTTTTCTTCATAAGCTCTCCTAACAATTGAATATTCAGCTTTACAGAAAGTTAAAATGATCGTTTAAGCGTAAAAAATATCTATAGTTTACATAAAACGTATTGCATTGATTCTTTTCTCTATTTCCCGCTTCATGGAACTGCTGACTCCAAAATCAATCCCCCTCACACCAAATCCATAACTTGAAAGAATATATGTTATTGCTGTCCTTAGCCAAATACCACGATACACTAACTAAATTGGTTTTATAAGTTTTTGCTCCTAAATAGTACTGATCGCCAATAAATACATACGTAAATTTTTCATATGTAATGGTCGATGTTCCAAAAGATATGTCAGGTATTCTAAACGCTGATTATCCTTGATTTACTCTATGGAAATCACATATATTTCATTTCCATTTTTCGTGCATAATGTTTCTCCCCTGCGGAACATCCACTCAAAGGAATCCTGCTCTGCTTTCAAAATTTCGGTTTCTTCACCGCTTAAAAGATCATACGCCGTAATGCGATCTGATTTATTAAAAATCAGATAGTTTCCCAGCAACCCATAATTAAAGAACCGGTCTGTTTTTATTTGTTCCACACTATGGTCTTCTTTGTGAATCACATTTACTTCATTCCGATAATTGTAGGGATCAGACAGATAGGACATGTACTCTTCATTCATCTGAAGTTCTGACACGGCAGAAACTGTTTCATAATCAGAACAATTCCCATCTTCATTGATGGTCACAATCTCATACCCATCGTCTGTTTTGACTGCAGATGCATAGGTATCTTTCCATTTACTCAAATGCTCATATGCTGAATTTGTATAGACATTCTCGCTTATGTTTTTTAATTTCTCCTGTGTATATTCGCAGATAGAAATCTTGCCATCATCTTCTGCATAAAAGTATATCATTTTTCCGTCTGTTTCCGGCGTTATCATTCGACAGGATTCTGAGATATCTTCTGAGGTAAAAAGTACTTCGATATCTTTACTTTTGCTTGTAGAAACAGCAACCACCCGAAACCATTCCTCTTCTGTTCCTGCGGAATCCAGCCAATATAATTTTCCATTACAGATTCCCATATCATTCACGTCCACCGAATAACCTGCATCATACTGATACACCATTTTTTGCTCATTCGATGTGGTATCAAAAGACCGGATTTCTGTTTCCATAGAAACATCAAATTCTGCATCTGGATTTTCCTCATAATCCCCCAATGACATATACACAGAATAATAAACGACATCCCCATCCACATAATAACTGCCCAGCGAACAGTCCTGTCCTACAGGAAGCTGTATTTTATTTATATCTATAATCAAATTTTTTTCGTTTTCTACGGATGGTTTTGTTTTATCTGAAGAACATCCTGCTAATAATAAACATACTAATAAAAAAACATATACTTTTTTGTGCATATCAAGCAG
>ERZ506999.649-NODE-649-length-14247-cov-4.858582_pt1 | contig 14247 bp, 7 predicted proteins | sample MGYA00512881_ERZ506999 | MGnify/ENA metagenome assembly ERZ506999
CACATGGGCCGCGAGGATCTGGGCGTGAAGTGGGAGAACACCGACCGCGTGGATGCTTTGAAGGCTGCCGTTGCTGCCCTGTAAAAAGCGTTTTACCCTGATAGAAGGTAAGTGAAGAGAAGAGCCGCTGCACCCGACCGTGCAGCGGCTCTTTTGCGTCACAGGGAAAAGAAAATGGTACGGTAAAAAGTATTACTTTTCCTCAAAAATCAGATAAACTTTGCGAAACGGTAAAGATTTGGTCGCGTTTTTGTAAGAAACTCACATTCTCTTGCAGGAAAAGGAAAAACAGCTGTGCAAGGCGCAGAAAATCGATACATGAAACAAATTGATATGGAACAATCGACAAAATGTGATAAAATAAAACCAGATATGCGCACTTGTGTGCATGGTACGGATGGTAAACAGCAATAAGGAGTTATGTGACTATGTCTATTGAAATTTCCCCTAAGTCCTTCTTTGAGCAGCCCAGTGTGGCGGATATGCGGCTGATCGCCTGCCCCGGTGCCGAGGAGCTGACCGGCCTGATCGACAAGCACCTTGTCCGTTGGGCAAAGGCTGCCGGAATTGAAAAAGACACCTTCATTATTTCCTGCGACTGCCCCCGCTTCCAGAGCGGCGACGCCAAGGGTCTGGTCAAGGAGTCTGTCCGCGGCGACGATATCTTTATCGTGGTGGACCCGGGCAATTACAGCGTCACCTACAAGCTGTTCAACTACGAGAACCACATGTCCCCGGACGACCACTTTGCAAACCTGAAGCGTCTGATCCAGGCCGTGGCCGGTAAGGCACACCGCGTTTCCGTCATCATGCCCAGCCTGTACGGCGGCCGTCAGCACCGCCGCGTGGTGCGCGAGAGCCTGGACTGCGCTGTGGCTCTGCAGGAGCTGCAGACCATGGGCGTGCGCAACATCATCACCTTTGACGCACACGACCCCCGCGTGCAGAACGCAGTGCCCCTGATGAGCTTTGATAACGCCATGCCCACCTATCAGGTGCTCAAGAGCCTGCTGAAGAAGGACCCCACCCTGTCCTTTGACAAGGAGAAGTTCACCGTGGTCAGCCCGGACGAGGGCGCTATGAACCGCAACATGTACTTCTCCAGCGTGCTGGGCTGCAACTTGGGTATGTTCTACAAGCGCCGCGACTACACCCGCGTGGTGAACGGCCGCAACCCCATCGTTGCCCATGAGTATCTGGGCGAGAGCGTGGAGGGCAAGACCGTCTTTATCGCAGACGATATCATTGCTTCCGGCGAGAGTATGCTGGAGGTCGCCAGCAACCTGAAGGAGCGCGGTGCTACCAACATCATCGCCAACGCCACCTTCCCCCTGTTCACCAGCGGTCTGGAGAAGTTCGACAAGGCTGTGGCAGACGGCACCCTGACCTACGTTGTGGGCACCAACCTGACCTACCGTATGCCCGAGCTGCTGACCCGCGACTGGTATGTGGACGTGGACGTTTCCAAGTACGCTGCCTACTTTGTGGTGGCTCTGAACCACGATATGTCCGTTTCCAGCATCATCGACCCCCTGAAGAAGATCGAGAATCTGCTGGCAAACCGCAAGTAAAAAGCTGTTCCAAAGCCCCTGCACCCTGCGTGCAGGGGCTTTTTGCGCTTTCATAGAGAAAAGAAAGTGTACCATGAGAAACAGCAGCGTTATAGGGTGCTTTCGCGAATCAGCTCTTTTCACAAAAAATAATATACTAATATATTAATTGTAACAAAAGGCACTAAATACTATTTACAAATCATGATATAAATGGTATTCTTTGTACAAGATTGAAGCAGGGAGGCACCTGCTGTGAAGAAAAAAGTCGGAGAAAAAGCAAGCGAGTCCGGCCTTCAAAGCTGGGCATAACAAAGTACGCAGACACGTACAAGAAGGAGAAAACACTATGAAACGCCGCGATTTTATGAAGCTTTCCGCCGCTACCGCGCTGGGTGCTACCGTAGCCGCTATGGCACCCTCGGCTCTGGCTGCGACAGAGCTGGACCAGACCAACGGAAATCTGCACACTACCGTAGATCGCAAGACCGCTGCTATGGGTCTGAGCGATGGCAAGACCTTTGCTTATGACCCGGAGAATCCATATTTGAATGTGAATGTGGGTCTGTTTCATGATGCGCAGGTAATGGTGGGCGGTCAGAATGTTGGTACTGCTACCTATTACCTGCCCGACGGCATGGATCCCTGGGCGCCGGCAGTTATCGTGCTGACCCCGGACAACACCACCGCAAAGGCGTTCTCCGGCTCGGTCACAGGCCGTATGTGGCGCACGGTGGCGTGCAAAAATAAGATCGCCGTTGCATTTTTCGGTCCTGAAAACGGCGGCAGCTGGAACCTTTCCCTGAGCTCTGCCGGTCGTGATGACGCAGCAGCGCTGGATGCACTGTATCAGCTCATGCGCAAGAAGGGTGTTAAGCTATCCGGCGCATTCTCCATGGACAAGTCCCACACTGCACTGGTGGGCTACAAGGAGGGCGGCGCAGCCGCTCTGCTGTTCGGCGCTCGCTGGGCAAGCGATTTCAGTTCCATCTGCGCCGTGGATGCCGTTGAGGTCCCGGCAGCTTCTCTGGAGGCAGTGGGCGGCGAGTATGTGCTGCCCTTCCCCGGCGACTCCACCCGCGGCGTGCAGGAGGAAGCCATTGCCGCAAAGACGGTGGATACTCCCGTTTGGTTCGTCCGTTCCAAGGCGGATACTACCAATAAGGCAGCGCTGAAGTTCTATCTGAACGCCAATCAGGCTGTGGCAAAGGGAAACGGCGTGTATGTCAGCAGCCGTACAGGCTCTGCCGCCGAGGTGTGGGTCACCGAAAAGGCACAGTGCCCGGCAGCCATCTGGGAAAAGTTCTCCGGTCAGTTCAAGCGCTTTATGGCACTGCAGCTGCCGGGCCGCGTAGCAAAGGCAGAGGACTTTACCCGTCGGGGCTTTGATATCCATGAGGAGTGGGTCAACGGCGAGCTGCGCCGCTGGATGGTCTATGTGCCGTCCACCTATACCGGCAGCAAAAAGGTGCCGCTGGTGCTGGTGATGCACGGCTACACCGCTTCCATGTATGCCATTGCCGAAGAGTCCCGCTGGTACGAGGTGGCAGAGCAGAATGGCTTTATCGTGGTGTTTGCGCAGGGCCTGGTACGTCCCGCAGACCTGATGGGCAACATTCCCACCGCCATGTGGCTGGCAGGTCCCTTTGCCGCACTGGCTGGTAAGGATACCGACCCCAGCGTGGATCTGGAGTTCATCAACAGTCTGCTGGACCGCATGGAGCGGGATTACAGCATCGACACCACCCGCGTGTATGCTACCGGTCACTCCAACGGCAGCCTGATGACTTGGGCTACCGCCTGCCGCTACGCAAGCCGCTTTGCCGCCATTGCACCCGTCGGCTATATGTTTGCCCCACTGCCGGAGCTTGACCCCGCTGTTCTGCTGCCGACATGGGCTTTCCTGGGCGAGTACGACTCGGCAGGTGTGGCAGAGCTGGTGGAGGATAACGGGACGGTGAAGGCGCTGCAGGGCTGGAACGCCCACAACGCCACCAACGAGGCAGCTGTTGCAGAAAGCACCTCCTACGATGGCGCTTTTGTGACCAAGAGCTTTATGGGGGGCAACGCTCCGCTGGTGCAGTACACCGTGGTCAAGGATACCCCTCACGTTTACCTGCAGGAGGAGAGCGTTGCCATCTGGAATGAGTTCTTCTCCCGTTACAGCCGCGGTGCGGACGGCACCCTGTACTATCAGGGCAATGCCGTGACCGCCGGTAAGCATCAGCCCAGCGCAGACTGGTACGCTGCAAAATAAGCTGACAATGCCCGCCGCGCGGCGGTACAGAAGCTTTATATCTCGGGACACCGGAACGTCTGCGGACGCTCCTGTGTCCCTTTTTATGTTTTGCGGCGGCTTGTGTTAAGTTTTTGAAAATTCGTGCCGGGGGCTTTGCAAAACCCGGTGGGTTTATGCTATATTTAAGTTGAAATACTTTGCATTCTGACAGAAAGGAAAAACGCCATGGAGCATTTTGTGGAGTTTGAAGATGTCTGTAAATATTACCAGACCGGCAGTGTGAAGATCGCTGCCGCAGACCACCTGAATTTCTATGTGGACAAGGGCGAGTTCTGCATCATCGTGGGGCCCTCCGGCGCGGGCAAGACCACCCTGCTGAACATTCTGGGCGGCATGGACAACTGCGACGAGGGCAATGTCTGGCTGGACGGCCGCAACGTGAGCCGCTTTTCCGCCCGGGAGCTGACTACCTACCGTCGGTACGATGTGGGCTTTGTGTTCCAGTTCTACAACTTGGTGCAAAACCTGACCGCGCTGGAAAACGTGGAGCTTGCCAGCGAGATCTGCCGCGACCCGCTGGACCCCGCCGAGACCTTGCGCAGCGTGGGGCTGGGCGAGCGGCTGAACAACTTCCCGGCGCAGCTTTCCGGCGGCGAGCAGCAGCGGGTGTCCATTGCCCGCGCACTGGCCAAAAACCCCAAGCTGCTGCTCTGCGACGAGCCTACCGGTGCGCTGGACTACCGCACCGGCAAACAGGTGCTGGGCCTTTTGCAGGATACCTGCCGCAAGACCGGACGCACCGTCATTGTTATTACCCACAACACGGCACTGACCGGTATGGCCGACCGCATCATTCAGGTGCGCAGCGGCCGCATCGTGTCCAATCAGGTCAACGAGCATCCGGTGCCGGTGGAACAGATCGAGTGGTGAGTACTGTGCAGAAAAGTTACCGCAAAAATATCCTGCGCGAGATGAAAAGCAGCATCAGCCGGGTGGTGTCCCTGTTTGGCATCGTGGCGCTGGGGGTGATGATGCTCACCGGCCTGATGTGCATTGCCCCCGATATGCGCACCGCTGCCCAGAAGTACTATGTGCAGCAGAATGTGTTCGACCTGCGGGTGCTGTCCACCCTTGGCCTCAGTCAGGGCGATATCGACGCCATTGCCGCTGTGGACGGGGTAGACGCCGTGCAGGCGGTGAAGTATCAGGACGTGGAAGGACACTGGACAGGGGACGAGCAGACCACGGTGGCGCGGCTGTATCAGCTGCCTGCTGACCCGCAGGCTGATACGCCGGAGAACATGAACCGCCCGGTGCTGCTGTCCGGCCGGATGCCGGAAGCTGCCGGGGAGTGCGTGGTGCACGTGGTGGGCCACGGCAGCCCGGTGGAGCTGGGCACCCAGCTGACCCTGCCGGAAGAGACCGAGGGGGTCAGCGGGCAGGTGTTCACGGTGGTGGGCACGGTGCAGGACCCGCTGCATTTTTCCTCCGATTCCGAGAGCAGCACCGTGGGTGATGGCCAGCTGGACTGCATCCTGTTTGTGCCGGAGGGCACTTTGACCGCAGATTATTATACGGCGTGCTATATCAAGGCAGAAAACGCCGGACTGTATGATAATTATTCGGATGAATATCAGGCCGCCGTGGATGCCGTAGCGGAAAAGCTCAAGGCCATCCAGAGCGTGCAGTGCACCGCCCGGCGGGAAGAGCTGATGGACACTGCCAACGACAAGCTGACCGAAGCGCGCACGGAGTACGACAGCCAGAAGGCCGAAGCGGAGCGTCAGTTCGCTGAAGCCGAGGCAAAGCTTGCGGACGCACAGGCAAAGCTGGATGCTGCCAAGGCGCAGCTGGAAGCCGGGGAAAAGGAGCTTGCCGCCCAGAAGGCTGCCCTGCCGGACACCATGCAGAGCGGTGCCGACAAGCTGGTGAGCAGCGAGGAGCAGGTGCTGGAATTTGAGGAACAGTTACAGCAAATCGAGCTGCTGGTCAACCTGAAAAAGGTGGCCGACCCCCTGCTGAGCTACGCGGAAGCAGCCCTGCGCAACGCCGAAAAGGCGCTGGACGAAGCCGAGCCGGAGGACGAGGACTATATTGAACTGCGGGATGCGCTGGCCAAGGCGCAGGCCGCTTACGACAACATCTATAACCAGCTGCAGGGCTATCAGCAGCAGCTGGACGCGGGCAAGCGGCAGATGTACAAGCAGGGGCTCATCTCTTCGCCGAACCTCTCCAACGACCAGCTGGTGACCGAAGCCAAGGCTGCGCTGCGCAAGATGAAATTGCAGCTTTTGCAGGGACAATTGCAGCTGACCACCGGCACCGCCAGCGCCTACACCCAGTTCGATGCCGCACAAAAGCAGCTGGAAGAGGGCTGGGCAGAATATAACGCCGGGCAGACCCAGCTGGAAGAATCCCGCACCGAGTACGAGAGCCGGAAAGCCGAGGCAGAGCAGAAGCTGGCGGACGGCCTTGCCCAGCTGAACGATGCCGAGGAGCAGGTGAGCCAGATCAAAAAGGGCGAGTGGTATGTGCTGGACCGCACCTCCACCATGAGCTGCGTCACTTTTGCCCAGTACGCCGACCGCATGGACGCCATTGCCCGGGTGTTCCCGGTGTTCTTCTTCCTTGTGGCGGCGCTGGTGGCTACCACTACCATGACCCGCATGGTGGACGAGAACCGCCTGCAAATGGGCACCTTAAAGGCGCTGGGCTACTCCAATTTCAGCATCGCGGGCAAGTATTTGTTTTACGCGCTGCTGGCTACCATTCTGGGCAGCATCGTCGGCATGGTGGTGGGCTTTGTTGTATTCCCCATCATTATCTGGAACGCCTATCAGCTGGTGTTCACCCTGCCCACCTTCACCCTGTACTTCTACCCGGGCATGGCAGCTGCCAGCGTGGGCATCAGCGCCGCCGTCATCGGCTTTGCCACATGGTACGCCTGCCGTTCCAGTCTGGCCGAAAAGACCGCAGCTTTGCTGCTGCCCCGGGCTCCCGTGGCGGGCAAGCGCATCCTGATGGAGCGCATCACCCCGCTGTGGTCCCGGATGTCCTTCTCCCAAAAGACCACCGCCCGCAACCTGTTCCGATATAAAAAGCGGTTCTTCATGACCGTGCTGGGCGTGGCGGGCTGCACCGCGCTGCTGCTCATCGGCTTCGGCATTCAGGATTCCCTGCTGCCCATCGTCACAAAGCAGTCTACGGAGCTGACCCACAACGATATGTCCATCACCCTCAGCGACCCCAAAGCCCTGACCATGGAGCAGGGGCTGGCAGAGGAGCTGGACAGCAACAGCGCCGTGCAGAACTGGGGCGCGGTGTATACCAAATCCACCACCATCTACAATGCCGAAGGCGAGAGCGCCAGCGTGAGCATCGTGGCGGCGGCAAAGGACAGCGACCTGACCCGGTACGTCACCTTCCGCACCCGCAAGGGACACAAGGCCATCAGCTTTGACAGCGGCAGCGCCATCCTGACCGAAAAGACCGCCGAGAATCTGGGGCTGCACACCGGTGATACCTTCTGGGTGGAAAATGCCGAGGGCACCCGGGTGGAGCTGACCCTGACCGGCATTACGGAAAACTATATGTTCACCCGGCTGTACCTCCCACGCGCACAGCTGGAAAGCCTGCTGGGCACGGAGGAGATCCCGTGGAACACGGTCTATGGCCAGACCACCTGCACCGATGCTGCCGGGTACAACGCCCTGCGCACCGACCTGCTGGACTGCAACTATGTCAGCGGCATCAGCTTTACCGAGGACACCACCGAACTGTTTGATAACCTCATCGTCAGTCTGGGCTACGTGGTGGTGCTGATCATTATCTGCGCGGCGGCGCTGGCGGCAGTGGTGCTGTATAACCTCATCAGCGTCAACCTTGGAGAGCGCAAAAAGGAGCTGGCGACCATCAAGGTGCTGGGCTTCTACGATCAGGAGGTGTACCGCTACATCTTCCGCGAGATCGAGCTGCTGGCGCTTATCGGCTCCGGCGTGGGTCTGGCACTGGGGGTGCCGCTGCACAAGTTCATTGTGTTGACCGTGGAGATGGATCAGCTCATGTTCATCCGCACCATCGCCCCCCGCAGCTACCTGCTGGCGGTGGCGCTGACCATGGTGTTTACCGTGGTGGTCTGCTTTGTCATGCGGCGGCACGTCCGACGCATCAGCATGGTGGAAAGCATGAAGGCTCCGGAGTAATTACAAAAGCAAAACCATAAAAAGCACCCCCTGCGGTCTGTACGGGCAGACCGCAGGGGGTGCTTAGTCTTTTATACGCTCAGGGAATCAGAGGAACACATACTTGAGGATGAACAGCACGGTGAGCACATACATCAGCGGGCTGATCTTCTTCTCCTTGGCCTTGCCGGTGATCACATTGATGATGGTCCAGGAGATGATGCCGATGGCGATACCCTCGGAGATGCTGTAAGCAGTGGGCATAGCCAGAATGGTCAGGAATGCGGGGATGCCCTCGCTGGGATCATTGAAGTCGATCTTGATGGCAGAACCCATCATGTAGAAGCCCACGATGATCAGAGCCGGAGCGGTAGCAAAGCTGGGAATGGTGAGGAACAGCGGGCTGAAGATGGTAGCCAGCAGGAACAGCACGCCGGTGGTCATAGCGGTCAGACCGGTGCGGCCACCCTCGGTAACGCCGGAGGCGCTCTCCACGAAGGTGGTGGTGGTGGAAGTACCCAGCACAGCGCCCACGCAGGTGCCGATGGAGTCTGCCATCAGTGCGCCCTTGATGTTGGGCAGACGGCCGTCCTCGTCCAGCATATCAGCCTTGGAGGCCACGCCGATCAGGGTGCCCAGCGTGTCGAACAGGTCCACGAAGAGGAAGGAGAACATCACGGCGAAGAAGTTCAGCAGGCCGACACCGGAGAAGTCGGTCTTGAACACCTGACCAAAGGTCTCGCCCAGTGCGGAGAAGTCAAAGCTGACAAAGGCGGTGGGGATGACGGAGTACATACCGGCATCCACATCGGGGACGTAGATACCGGTCAGCTCGCACACGATGCCCAGCAGCCAAGTGATCAGGATGCCGTACAGGATGCCGCCCTTGACCTTTTTGACCAGCAGGATGGCGGTAATGACCACGCCCAGCAGAGCCAGAATAGCGCCCACGCCAACGCTGTGGAAGGTTGCGCCCTTGAAGTGCTGGTAGGTGACCAGCGTGGAATCGCTGTTGACGATCAGCTTGGCGTTCTGCAGGCCGACAAAGGCCACGAACAGGCCAATGCCCACGCTGACGGCGCTCTTCAGGGTCATGGGAATGGCATTGAAGATGCCCTCGCGCACATTGGTCAGGGACAGTGCAATGAAGATGACGCCCTCAACAAAGACGGCCATCAGAGCCAGCTGCCAGCTGTAACCCATGGTCAGCACGACCGTGTAGGCAAAGTAGGCGTTCAGGCCCATGCCGGGAGCCAGGGCAAAGGGGTAGTTGGCCAGCACAGCCATCAGTGCGGTGGCAATAAAGGATGCCAGCGCGGTGGCGATCAGCACAGCCTTGGAATCCATGCCCGCTGCGGACAGGATGTTGGGGTTGACGGCAAGGATGTAAGCCATGGTCATGAAGGTAGTGATACCGGCCATGATCTCGGTCTTTACATCGGTGTGGTTTTCTTTCAGGTGAAAGAACTTTTCTAACATGAGAAACCTCCTGTTTCCAATAAAACACTCCGCCGGTTGCGGACGGCGGAGAAAGAACAGCTCCCATTCTATCAGCTGAAAACGTTTTTGTCCACACCAGAAACACACAAATTTCGCAATTTGTTCAAATTTTCTTAAATAAGTATGACTTATCTCACAAAAAATCTGGCTTTTTTTGGTAGTTTGGACGGAATGCAGGCGATATGTGCAGAAAAAGTGTGTGTGGGAAAAAGTAGTTCCGAAACACCCCTTCAGCCTCACTGCGTTCGGCAGCTCCCCCAAGGGGGCGCCTTTGCGCAGCTACCGCAAAGTTTCCCGCCACTGCTAAAGCCGTCCCCTTGGGGAAGGTGGCTGCGAACGAAGTGAGCAGACGGAAGGGGTACGCTCCGGGGAGTCGCTAACCGGAAAAAACAAGACTGAGAGGGTTTTCCCACGTTCACACTTCTTTTACCAGTCTGTTACTTTCCGTTTTGTGCTGTTTGTGGTATACTATGGTCAACATGGGTCACCATGGCAACATTGAAACAGACAGGATGTGAAATCCTCTTATGAAAGATGGTTTTTTAAAGGCAGCTGCTTTTTCGCCCGCCTTGCGGGTGGCAGACTGCACCTATAATGCGCAGCAGATTCTGACACAGCTGCAAACTGCCGCGCAGCGGGGGGTAAAGCTGGCGGTATTCCCGGAGTTTTGCCTTACCGGCTACACCTGCGGCGATTTGTTTTTGCAGCGCACCTTGCAGCAGGGCGCACTGGATGCACTGGAGTGGCTGCTTGCGCAGACCCGCGCACTGGACACCGTAGTGCTGGTGGGCTTGCCGCTGCTGGTGCACGGCAAGCTGTACAACTGCGCTGCCGTGCTGTGCCGGGGGCAGCTGCTGGGCATTGTGCCCAAGACCTACCTGCCCAACTACGGCGAGTTTTACGAAAAGCGGCAGTTCACCCCCGGCAGCACCGAGGTGCAGACGGTGACCGTCTGCGGGCAGCAGGTGCCCTTTGGCACGTCGCTGCTGTTCCGCTGCCGCCAGATGCCCAGCTTTGTGCTGGGTGTGGAGCTGTGCGAGGATTTGTGGAGCGCGCTGCCGCCTTCCACCTTCCATGCGCTGGCGGGCGCTACCGTCATCGCAAACCTTTCTGCCAGCGATGAGACCGTGGGCAAAGCCGAGTACCGCCGCGCACTGGTGGCAAACCAGTCTGCCCGGCTGCTGTGCGGCTACCTGTACGCCTCGGCAGGGCACGGCGAAAGCACCACCGACATGGTGTTTGCCGGGCATGACCTCATCGCCGAGGACGGCAGCATTCTGGCGGAGACTGCGCCCTTTGCGGGCGACCACGCCGAGACCGAGCTGGACTGCCAGCGCATGGAGGCCGAGCGTGCCCGCAACACCAGCTTTGAGCACACTGCCGAGGGCTACATCACGGTGGAATTTGACCTTACACCGGAGGAAACGGTGCTCACCCGCCGCATCGACCCCGCCCCCTTTGTGCCCGGCGACCCGCAGCGCCGCGCTGCCCGGTGCGAGCTGATTTTAAAAATGCAGGCCGACGGCCTTGCCAAGCGGCTGGAACATGCCCACGCAAAAACAGCGGTCATTGGTATTTCCGGCGGCTTGGACAGCTGCCTTGCCCTGCTGGTGGCAGTGCGCGCCATGAAGCAGCTGCACCGCTCCGCCGCCGATGTGCTGGCGGTGACCATGCCCTGCTTTGGCACCACCAAGCGCACCCGCAGCAATGCCGAAATTCTGTGCGGGGAGCTGGGCGTAAGCTTTCAGGAGATACGCATTGCCGACACCGTGCGCAGCCACTTTGCCGATATCGGGCAGGACGAGACTGCGCTGGACGTCACCTTTGAGAACGGGCAGGCACGGGTGCGCACGCTGGAGCTGATGGACCTTGCCAACCGCACCGGCGGCCTTGTGGTGGGCACGGGCGACCTTTCGGAGCTGGCGCTGGGCTGGGCTACCTACAACGGCGACCACATGAGCATGTACGGCGTAAATGCCGGTGTGCCCAAAACGCTGGTGCGCTATCTGGTGCAGTACGAAGCTGAGACTGCTGCCACCGCTGCTTTGCACGATGTGCTGCTGGATATTCTGGCCACCCCGGTGTCGCCGGAGCTGCTGCCCGCCAAGGACGGCGAAATTGCACAGATCACCGAGGACTTGGTGGGCCCCTACGAGCTGCACGATTTTTACCTGTATTATGTGCTGCGCTGCGGTTTTGGCCCGGCAAAAATCTACCGGCTGGCAAAGGTGGCCTTTGCAGGCAGGGCAGAGTACACGGACGCTGTGCTGTACAAGTGGCTGCGCAACTTCTACTGGCGCTTTTTTGCCCAGCAGTTCAAGCGCAGCTGCCTGCCGGACGGCCCCAAGGTGGGCAGCGTGACCCTTTCACCCCGGGGGGACTGGCGGATGCCCAGCGATGCCTGCGCCACCCTTTGGCTGGCAGAGCTGGAGCAGCTCAAACCCGGGGAGCAGTAAGCCATGAAGAACAAAAAGCTTTTGACCAATATCCTGTTTGCGGTGGTGGTGCTGGCCATAGCAGCGGTGCTGCTGGCCGTGCGCAGCCACAACGCCACAGGTGGAAAACTGACTGCCCAGCTGATCTACGGCGATGGCAACACCGTGCTGGACATTCCGCTGGAAAAGGACGAGACTTACAGTGTGGACACCGGTTATTATACGGTGCATATAGAGGTAAAGGACGGCAGAGCGCGGTTTGTTGAATCGCCCTGCCCGGATCACATCTGCGAGGGCTTTGGCTGGCTGTCGGCGGAGGATCAGACCGCCACCTGCCTGCCTGCCCGCGCCGTGCTGACCATCGTTCCAGTGGGCTGAAAAAAGGAGTATTCTCATGTTGGACGAAAACGAGCATTCCCGCAAGGAGGACGGTCGTTCCCTGCGCCGTCTTTTGCACAAGGCTGAGCAGCAGGACGCCACTGTGGTGGTGGACAGCGCCGCGTTTTTCTCGGAGCTTCCGCCGGAGCAGGCTGCGCCGCCGCCCCGCCGCCCGCAGCAACACACCCCCCGCAGCACTGCTGGCGGGGAGAATGGGGCGTACCTGCCCCCGAAACGAGGGAAGATCTTGCTGACCGTACAGGCAATTTTAAGCGTTCTGGTGCTGGTGCAGCTCTGGCGCACCCAGATGCTGCCGGTGCTGTATCTGGTGGTGCTGGCGGCGCTGCTGGCGCTGCTGTGGCTGCTGGTCAAGCGCTGTCAGGAGTACAAAACTGCAGGCACCGTGTCCCGGGTGTTCTCGGTGGTGCTGTGCGCCGCCATGGCAATGGGCTGCGTGTGGGCGCAGCAGGGCCTTGCAGCGCTGGGCAATATGACCAATGGTTTTTTGAGCAACGCCGAGGCGAATAAGATCACAAAAGAGCCTTTTGTGGTGTACCTGAGCGGCGTGGATACCCGCGGTGATCTGACTGATAAAGCACGCAGCGATGTGAATATCATTGCCGCCGTGAACCCCGTTACCAAGCAGGTGGTGCTGATCAACACCCCGCGCGATTATTATGTGGACCTTGCCGGAACAAACAGCAAGGATAAGCTGACCCACGCCGGGCTTTACGGTGTGCAGACCAGCATGGACACCCTCGGCAACCTGTACGGTGTGAACGTGGAGCACTATATCCGCATCAATTTTGCAGGGTTTATCGACATTGTTGATGCGCTGGGCGGTGTGGACGTGTATTCCGATCAGGCGTTCACCTCGGTGGGCAGCCCCGGTTACTACGACCCCACCACCTTTGTGGAGGGCTGGAACCATCTGGATGGCAAGGCTGCGCTGGCTTTTGCCCGCGAGCGCCACGCCTTCAAGACCGGCGATGTGCAGCGCGGCATCAACCAGATGAAGGTGATCGACGCCATGCTGAACAAGATCAAGTCCCCGGCGCTGCTGATGGGCTTTACCAAAATTCTGGACGCTGTTGCCGACAGCTTTGTCACCAGCCTTTCTACCAACCAGATCAGCGCGCTGGTGCGCATGCAGCTGAGCGATTTTGCGGAGTGGAATATTGAACGCTACACCGTTACTGGCACCTCCGGCAGCAGCACCAAGTGCTACTCTGCCAAGGGGCAGAAGCTCTATGTTATGAAGCCGGATGAAGCCTCTGTGGCAAAGGCCAAAGAGATGATCGCGGCGGTGATGGGCGGCGAAGGCACGGTAAGTTCCACCACCCAGACCCCGGAAAAGACGGATGTGTACACCCCCACCACTGACCCCGATGCCGCTGTCTCGGTGCCCGAGACGCCTGCCGACAGCGTGATCGTGGAAGAACCTGCGGAAAGCGTGCCGGAGCAGCCCGCCGAACAACCGGCAGAGCAGCCCGCGGAGACGCCCGCCGAGCAGCCCGCTGCCACCGAGACGCCCCAGCCGGAAACGACTGCTCCCGCCGAGGGCGGCAGCACCGAGACGCCCGCCGTCAGCCTGCCCACGCAGGAGCAGGTGGAGCAGGCCGCAGGTTCGCTGTACAGCGCCGCTTCCACCGTGCTGGACGCCATTCTGGGCGCAAGCGGGAACTGAGCAACCCCTTTCCGTGAAAAGGCAACCCGGGAAAATCCGCAGATTTTCCCGGGTTGCAATTAAAAATGATTATTCCGCTGAATATGCCCAAAGCGCACGCGGCGGGCATTTTCAATAGTCTTGCATGCAACAAAGAGGTCACTGCACAAATCCTGTGCGGTGGCCTCTTTTTACGTTGCTGCAACAAAAAAGCTGCCTGCAGCAGCAGACAGCGCAAAAACACAAAAGGGAAAACGAGATAGACCGTAAGCCGGGTTCTGTATTAAACGACGATCTG
>ERZ506999.655-NODE-655-length-14164-cov-4.890283_pt1 | contig 14164 bp, 10 predicted proteins | sample MGYA00512881_ERZ506999 | MGnify/ENA metagenome assembly ERZ506999
CCCTATGTGAATGTACCGAACGACCTTTCCAAGATCAAGACAAAGATCGCGTTCAACCTCACCAAGCGCCAGCTTATCTGCTTCGGCATTGGAGCGGCTATCGGCGTTCCTACCTACCTTTTGACCCGGCAGGCCATCGGCAACACCGGGGCGCTGTTCGCTATGCTGGCGATCATGCTCCCGGCGTTCCTGCTGGCGATGTACGAAAAGGATGGTCTACCTTTTGAAAAGGTGATCCGCAACATCGTCCGGGTCAAGTTTACCCGCCCCGGCATCCGCCCGTACCGAACGGAAAATATCTATGCCCCATTTGCGCGAAAGGAGGAACCTATTGAGCAAAGCAAAAAAGCAGAAAAACGGAAATAAGCACCGGGCGCTGTCCGCCCAGCAGACCATTCCCTATATCGCCATGCACCCGGACGGGATCTGCCAGCTCCCCGGCGGGCTTTACACAAAGACGCTGGAATATGAGGACATCAATTATGCCGTGGCGTCCACGGAGGATCAGACTGCCATTATCAGCGGGTGGAGCGCGTGCCTGAATTATTTTGACAGCTCTCTGCCGTTCCAGCTTTCCTTTGTCAACCGCCGCAGCCGGAACGCCAACCGCTACAAAGTGAATATCCCGGCGCAGGAGGATGACTTCAACAGCATCCGGGGTGAGTATGTGGAAATGCTCAAAGGCCAGATCGCCAAGAGCAATAACGGCATTGAACGGTATAAGTACATCACCTTTGGCCTGCCCGCTGAGGGCGCGACGGAGGCGCGTCCCCGGTTGGGGCGCGTGGAGGCGGATGTCATGGGCAATCTGAAACGGTTGGGCGTCCAGTCCCGCCCGCTGGATGGCCGGGATCGGCTGGCGGTGCTGCATGGGCAGATGCATCCCGGCGGGCGTGAGCCGTTCCGCTTTGCGTGGAAAGACATTCCCAAGACGGGCATGGGGACAAAGGACTACATCGCCCCGGACAGTTTCGACTTTCGGCAGAGCCGGACTTTCCGTGTCGGCCAGATGTGGGGCGCGGCGTCCTATTTGCAGATCATGGCGTCGGAGCTTTCGGATAAGCTGCTGGCGGAGATTTTGGAACTGGACGCCGAGCTGACCGTCACCATGCACATTCAGACGGTAGACCAGCTCAAGGCCATTAAGACGATCAAGGGAAAGATCTCCGACATAGGCCGTATGAAGGCGGAGGAGCAGAAAAAGGCTGTCCGTTCCGGGTACGACATGGATATCCTCCCCAGCGACCTTGCCACCTACGGCGAGGATGCCAAAAAGCTGCTGAATAAATTGCAGACCCGGAACGAGCGGCTTTTCATGTTGACCTTTTTAGTGCTGAACGTGGCCGACACCAAGCAAAAGCTGGGCAACGATGTGTTCCAAGCGGCGGGTGTGGCGCAGAAGTACAACTGCTCCCTTGTCCGGCTGGACTACCAGCAGGAGCAGGGCCTTGTGTCCAGCCTGCCGCTGGGCATCAACCAGATAAAGATTCAGCGCAGCCTTACCACCTCCAACGTGGCGGTGTTCGTGCCCTTTGTCACGCAGGAGCTTTTCCAGAGCGGTGCGGCCATGTACTACGGCATCAACGCAAAATCCCACAACATGATCATGCTGGACCGCAAGCAGGCCCGGTGTCCCAACGGCCTAAAGCTGGGCACTCCCGGCAGCGGCAAATCCATGAGCTGCAAGTCCGAAATCGTCAGTGTGTTTTTAACGACTGCTGACGATATTTTTATTTCAGACCCAGAGGCCGAGTATTATCCGCTGGTCAAGCGGCTGCATGGGCAGGTCATCAAACTTTCGCCCACCAGCAAGGACTATGTAAATCCGCTGGACATCAACCTCAACTACTCCGAGGATGATAGTCCGCTTGCCCTGAAATCGGATTTTGTGCTGTCGTTCTGTGAACTGGTCATGGGCGGCAAAACGGGTCTGGAAGCGATTGAACGCACCGTGATAGACCGTGCCGTGAAAGCCATCTACCGCCCCTATCTGGCGAATCCTTGCCCGGAGAATATGCCGATTTTGTCTGACCTCCACCAAGCCCTGCTCGACCAACACTTGCCGGAAGCGGACCGGGTAGCGCAGGCATTGGACCTGTATGTGTCCGGCTCGCTGAACGTGTTTAACCACAAAACGAATGTGGACATCCACAACCGGCTTGTGGCCTTTGACATCAAAGAGTTAGGAAAACAGTTAAAAAAATTGGGGATGCTCATTATCCAAGACCAGATATGGGGCCGCGTCACCCAGAACCGCAGCCAAGGCCGGGCTACATGGTATTTTGCAGACGAGTTCCACTTGCTCTTGAAAGAGGAACAGACCGCCGCTTATTCCGCAGAAATCTGGAAACGCTTCCGCAAATGGGGCGGTGTGCCCACGGGCGCCACCCAGAATGTGAAGGACCTTCTTTCGTCCCCGGAGATTGAAAACATTCTGGAAAACAGCGACTTCATCACGCTGCTGAATCAGGCATCCGGCGACCGCAAAATCCTTTCGGAACGGCTGAACCTCTCCGCAGACCAGCAGAAGTACATCGACAATTCCGAACCGGGCGAAGGACTGCTGATTTTTGAAAATGTGGTGCTGCCGTTTTCCAATCCCATTCCGAAAAACACCCAGCTCTATAAAATCATGACCACCCGGCTCAACGAGGTGGTGGAGCTATGAGCTTAACGCATTTTAGCTTGTTTTCCGGCATCGGCGGCATTGACCTTGCCGCAGAAGCGGCGGGTTTTACTTCGGTTTGTCAATGCGAGTGGGCAGCATTTCCCGCCGCTGTGCTGGCAAGCCACTGGCCGGAGGTGCCCCGATTTCAGGACATCACCACCGTAACAAAGGAGGCTTTCTTTGAAAAAACAGGACTTCGCACCGTCACCCTCATTTCAGGTGGCTTCCCGTGCCAGCCGTTCTCCACCGCAGGGCGGCAGCGCGGCTTCCACGATGAACGCTACCTGTGGCCCGAAATGCTGCGCGTTATCCGGGAATTGCAGCCCCGTTGGGTGCTTGGAGAAAATGTTGCTGGCTTCCTCCGTATGGGGCTCGACAAAACGCTCATTGACTTGGAGCAGGCAGGTTACGATGTTCGGGTTTTCGTATTACCTGCTGCTGCCGTTGGCGCGTGGCACGAACGGAAACGGGTATTCATCATCGGCTCCGCTGCTTCCCACACCCCTTGCCAGCGACACCGGGGATGTGGGCAAGGGGCTGGACATCCAAATCTCTGCGAACGGCAGCTATCGCAAGATGAACAAGGATGGCAAGGCATGGACGGCGCGGCTGTCCCATGTGGTCTACCGCATGACCCCCACCACGCTGGAAAAGCCCTACCTCAACCCGGACTGGGTAGAGTGGCTGATGGGTTTCCCGCGCAAATGGACGGACATTCCCTTTGGGCCGAAGAACCCGCCGACATCCCGCGCCTGACCGAAGAGGTGCCGAACCGCAGCAAGCGGATGAAAACACTGGGCAATGCAGTTTCGCCGCCGCAGGTGTTCCCGATTCTCAAATACATTGCGGACATTGAAACGGGCCACTGTCCGATGGGAGGTGAAGAACTTTGAAAGAATTGCAGGCAAAAGCCAAAGTCACCCAGACCATGACCCGTGACGGTCTGGTGGTAGAAAATCAGGCTGACGGCACTGTGGAGAATGTTTCCTGCCGGGAAGCGGAACAGGATTATTCCACGGATGCCGAGGGCAAGGCCGAAAAAATTCTGGAACGGGCCGAGGACATCAAGGACGGGCATAAAAATAAAAAGAAAGCGAAAAAGGCAGCAGAAACAGCGGCCACCGCCAAAAGTGAAGATGGTCTGCACCGTTCCGCTGCCCGTTTGGAATTGACCGAGGACGAACGGGCAGACCCGGAGTTGCAGCCGTACATCCACAAGGCGGAAGCAAAGGCCGACAAGCTGGATGCGGCCCGCGCCGCTCTGCCGAAGAAGCGTGTCCCGGTCAAGGAAAAAGTTTACGATGCAGCCAGCGGCAAGGCAAAATCCACCCTGCGTTTTGAGCAGCAGGACAAAGGCCCGCCCAGCCTGAAACCAAACCCGGCCAGCCGCCCGCTGTCGGAAGCATTGCTGTTCGCTCACGGAAAAATCCATGAAGTCGAACACGAAAATGTGGGTGTGGAGGGTGGCCACAAGGGTGAAGAACTGGTGGAGCATCAGACCGCCAAGGCCATCCGCAGCGGCATCCGGCACCACAAGATGAAGCCCTACAAGGCCGTGGAAAAGGCAGAGCGTCAGCTCATGTCTGCCAATGCAGAATACTTTTACCAGAAATCCTTGCGGGACAATCCGCAAATTGCACAGGCGGCCAGCAACCCCATTTCCCGGATGTGGCAGAAACGGCGTATCAAACAGCAGTATGCCAAAGCTGCACGGCAGGCCGGACAAGCCGCCGCGCAGGGTGCAGCCGCCACCGCAGAGAACGGTTTCCGGGTAACAAAGCTGGCAGCCGAGGGCGGCGAACGAGTGGCCGAATTTGCGGCCCAGAACTGGAAAACCATTCTGATCGTGGCGGTGTTCGGTCTGCTGGCTCTGCTCTTGATAACGGGCTTGCAGTCCTGCACCGTGATGGCGGGCACCGCTGGGACCGGCGTGACGGCATCTTCTTATTTTTCCAAGGACAAGGATATGCTGGGTGCAGAGAAGGCTTATGCCAAGCTGGAACAAAAGCTGCAACGGTATCTCGACACCTACGAGGCCACCCACAACTATGACGAGTATCATTTTTATCTGGATGAAATCGAGCATGACCCCTATGTGCTGATCTCGATTTTGTCCGCGCTGCATGACGGCGTGTTCACACTGGCCGAGGTGCAGGGCGAACTTGAAATGCTCTTTGAAAAGCAATACATCCTGACCGAGACCGTGACCATGCAGATACGTTACCGTACAAAAATGATGGTCATTATTGGCCCGTATGGTGTGCCGCAAGTTATCACCTACCAAGAACCGTATGAATACTACATCTGCACGGTCAAGCTGAAGAACAAGGATTTATCCCACCTGCCCGTGGAAGTACTGACCGAGGAACAGCTTAGTGCCTATTCGCTCTATATGCGCACACTGGGTAACCGGCCGGATTTGTTTGGCAAAGCGCAATACCCCAATGCGTCCACCATCAAGCAGCCCACCTACTACGATATTCCCCCGGAAGCACTAAAGGATGATAGGTTTGCCGCCATGATGGAGGAAGCCACGAAGTACATCGGCTACCCGTATGTGTGGGGCGGCAGTTCGCCCAGCACCAGCTTTGATTGCAGCGGCTACATTTCGTGGGTGCTGAATCACTCCGGCTGGAACGTGGGCCGCCAGACCGCACAGGGCCTTTACAACCTCTGTACTCCTGTTTCGGCCGCACAGGTCAAACCGGGTGACCTTGTGTTTTTCAAGGGCACCTACGATACCCCCGGCGTGAGCCATTGCGGTATCTATGTAGGCAATTCCATCATGCTGCACTGCGGCGACCCTATCTCTTACACAAACCTCAACTCAAAATATTGGCAGGAACATTTTTACAGCTATGGGCGTTTACCGTGACGCCAGAAAGGATTTTGTATGGCAAAAAGACTTTCCCGCATTGAGCGCGATATTGAACGGCTCAAAGAAAAAATCTCTGAATACCAGCAGCAGTTGAAAGAACTGGAAGCTGCAAAGACTGAACAGGAAAACTTGCAGATCATTCAGCTGGTGCGCAGCATGAACATGAAGCCGGACGAGTTCGCGGCCTTCCTGCGCAGCGGTGCGCTGAACGCTGCTCCTACCGTCACCCCGTACCACAAACAGGAGGATGCCGCCGATGAAACCTGACAACTGGAACCGTTTCGCTGCCGGACTGCTGGCTATCCTGCTCTGCCTCTGCTCCTTTTCCATGCCCGCTTTTGCAAGCGGCTCTGACCCAGCCCCGGAACCTCTGCCGGAGATTATCGAAGAAGAACCCACCACGGGCGGCATGGAGCCGGAGGGTGTGCCCATCACGCCCAAAGGCAACGCAACACTGGTGGATGATTTTTACGGCGACAAGCAGCTTATCACAGTGACCACCAAGGCCGGGAATTATTTTTACATTCTCATTGACCGTGCCAACGAGGACAAGGAAACGTCCGTTCACTTCCTGAACCAAGTGGACGATGCCGACTTGCTGGCCCTGCTGGACGAAGAACCGCAGACCACCGAGGTCTGCACCTGCACGGTGAAATGTGAGGCAGGAAACGTGAACGAAAACTGCCCCTTGTGTGAAAAGAGCCTGCGGAGCTGCACGGCCCCGGAAGCTGTGAAAACCGACACCGAAACGCCGCAGGAAAAGCCGAAATCCAACATGGGCAGTCTGATGATCCTGCTGGTGCTGGCTCTGGCGGGCGGCGGCGCGGCACTCTATTATTTCAAGTTCCGCAAGCCCAAGGCCGATACCACCGGGCACGATGATCTGGACGAGTACGATTTTGGCGAGGACGAGGATGCAGACGAGGAACCGGCTGAAATCGAAATTCATTCAGAGGACGGACAGGAGGACGAAACATGAGCGTTCAGCTGGTAATTGCCGAAAAGCCCAGTGTAGCCCGCAGCATCGCCGCCGTGATCGGGGCCACTGAAAAGCAAAACGGCTACTGGCAGGGCGGCGGGTATCTGGTCAGCTGGTGCATCGGGCATCTGGTGTCCTTTGCGGAAGCGGGCCAGTACGATGAAAAATACTGCAAGTGGAAGTATGAAGATTTGCCCATCCTGCCCCAGCCGTGGCAGTTCATTGTCCCGGACGAAAAGAAACAGCAGTTTAAAGTTCTGCGTGCCCTGCTCAACCGCCCGGATGTGGACAGTGTGACCGCCGCAACCGACGCAGGCCGGGAGGGAGAACTTATCTTCCGCTTTGTCTACCAAATGGCCGGCTGCACGAAACCTGTGAAACGGCTCTGGGTTTCCAGCATGGAGGATGCCGCCATCCGGGAGGGCTTTGCAAACCTGCGCCCGGATTCGGATTACGATGCGCTGTACCAATCGGCCCTCTGCCGTGCAAAAGCAGATTGGCTGGTGGGCATCAATGCAACACGGCTGTTTTCGGTGCTGTACCACAAAACCCTGACGGTAGGCCGGGTGCAGACCCCGACACTGAAAATGCTGGTGGACCGGGATGCAAAAATCCTGCGCTTCCAGAAAGAAAAGTATTACACGGTCGGCATCCATTCCGGCAGCCTGAAAGCAGACAGTGGGCGTGCGGATGCAGAAACCGCAAATTCTCTCAAAGAAAAATGCACGGGTGCAGTTGCCGTCTGTACTTCTGTCAAGCGGGAGAAAAAGACAGAACAGCCGCCCAAGCTCTATGACCTGACCACCTTGCAGCGGGAGGCAAACTGCCTGTTCGGTTTCACGGCAAAGCAGACTCTTGATTATGTCCAGCAGCTTTACGAGAAGAAACTGCTGACCTATCCCCGCACGGACAGTCAATATCTGACCGAGGACATGGGCCAGACGGTACAACATCTTGTGTCTGATCTGCTGGGGCTGCTGCCCTTTGCCCAAGGACTTGCGCTGACTGCGGATGTAGACCGTGTGCTGAACAGCAAAAAGGTATCGGACCACCACGCCATCATTCCCACGGCTGAATTTGCAAAACAGGGCTTCACTGGCCTTGCGGAAAGTGAGTGCAAGCTGATGAACCTTGTCTGCTCCAAGCTGCTCTGCGCGGTGGCTGCACCCCATGAGTACGAAACTGTGACTGCTGTGTTCTCCTGTGCAGGGAACGAGTTCACCGCCAAGGGAAAGACGGTGCTTGTTCCCGGTTGGAAAGAAATCGACCAGCGGTTCCGCTCCACCCTGAAAGCAGATACCGAGGAAGAAGTGTTGCACACCCTGCCGGAACTGGCCGAGGGACAGAGTTTTTCCGTGACAGCGGACGTTTCGGAACGCTTCACGTCCCCGCCGAAAGCCTACACCGAAGATACGCTCCTGTCAGCAATGGAGCGGGCCGGGGCCGAGGATATGCCGGAGGACAAGGTGAATTGCTCCGCAGGAGCAAGAGAGGGTGGCCTGGGCCATGCAGAACGCAAGGGGCTGGGTACGCCCGCCACCCGTGCCGCGATTCTGGAAAAACTGGTGCAAATGGGCTTTGTGCAGCGCAAGGGCAAACAGCTTGTCCCCACCAAGGACGGCATCAATCTGGCGGTGGTTCTGCCGGAAAGCCTGACCTCTCCCGTCCTGACCGCCGAATGGGAAAACCGCCTGACCGAGATTGCCAAGGGCAATGCAGACGCGGACGAGTTCATGGCCGAAATTGAAGCGCAGGTGCGCCAGCTGGTCAAGACCTATTCTTGTATCAGTGCAGATAAGCAAAACCTGTTCCAGTCGGAACGGGTTATTATCGGCAAGTGTCCCCGGTGCAGTGAAAACGTCTATGAGGGCAAGAAAAACTTCTACTGCGGGAATCGTAGCTGTCAGTTCGTGATGTGGAAGAATGACCGCTTCTTTGAGCAGCGCAAAAAGGCGTTCACGCCGAAGATCGCCGCTGCTCTGCTCAAAAACGGTAAGGCAAAGGTCAAGGGCCTCTATTCCGAAAAGACAGGCAAAACCTATGATGCAACGGTGCTTCTGGCAGATACGGGAGGCAAGTACGTCAATTACCGGGTAGAGCGCAAAGAGTAAGGCAAAAATACGAGGGCCGGTTATGGTAAGGTGAAGCATTCATTTTGCCATAACCGGCTCTCTCTATCCGTAGGATAGCAAAAAAGGAGTGTGACCAAATGAGCGAATTATTTTCCATCCAGCTGCAAAATCGGCAGCAGCAAGGCAGGGATGGCGTCTGGCTGGACCTGCCTACCACAACCGAACAGGTACAAGCAGCCCTGCGGCAAATCGGCATTTCGTCCGATAATCCGCAGGGCCTTTTCATTTCCGGCTACTTTGCCGAGGAAGAAAAGCGTTTTGCGATTCCCTACAACATGGTACTGGCATCCAATGTGGACGCGCTGAACTTTCTGGCCGCACAGCTGGAAACGCTTTCTGCGGGGGAACGCGCAGAGCTGAACGCCGCCCTGCAAGCCCCGCAGAGTGAGCTTTCCAGCATCGGGAGAATCACCGACTTTCCCGAAAACGTGGACTATTATGTGTATCTGCCGGATGTGCGCGGGCCTGCCCAGCTGGGTGACTACTATCTGAACCGTTCCGGCATGGTGGATATGCCAGAAGAATGGAAAGGCGGCATCGACACGGCGCAGTTTGGCCGCTATGTGGCCCAGCAGGAGCAGGGTGCATTTACCCAGTACGGTTACCTTGTCAAAAGCGGGGACGAGTGGCAGAAAGTCCACGAGGGCCAGCCTGTGCCGGAAGAATACCGGGTGCTGTCCTTTCCTGTGCCGGAAATCCTGCGGGATGCAGCTAACATCCCGCCGCCTATGCAGAGCGAGCCGCAGCCGCAAAAGGTTCTCCCCATCATTCTGAACGGCAAAGATAGCGCAGATCGAATGAAAGAAATTACGGACCGGCTGGAAACAGGAATTCAAGAGCTGTTCGACAGCGACCGCTACAAAGCCTACCTCACCACGATGGCGAAGTTTCACAATTACAGCTTCAACAACACCTTGTTGATCGCCATGCAGGGCGGACAGCTGGTGGCGGGTTTCAACAAGTGGAAAGACACGTTCCACCGCACCGTAAAGAAAGGCGAAAAAGGCATCAAAATCCTTGCTCCTGCGCCCTACAAGGTCAAGCAGAAGATGGAAAAGCTGGACGAACAGGGCAAGCCGATTCTGGACAAGGACGGCAAGCCGCTGACGGAAGAAAAAACGGTGCAGATTCCGGCGTTCAAGGTGGTGTCCGTGTTCGATGTCAGCCAGACCGAGGGCGAACCGCTGCCGTCCATTGCCGTGGATGAACTGTCCGGCAGTGTGCAGGACTATCAAGATTTTTTCAAAGCGTTGGAGCAGACATCCCCGGTGCCCATCGGGTTTGAGGGCATCGAGGGCGGCGCGCATGGGTACTTTCATCTGCTCGACAACCGCATTGCCATCCAAGAGGGCATGAGCCAGCTGCAAACCATCAAGACAGCCATCCATGAGATTGCCCATGCAAAGCTGCACGCCATCGACCCGGACGACCCGGAACAGGCCAACCGCCCGGACAGCCGCACCCGTGAGGTGCAGGCCGAAAGCGTGGCCTATGCTGTCTGCCAGCATTACGGGCTGGACACGTCCGAGTATTCCTTTGGCTATGTGGCCGGGTGGAGTTCCGGCCGGGAACTAGCCGAATTGAAAGCCTCTCTGGAAATTATCCGCAGCGCGGCCCATGAGCTGATCTCCGCGCTGGACGAACATCTGGCAGAACTTCGCCAGCAGCGGGAAGCAGACCTTTCCGCCGCACAGGAAGCCGCATTTGCGCTGGACAACGGCAGTACCCTGTTCATCCAGACCTGTGATTCCGGCTATGACTACACTCTGTACGGCCCAGACAACAAGGCTCTGGACGGAGGCCAGCTGGACGCGCCCGGTCTGACCCTGCCAGATGCCGGGCAGGAAGCACTTAATCTGCTGGGGCAGACAGCCGCGGTGGCGGAAGTTCTGTTGGGCGATAAGCTGGCTGCGTTCCAAGAGGCCGCAGAAAAGGCAAACGAAATTCCCGCGCCCATTAAAATTCCAGACCCCGCCGCAGAGCCTACGGTCACAATTCTTTGGAGCGAAAGTGACAAGCTGCAGGACGGCGAAACCATGCCGCTGTCCGTGGCGAATCGCGTCTTTGAAGAACTGGACACCGCCCAGCACACGGACCGGGAAAAGGACGGCTACACGGGCGGCTGGTACGACAAGACTGCATTCCGTATTGATTTTACCCTGAACGGCCAGCCCGACAACTACGAGGGACGGCAGGATTTTGGTGACGGAGAGGGTTCTTTGGTTCAGCATATCCAGAACTACCACGAATACTACGCCAAGGATGAGAACTGGAAAAATTTTGTTCTGCACAACAAAGGCCCGGAAGCTTGGGAACAAGACAAGGCAGAGCGGGAAATGGTGCTGACCGAGTTTATCCCGTACCTCAAACAACATTGCAATCTTTCCGCTATGGAGCAGACCGCCGCCACCGCTTTGCAGGAGGGGCAGAACATTTCGCCGGAACAGGCGGCCTATTACAACGCTGTTGTGGCCTATGTGCAGGACTGCCGCCCGTTGCTCAACCAAGGCCAGTATGACTTGCCGGAACCGCCCAAGCTGGCCGACTTTGACCAGACCTTGCAGGACTATAAGGCACAGGTACAGGCCGAGATCGCGCAGGAAGCTGCCGATGCTGGAATGACCGTAGAGGAATACGCAGCGGCAGGCTTTGAAGCACCGCAGCAGGGCAGCTTTTCCATCTACCAGCTGCGTAATGAGGATTCCACCCGCGATTACCGTTTTGAGCCTTACGACCGCCTGCAGGCCGCTGGCCGGACTGTGGACAAGGCCAACTATATGGAGGTGTACGCAGCGCCGTTGGCTGTTGGCACCACGTTGGAGGACATCTACCGCACATTCAATGTGGACCATCCGGCAGATTTCAAGGGACACTCGCTGTCTGTTTCGGATGTAGTGGTGCTGCACCAGAACGGGCAGGACACCGCCCACTACTGCGACAGTGTGGGCTTCCAGCAGGTGCCGGAGTTCTTGCGGGAAAATCCTCTGCGCACCGCAGAACTTTCCACCGAACAAAACGAAAATATGATTGATGGCGTGCTGAACAATGCGCCCTCTTTAGGTGAGTTGGAAGCCAAAGCAAAGGCCGGAGAACAAATTTCTCTGACGGACCTTGCCGCCGCAGTCAAGGCCGAGGAAAAGGCACCGAAAGCCAAGAAGTCCCGCGCCGCAAAACCGAAAAAGCCGTCCATCCGGGCACAGCTGGATGCCGCAAAAAAGGAGCAGAGCAAGCAAACGCCGCCACGGGAAAAGACAAAGGAATTGGAGGTGTAAACCGTGCAGAAATTTGAAAATATGGATGTGATCGCTGCGCTGGAAGCTATCATGCACCAGAACACCGCATACTATCAGAGCGATTTTGCCTATGACATCAAGATGCTGCGGGAGGCCGCCCGCAGCGACCAGCCGGAAGATAAGCTGTTGTTGTGGCTGTCCCGGCCCTCTGGAACATTCTGCTTCCTGGAACGGGATGTGTTGCTCAAAGATACCCAAGCCTACAATACATGGAAATTTTGCGGTGAACAGACCCATGACAGGATTCTTGCCTATGCGGTGGAGTTGACCGGTGCGGCCAACGGAACCGTGCAAGGCAATCTGTATGAACTGGACTACCAGCAGCATTTCCAGCATATCCGGGATGCCGCCCTGCCCGTGGGCGCCAATCGCCTGATCTACGAAAGCGGGATGCGGGAGATTGGCCCGAAAGAGCATTTCGACAGCCGCCCGGATAAATATTTTGGGGAGTTCGTTCGGTATGAAATGCAGCCCCGCGACCCGGAACTTCTGCAAGCGGCCATCCGGCAGGAGCAGCGCAGCCGGGAACCTGCACGGCCCAGTGACTTCAAGGAACACCTTGCGGCACTGCACACTGGGCTGATCGAGTCCGAGGCACAGCGCATTGTAGCTGATATGAAGCGTCTGGCTGCTCCCAACAGCCCGGACAAGAATCATTTCATGGTAGAGGTATCGCCCTATTTCACCAAGCTGGCATCCAGCCGGGACACGGACCAGCTGCTTGCCATGCTGCCGTATAAATCCCTGCACCTGTCCAGCGTGAAAGACCGTTTCGGCATCTACGCGCTGATTGACAAAAACGAGAATCGGGACAAGGGCATTTGCAAGCCCCGCGCTTCTGTCCGCAAGCAGCTTTCCGAAACAAAACAGGCTGCCAGCCCGACAAAGGCAGCGGCCCGCAGCAAACAACACGAAATGGAGGTCTAACCGTGAATTTCAGCGTGGAAGAAGAAAATTTGATCTGTATGTACCACACTTCTGACCGCCGCCGGACGATGGCGCAGATGCGGGCCGCTTTGCCGGATATGGACACGGAAATGCGGCGGCTGGCAAATGGCACCATTGCAAAGTTGGAGCGCATGACCGATGCAGACTTTGACGGACAGAGGTTTGATTTTACGGGTGAATAAATGAAAGAACGCTGGACATGGCAGCTTACTGGCTGCTGTGTCCGGCGTTCTTTGTTTTGCTTTTTATAAAATTGAAACTTCGCAAAGTGCCGTATTTAATGCAATCGGAAGCCACTCAAACCTTTGAATTTTCTTCATTAGTTCCATTCCCCAACGACTTCCAACTTTGTCGATTTCCTTTTGAATATTTTCTTCTGTAAGTTCTGATTCTAAGAGGTGGTCGTTATTTTGATGTATCCACCCATTCCATTCTTCACTGTTCACTAATCGAGTTTTTCGTTCTTCAAATGTTAGTGTTGAAGGAATTTTCTTATTCAAACGATATTTCGTAAGTTCCCAAAATAGTACGGTCTTTTGAGTTGGGTCTTTTTTCTCTCTTTCTATAGCATCTTCCATTATAGATTGAAACTCTGAATCGTGTAGCTCTGGCTGTTTTTCCATGTAGTCAATCAATGCTTGCTGTTCTTGATCTTGTAAATTTTTTATATTTTGATAATCTGAATCCCTATATTTTACAGTATATGGACTAGTGCTTATAACAGGATTGTTTCCGTACCAAAGCTCACCACTTTGGGGAGGTCGAACCGCAAAAATCTGCGAGCCCATGCTATAGTCAAGATTTGGTACTTCTTGATATTTAACAACCCACGAAGTATTTCTGTAATAAATGTTCAATAAATAAAGTGCTGCCAATGCATGTATAAAAGCCTTTACAGTTCCTTTGTGGAGTGAAGAATATCTATCGTGCTTCACAGCTTGATAAGCCTTTTCCCAGTAGGTTCCCTGTCTTTTGTGAGCTTCTTTCAGCGGCTTTAAAACACGGTTTTCGTCTTTAGTAAAATTAAAAAACGGAGCAACAATTAAAACATTCTTTTCATGGGTTTTCCACTTAATGTCGATCAACTTCAAACAGTCTTCATCAAATAAGATGCTGCTATCACCTCTCTTTTTATTTCCTCCATTGTCAAAATAGAGTTCCTTCGAAATGGCTTCTATTTGAACGCAACACCGTACCAACAAATCCGCAATATACGGTGAAAACACATCGAGCTGTGAAGTACAAGTCTGCGTGACTATTCCGTTA
>ERZ506999.657-NODE-657-length-14088-cov-4.346754_pt1 | contig 14088 bp, 10 predicted proteins | sample MGYA00512881_ERZ506999 | MGnify/ENA metagenome assembly ERZ506999
CCGTGAGCGAATATTGAATATATTCCACCTGTTCCTGTGAGATAAAACCATTGTTTTTTGTTTCCTGTTCATCCATATATTGGAAAGAATATCTGGAATTTTGTATAAATCTAGCCAGAAATATATTTTTCCAATCTTCTCCATCTATAACAGTTTCATCAAAATCATGATAGCAGCATGCCAATTCTGTAATTGCGCCCCTCAAATCATCTCCAAGTTCAAAATCAGAAGGATACACATATTCATCAACATCCAACTTTTCATAGTCAAATATACTATCGTCTGATTTGTTGCTGTCTGTGCAGGCTGCAGCTAACATCATTACTGCAAACATCATACCGATTGTGAATACCATTTTACAATTTTTCATAATATATTACCTCAACTTCACGATTATCATATCATGTGCAAAAACGGCACATGATTGACATTCATCGTTCGCCGAATGCATAAATGCATTCTTCTCGCTTGCACTCCTTATATCCTAAAATCCTTCGTATCCTTCGACATGATATTCATGGAAATGCTGCACTCTGCCAGATGTTCATAATTGACTTCCAGCTTATAATCGACCTTGATGTCAATGTTGTCTTCTGTCTCATTCACTTTCACGTCTGTGGCGTTGATTCCGACCAGCAGATTTCCAAACGGTGTGTTGTAGTATGACATATTTTTCTTGTTTTTCTCAAACATCATATGCACATTGGTCACACCCTTTTTGGTGACATCCAGAAAATCATCATTTACTTTGATAACGCTTTTCGTCACGCCGTCAAAGCCTTCCTGCACTTCATCATACAGAATATAGTGCTTTCCATTTTTCTTATAGTAGTTTCCGGTTGTGATAATCTCTACCGGGCCGTTATCCTGATCTTCTGCAAACTGTAAACCACTGATTTTCACAAGTACATCTTTTGTCATTTATGTAAACCTCTTTTCTGTTTCGCGTCATTGTCTTTTCAAGCCATATATTAGCGTGTTTCTTATAATTTAGCAAGCGTAAGCTTTTTGAAACATTGTTTTCTTATAAGTGTGCTGCTTTATTTTAGTTTTCAGCCAGCTTCTCCAGATACGGATTCAGCCACGAAAAATATTTCATTCTGACCTGATAGTCTCCTTCTGCCAGCACCTTCTCATACTCTTCTGTTGTCAGTACTTCACGCAGCTTTTCTCCTGCTTCCTTATCGACCACCTCATACATGCTGTCTGAAAAACACATGTTAGGATACATCACACACCACCAGTTATGTCCGTTTCCTTCTCCGATCACAATACGGAGTGCCTCGTAATCTCCCGCCGGAAAGGTGTAGCTTCCATAGTTTTTTACCGGAAACGAAGTGTGTTCCAGCTCCGCTGTCACATCATAGTCATAACCGTTCTCTGCGATTGTCTCTGCTGCGGCTTCCTCAATTTCACCGAGGCTCTGGCGCACAACCAGCTCACATTCTTCCAGATTTTCCACAGCTGCCAGTTTTTCCTGCATAAAACTTCCCACCGCATCACGCACTGCAAGTTTTAAGTTCTGGTCTGCCTCACTGTCGCTGTTCGCCAGCACATGAAACCGCAGTACTTTGTCCGAAATCGTCTGCTGCAGTCTCGCCTGTCTTGTATACAAAATACCACATCCCAATGCAGCGCACATCAGACTTCCAACTCCTATGTATCCGATCCATTTTTTTGCCATAATTCAAATCTCCTTTTCACTTGCCAAAATCAGATAAATGTAGATAATATTTATATTTATCAGGCTGTGTCGTTGCTTGCGAAACTCGCTCATAGAATATGTTATATTGCAAAAAATAAACAGAAATATAGTACCGCTGCGAGTGACACATAGCGGGAGCGTGTCTTGAATATTTTTGTTCATTTTTCGCAATCTTCATAACCTAAATTCGAGTTTCGCTCATCGACCTTCTATCCCTACATTGAATAATTCCCGAAAACTTTGCATTTATTCCGATTTCCAGTTTATTTTTACCAGATATTGGATTTTGATGTCTTTCTCATAAGCGGCAGGAGTGTTTTGATACTTAAAATACCATGTGCGGTTATCGGCACCGAGATTCCGGTAACTGTTAGTAATATCGATTTCTTTCTCAAGTGCATGTGTGGCGGCCGCATTCAGATAGTCCTCCATCCGGGTGTTGAGAAGCTGCTCTTTTTCACTTGCGGAAACTGTGCCGCTTAAGATTTCGCCTTCTCCGGTCACAGTCACTGTGACAATCTGCTCTGTCAGACCTCCGGCACCGATTTTTTCCGTTTCTTTGACTCGGCAGGAAGCTGCATCCACTTTCACATACAGTTCCGGTGCCAGTTGTAAGGTGTAATCGTCCGCAAAGTTCTGCGTGAAGAATGCTGCACGCGCGGTATCCGTATCGACAAGCCCCACCGCCCTTCCACGTTTCCAGACTTCGTAGGCTGTAATCTGCGGTTTTCCGGTCATGACCGGCTGCTGTTCTTCCTCCTCTTTTTCCGTATCATCCCACACTGTCGCAGACTGCTCCTCCTTCTCGGTATCATCCTGCACTGCCCCGGACTGCTCCCCTTCTATATCCACAAAAGGAATATAAAGTGTCTCTAAGTGATTAGCGCGCTCCTCATAGAGCATGCCAAGCGTCGGGTACGCTTTCTGGTCAATGCCCGATGTGTTTTCCAGCAGTTCTTCCAGATAATTTCCAAACAGCACATCAAGTTCTCCCTCTGTCTGCGCCAGACGGTCACAGCTTTCCGTTGTCATCACATAAGCGTTCCACGGAACCTCTTTTTCCTGCTCCAGCATGGATAGCATATCTTCCACTTCCGCCTCTTTTTCCAGAAAAGACCTCTCAATGAGCACCACTTTCAAATGGTTGTAATCCACCTCTTTGTTTCCTGCATACTCATGATTCAGCCACACATTTTGGAAATCGTCCTGATCTCTGATATTCAAAAGAACCGGGAATGCCTTATCCTCAAGTTCTGCGACATTACACCCCTGCAAAAAAAGACACCCAAACAAAAAACATACCAGCACCAGCACACGCACTTTTTTATTATTTTTTTTTCTCTCTCCGGTCAGACACAACAGTACCGGCACGCCAACGACAAAAGGTGTTCCAATCTTCCACAGCAGGAATGTCACGCAGTCCAAAAACTGCTGATTTCTGTAAAACAGCACTGTCACGCCATACACCAGAAGAAGCAGAATGAGATACGGCAGCATTCTTTTTTTCCCTTCCAGATAACCGCCGCAGTCACGGATCACTTTTTCAGCCAGATTTCCACTGTAAAAAACCATGCTGTTTAGCATCGCATACAGCGTAAAAAACCAGATGCTGAACATAAAAGCATCCGTTCTCTTCAAAAATCCGCCCGTCACCTGCACGCGGCTCATCATCGTGACCGCCGGAAATTTCATCTGAGCCAGTGCCTCGACGCCAAACAGCCCGATCAGGATCAGATACAGTGCTATAAATACGCCGCCGGAAAACCAGACCGCTTTTTCTGCTGCGCCAACGCATTTCTTACGATCCGCAACATATTCTTTCAGGAACAGTACGATTGACACCATGGAATAACAGAAAAGCACATAATAGCTGCCGCTTAACACTTCTTTTCCATCCGCCACAAAAACCGGGCTCCAGTAGGCAGGCTTTACCTCCCTGCATGCCGCAAACAACATCAGAAACAGCGGTATCATCAGAAACCAGAACAGTATCTCGTACACTCTTGCCCTGCCCTCGATTCCACCTGCCATTCCATAAAATGCGAGCAGTAATATCAACAACAGCACCAGATAAAAGCTGACGTTTTCCACAAGACCATTTAACATCAGCGTGGAAAACAGATACGCCGTGTACGAAGCCATGAGGATAAAGTACAGAAAATATCCACCCCAGAGTACATAACCGCATATTTTTCCACAGTTCTGCTTCAAAAAATCAGGATAACTTGTTTTCATGCCTTTCAACAGATATCTCAATAATTTCAAGTACAAAAACGTGGACAAAATCCCCGCCAGGATGCAAAAAATCCCGTCGCGCCCTGCCGTATCTGCAAGCATTGTCGGCAGCAGCAGCGTTCCCATTCCAAGAAAGTCATACGTCAGAAGGCGGAACACCTGTCTGCCTGAAATTTGATTGTTTTCTGAGAACATACTTCCCCCTATCTCTTCTAACATCTGCGCATTTTTTCATCAGATTTCCATTTATCTTAAGATAAAAACTTTTCTCAACCTATCTCTTCTTTGAAAACGTCAGCTTTGTCCGCTCTTTCGGATTTGCATAAATCGGACGTTTGCGCAGTTTCCGGAAAGGCTGCCGCCAGATAAAATCCCGCTCATCCTCATAATTGTTCAAATCTGCTCCCACAAACGGCATGAGATACGGGATGCCAAAGCTTGTCAGATGCGACAGATGGGTGAGCACCGCAAGCAGCCCAAGCAGCATGCCAAAGTAGCCAAGCCACGCACAGACCGCAATAAAAAAGAATTTCAGGATACGGAAGGCTGTGGCAAATTCTTCGTTCGGTATTGCAAAAGAACATAGCGCAGTAAAAGAGATGACGATCACCACGATCGGGCTGACCAGATTTGCCTCGACTGCCGCCTGTCCGATAATCAGGCCACCCACGATCCCGATGGTATTTCCCATCGCACCGGGAAGCCGCACGCCCGCCTCCCGCAAAAGTTCAAACGACAATTCCATGATAAGCACTTCCACGACTGCCGGAAAGGGGACACCCTGCCTCGCCTCTGCAAACGACAAAAGTAGTGTGGTTGGGAGTATCTGTGTATGAAAATTAGTCACTGCAAGATAAAATCCCGGAAGCGTCATTGCAAAAAAGGATGCCAGATACCGCAGGATCCGCCCGAACGTCGCAATCTCAAAACGGCTGTAATAATCGTCACTGGTGCGGATAAATGAATTGTAGTCCGTCGGCAGTATCAGTCCGATCGGCGAATTATCGCACATCACGATCACTCTACCCTCTAATACCGCCATGGCCGCCCGGTCAGGACGCTGCGTTGTCTGAAACTGTGGAAATGGCGAATACCATTTTTTCTCTGCCAGCTGTTCTAACATTCCGCTGTCTAATATCCCATCGATTGTGAAATCCTGCAACCTCTTTTCAATTTCTTTTACAAGTCCCGGGTTTGCAAGGTCTTCCACATACACAAGGTAGACGTTCGTGTTCGATCTAATCCCGGCCTTCAGTCCCCTCACTTTCACACGGGGCGAGCGGATCCTTTTCCGGATCAGCGCCGCATTCTGCTTCACAGAATCGCAGAAACCTTCGTTGGAGCCACGGATTACTTTTTCCGAATCCACCTCTGTGATCCCCATATTCGGATAACCGTCATCCGGTATTTTCACTGCCCGGTCAAAACCGTCCACAAAAAGAATCGCCTCCCCGGTGAGCAGACCGCTCACAGCCTCCTCAATAGTCGGAAAATATGTTGCATCCGAAATTCCAAGCGCATTTTCCTGCAGTGTACAAAGGATCTCATCTCTTGTCAGTCCATTTAAGTATTTTAAAGTCTCTCCGAGTGCGGACGTTCCCATGTCCACGGACACTTCAATAAAGGTCAGATAACAAGCGGTATCCTGATTCCTGCCAAGCTTCATCTGTTTCTTTTTGATGTCCGCACAGTCATGAAAATAAAATTCCATTTCCTCTATATTTTGCGTTAAATCCGTCGATACCGGACATTTCTGATTTTCCGACATTTCCAGCTTGTTTCCTTTCTATTAATTCCCCCTAATACGAAAGAGGATAAGCAAAATGCTTATCCTCTTTCTAGTCTGTACGGTTTTCCATTTTTTATGCAGTTTTCCTGTCCTCCGGGCAGTTACTTCTTATTCCTGCTCCTGGATCATAGCCTTAACTGCGACTGCCTGATTCTTCACATGCTGGTGCATCGTCTCTGTCACCTGCGTTTTGTTCTTACGGACTAACCCTTCCACAATATCTTTATGTTCTTTCATCAATGTCGGATAGTTATTCTCATCCTTCAGATATTCCACACGATAACGGTACATCTGCTCTCTCAGGTTATTCACCATATTCACAAGCTTCGGGTTTCCGGTTGACTGGTAAATAATATCGTGAAACTTCACATCCGCCTCTGCGATTTTTTTCACATTATCTGTCTTGGTGGATTCCTCAAACTCATGCATGGTCGCAACCAGCTCTTCTAACTGTTCCTCAGAAATCTGTTCGCATGCAATTTTAGCCGCAAGCTCGTCCAACGCTTCACGGATCTGAAGGACATCCTCCATATCTTTCTCCGTCATTTTGGCAACTTCCGCGCCTTTTCTTGGAATCGTAACGGCAAGTCCCTCCTGCTCAAGCATACGGATCGCCTCACGGATCGGTGTACGGCTGACACCAAGTTTTGCCGCAAGCTGCAGCTCCATCAGCCGCTCGCCCGGTTTTAATTCCCCTTTTAAAATAGCCTCTCTTAACGTGTTAAACACAACATCTCTCAGCGGAAGATACGCATCCATATTCAATGTTAAATCTTCTGTCATCTTTGATACCATGCCTTTCTACTTACGCGCGTTATTATAAATACTCGTTAAATATACCTGTTTTGCAAGACCGGAGGCTTTCATCGCCTCGTATGCCTCTACTGCCGTCGCTTCCTTGTCAAAAAGACCGAAAACCGTCGGACCACTGCCACTCATCATGGCATTCACAGCGCCATGCTCCATCATGTGATCTTTGATGTCTGCGATCACAGGATAAGCCGGGATTGTCACTGTCTCTAAGACATTTCCCATATCTGCTGCAATTTTATATAAATCTTTCTCTCTGATATCTGCCACAAGCCGGTCAATATCCGGGTGTACCATATCAGAGCCTAACTTCAGATTGTCATAGACGAACTTAGTAGAAACACTGATCTGCGGTTTTGCGATCAAAACAGGACATTTCACCATCGGCGGAAGCTTCGAAAGCTTCTCTCCTATGCCCTCTGCCAAAGCCGTTCCACGCATAATGCAGTACGGAACGTCTGCACCGATCTTCACACCGCGCTCCATCAGTTCTTCCCTTGTCAGTCCCAGATCAAAAATCTGGTTCATACCATATAACACTGCCGCTGCGTCCGTGCTTCCCCCTGCCATCCCGGCAGCTACCGGAATGTACTTGTGCAGCCATACATGCACGCCATCTTTTATCGCAAACTCATCCTGCAAAAGCTTTGCCGCTTTATAGACAAGATTGTTCTCATTCGTCGGCAAAAAAGAAAGATTCGTTTCCATCGTGATCTCACCGGAAGTATTCTTCGAGATCTCCAGCCTGTCAAACAAATGAATGGTCTGCATCACCATGCGGACCTCATGATAACCATCCTCTCTTTTTCGTACCACATCCAGCCCAAGATTGATCTTAGCCAGCGCCTTTACTGAAATATCCTTCATCGGTTAGTTTCTCCTTACCAAAATCGTCGCTAACACGCATTGATTGTACCTAAAATAAAACTTGTTTTTTTTGTGTTTTTTGTATACAATTAGTATCTTATCATTTTATGTCCAAAAGGTCAATCGGCACTAAACTTTTTTCTTTGCCAGTCCGATATAATTAACAGAACCATGGAAGGTTAATAACTATTCATTCAGGTGGCTGAACATTTTGTTTTCTGTAAAAACAAATGCATCCAGCTTCGCCAGACAAGGAGGATCATATGGCAATCAATTCCATTAACACTGTGACTGCTGCCGCAGCAGCATCTACACAGACAACAACAAAATCAGCAGAAAAGACATCCGAGACAACGAAAAAGGCAGCTTCTTCCAAGACAGCTTCCGGTGTCATTTATGAGAAGAGTTCTGACTCCAGGACAGACAAGGCTTCCAATAAAACAACAAGCAAGACCGACAACGCAGCGATCGTTGCAAAGTTAAAAGCTGACGCAGAGCAGCGCACTGCACAGCTCCGCAGCATCGTTGAGCAGATGATGACCAAGCAGGGTGTTGCGATCGGCACCGCAGATGATATGTGGAAATTCCTTGCAAAAGGTGATTTTACCGTATCAGCCGATGTGAAAGCACAGGCACAGGCAGATATCGCAGACGACGGTTACTGGGGTGTAGAGCAGACTTCCGACCGTATTCTTGATTTTGCAAAAGCTTTATCCGGTGATGATCCTGACAAGGCAGACGCTATGTTAGAAGCTTTCAAGAAAGGTTTCGAACAGGCAACCAAAGCATGGGGAGATAAACTTCCGGATATTTCCCAGAGAACCTACGACGCAGTTGTCGAGAAATTCAACAAATGGAAAAACGGAACAGAGGATGCTTCCACTGAGGCATAATTCATAAAAAAGACCTGCGTGTACCTATGTCATGCGAACATCATGACATTGTACACACAGGTCTTTTTCTTTTGCTTTTCAGCGGTTAAAAACTTACTATTATTCTCCTAAAAGCTTCTCAATGCTTGCGAGCTTGACACAGACAACAAAGATGTCGATCGCAGTCGTAAGATCTTCCAGGCTTGGATAGGATGGTGAGATACGGATGACAGAATCATGCGGATCTTTTCCATATGGGAAAGGCGCACCCGCCGGAGTCATCACAACCCCTGCTTTTTTTGCTTTTGCCACAACATTTTTTGCACATCCATCCAGTGTCTCATATGTGATGAAGTATCCACCCTTCGGGCTGTACCAGCTTCCGGCTCCGAGTCCTTTTAGCTCTCTTTCAAATGTATCCAGGATCATTTCAAATTTTGGACGGAGAGAATCTGCGTGTTTGCGCATATGCTCTGTGATTCCGTGGATATCTTTGAAGAAACGGACATGGCGCAGCTGGTTTACCTTATCATGACCAATGGTCTGGATCTTCAACTGTTTCTTGATATCCTCTAAGTTGTTGGCAGAAGTTGCGATCGCTGCCACACCGGAACCAGGGAATGTGATCTTGCTTGTAGAACAGAATTTGTAAACCATATCCGGGTTTCCTGCTCTCTTGCATTCTTTTAAAATTTCGATCAGATGATCCTGGTTAATATCATATAAATGATGCACGCAGTATGCGTTATCCCAGTAAATACGGAAATCTTTTGCTGCCGGTTTTAATCTTGCAAAACGGCGGACCGTCTCATCCGAATAAGTGATTCCCTGTGGATTGGAATATTTTGGCACACACCAGATACCTTTGATTGCCTCATCTTTGCTCACAAGGTCTTCCACCATATCCATATCCGGTCCGGTCGGAAGCATCGGTACGTTGATCATCTCAATGCCGAAATATTCTGTGATCGCAAAATGTCTGTCATATCCCGGTACCGGGCACAAAAATTTTACTTTATCTAATTTGCACCATGGCGTATTTCCCATTACACCGTGCGTCATGGAACGGGAGATGGTGTCATACATAATGTTAAGGCTTGAGTTACCATAAATGATGATATTGTCCGGATTACACTCGATCATATCACCGATAAGCTGTTTTGCTTCACTGATACCGTCCAGCACACCATAGTTTCTGCAGTCTGTACCATCATCACAGGTCAGATCAACACCGGAAGTCAGTACATCCATCATTCCCATCGAAAGGTCTAACTGTTCCTGGGATGGCTTACCTCTGGACATATCAAGTTTTAAGCCTCTCTGCTGGAATTTTTTGTATTCCGCTTCCAATCCTTCCTTCTCTTTCAATAACTCTTCTTTTGTCATTTCCTCGTAGGACTTCATCTCTAATTCCTCCTGCTTTTTAATATATGTAAAGATCCAATACCGGAAAAATGTGCTCTGCTCATCATCCTGTGAAACAGAGAGCATCTCATGCCCGGAATGTTCTCTTACTCCTCTTCTGGCTCACCCTTGATCTTTTTGAAATATTCACGGATCTTCTTCTCGTAGCCGTTCTCACCCGGAACGTAAAACTTCCGGTCTGTCAGTCCGTCCGGCAGATATTGCTGCTCCACATAATGATCCGGATAATCATGTGCGTATTTATATCCAACACCATGCCCCAGTTTTCCGGATGACTTATAGTGTGCATCCTGTAAATGTACCGGGATCGGCGCTGTTTTCGTATTCTTTACTGCTTCCATCGCATCGAAGATCGCATTGACTGCCGAGTTGCTCTTTGGCGCACTTGCCACATACGTGACCGCCTGCGACAAAATAATCTGTGCCTCCGGCATACCGATACGCTCAACTGCCTGTGCTGCCGATGTTGCGACAACGAGTGCCATCGGATCGGCATTGCTCACATCCTCCGCTGCGCAGATCATAATTCTTCTTGCGATAAACTTAATATCTTCCCCCGCGTAAAGCATCCTGGCAAGATAATAAACTGCTGCATCCGGGTCAGAGCCCCGCATGCTTTTGATAAACGCAGAGACTGTATCGTAATGGTTATCCCCTGTTTTATCATAGCGCACCACACGTTTCTGGATACATTCACTAGCAACCTCAAGTGTGATATGGATTTTTCCATCATCACTCCGCTCCGTTGTCAGAATGCCAAGTTCGATCGCTGTGAGCGCTGCTCTTGCATCTCCGTTTGCCACATCCGCAAGAAAATCCAGTGCCTCTTCCTCAATGACTGCATCGTAAGCACCCATTCCTTTTTCCTTATCATTCACCGCCCTGAGGATCAGTGTCTTAATATCTTCCGTGGACAGATTCTTCAGCTCAAAAATAATGGAACGGGACAAAAGCGCTCCATTCACCTCAAAATAAGGATTCTCGGTCGTTGCACCAATTAAGATCACGGTTCCGTCCTCCACAAACGGAAGGAGATAGTCCTGCTGTCCCTTGTTGAAGCGGTGGATCTCATCGATAAACAGGATCGTCTTTTTGCCGTACATGCCCTGATTGTTCTTCGCCTGCGCAATGACATCCTCCATGTCTTTTTTCCCGGCGGAAGTTGCATTGATCTGAAGGAACTCAGCACTTGTGGTATTGGCAATGACCTTTGCCAAAGTCGTTTTCCCGGTTCCCGGCGGTCCATATAAAATAATGGAACTTAACTTGTCAGCCTTGATTGCGCGGTAAAGCAGCTTATCTTTTCCGATAATATGCTGCTGCCCCACCATCTCATCCAACGTGGTTGGACGAAGTCTGGAAGCTAATGGCGACTCCTTTTCTCTGTTCTGTTCTCTCATATAATCAAATAAATCCATACGAAAAGCCTTTCTTTTTGTCCGTGTACTGCGTACACTTGACTATTTTGAATATTCTGATTTCAAAACTTGCAATATTTGAGATCATAAATTCAATTTTTAGTATTTCATTTCAAAAATATGACGGATTTTATTCGTGAAAATTCATCGCAATTACTACATTACATGAATTTGCCATGTTTGACAAGTGGATATTTCATTTTATCTTATTTTCCACAATTTAATTATGTTTTCTATAAGTTTTGCAATTACCTATATTGTCATTTTGACCTGTGTCATGTTTCTGAATTTAATGATATTATTGCATACATAGCCCTGCAAAAGCAACCTGTTTTATGTGGGGATACCCAACGAGCAGGAGGCGGTGTCTACCGCCATCCTCTCAAAATATTTTCTCTGAACTCTTTGTGCCTATCGTTGAAATAAACTCTCCTTATGGGTATAATATAAAGAAACTACCAATACCTCAAAGGAGGGATTTTATGATAGAACAGCTAATTGCCGAAGCAACCGAATGTGATTTCAAAGTTGCACTTGAAATAAAGAAACCCAAAAGCTGGTTAAAAAGTGTCAGTTCCTTTTCTAATGGAATCGGCGGAACTCTGTTTTTCGGAATCTCTGATGACCGGAAACCTATTGGCTTGTCCGATGTTCAAAAGGATGCTGAGGCGATCAGCCGCTTAATCAAAGAACGAATCACACCATTACCTCAGTTTATCTTAAAACCATTACAGGAAGATGATAAAAATCTATTAGCTCTGGAGGTTTCTCCCGGCCGCAGCACCCCTTATTATTACAAGGCAGACGGCGTGATGGAAGCATATATCCGTGTTGGAAATGAAAGCGTAATTGCCCCGGATTACATTGTAAATGAATTGATCTTAAAGGGAACCAATCAGTCCTTTGATACCCTAACAACAGACGCGGTAAAAAAGGATTACAGCTTTACACTTCTGGAAGCAACCTATCTGGAACGGACTGGTCTCCGCTTTGAGCCATCCGATTATGTCTCCTTCGGTTTGGCTGACAAAAATGGATTCCTGACCAATGCCGGAAAGCTCATGACCGATCAGCACACAGTTTATAACTCCCGTATGTTCTGTACCCGGTGGAATGGCTTGGAAAAAGGCTCTATCTTTGATGATGCGCTGGATGATAAGGAATACGAGGGGAATTTGATTTATTTACTGAAAAGCGGCAGTGAATTTATTCGCAATAATTCCAAAGTCCGTTTTGTCAAAGAGGCACAGTATCGTGTAGACAAGCCGGATTATGCTGAACGAGCTGTGACAGAGGCTCTTGTCAATGCGCTTATCCATCGTGATTATATTGTGCTTGGCAGCGAAATCCATATTGATATGTTTGATGATCGGGTGGAAATCACATCTCCGGGCGGTATGTTTGGCGGCGGCTCAATTCAGGAATACGATATTTACAGTATCCGTTCCATGCGACGAAACCCTGTGATTGCTGACCTGTTCCACCGCATGAAATACATGGAACGCCGTGGAAGTGGTCTACGCAAAATCGTCAGTGAAACTGAAAAACTACCAGGATATTCAGAAATATATAAACCTGAATTCTTCTCGACAGCAACAGATTTCAGAGTTATTTTGAAAAATGTGAATTACCATCTTAGTCAGAAAGACTTAGTCAGTGACCAAGATTGTGACCAAGTTAGTGATCAAGATAGATCACAGGACATCCTACACGCAGTCTTGGATTTTTGTATAACAGAAAAAAGCAAACAAGAAATTTGCTCGTTTATTGGTTATCGAAATCTCACTTATTTTACAAGAAAATATTTGAATCCTCTACTGGCAAGTGGTCAGCTTAAAATGACTATTCCAGATAAGCCAAACAGTCGAAAACAAAAATATATTACTGTTCATTCCGAATAAATTCCATCTCACGATGGACACCCTTGCCTTCGGCTATATCCTTCCCACTACCGGGCGGATTCGGGACTTTAACCCGTTAGAAACGTGCGCCGCTAGGCGCACAAGCACATAAAAAGAAAGCCCCGGTCGCAATGACCGGAGCCTTCTTTTTTAGGAATCTGTATTAATTACCCAAATGGATTATTTAACTTTAGCAGTTTCCAGATTTGACCACTTACTGAATACTTTGTTATCGTTTTCAGAAGCTGTTCTGTTCCAGGAATGTACTCCTGCATAATATGTTCCTACAGGAATGTTCCTAAATACAGCTTTGCATACACCTGGTGCAACATTTAATTTTTTGTATTTTCCATACTGATATGGACGTGTTTCTCCGTGTTCTTTCTTGGAACCTTTTCCGAGAACTACGTCATATCCTGTAGAGTTAGCAGATTCTTTATATGTTACTGTGATTGTAGAACCTTTTGTCTTAACGCTGAGAATCTCTGGTGTATCCGGTGTGATCGCTGTTACAGAGAATGCATAGCTGTTAGACCATTCACCAAATACTTTCTTACCATTCTCATCACGTGTCCATGCATGGCAGTATGCATAGTAAGTTCCCTGTGGAACATATTTGAAGTTAGCTGTTGTCTGAACCTGATTCTTAACAACATCGATACGTGCATCTTTATCAGAAGGATCTTTGGATGTAGAGATTACATAATCATATCCAGATGCGCCTTCTGCTTCATCAGAAAGGATAACAGTTGCCTTGTTTCCAGTAACCTTAACACTGCTAATCATTGGAGTGCCCGGTTTCTGATTTTCAGCACCACTTACAGTAATTGTTTTAGAACCTGTATAATATTTGCTGTCTTTAGTTGGTGTAACAGTCACTGTACCATCTGTATTTTCTGTAACGACATATTTTTCAGATGGAACTTTAACGTTTCCATTCATTACAACGACAGATACAGTACCTGCTGCATTTTTGGTTGCTGTAACATCACAACTAGAAAGATCTTTTTTGTCAATTCCCCAGCTAAACTGTTTAGTCTGTCCTGTATATCCGTTGATACCTTTA
>ERZ506999.675-NODE-675-length-13782-cov-5.387703_pt1 | contig 13782 bp, 9 predicted proteins | sample MGYA00512881_ERZ506999 | MGnify/ENA metagenome assembly ERZ506999
GGTGGCGCATGGCATCGAGGATGGAAGCCTTGTCTTCTGCTTGGAGGAATCCGGCATAGAGCACGTCGGTCTGGGTACGGACTTCGACGGCGACGGTGGCGTACCGGGACTTGCCGACGCCTCCGAACTAATCAATTTCACAAAGGAACTGCTGCGCCGCCGATTCACGGAAGAAGAAATGGCAATGATATGGGGCGGCAACTGGCTGCGCGTGATGAGAGAATGCGCAACGCGCAATTAGAAGTTTTTGACATGAAGACATGATTTTTTGACAAGAAGACATGAAGACATGTTTTTTTGAGTAACTGTGAGGATGTGCAAAACTAATAAGATGAGAAGAAAAGGCAAACAGTAGGAGTTGCGGGCATCAGCTTTCCGCTTGGCGCAGCTCCTACAGTTTGCCTTTTTCTTATTTCTTTACGATCTTCTTGCCGTTCACTACGTAGATGCCCTTCGGGAGCTGTGCAAGTGATATGGCGTTCTTGCGTACGATACGTCCGTCCACTGTGTAGACATCGGCGGGATGCTGGGCGTCGATGGTGACGTTATGGATGTCGGTCTGGCAAGCGTCGTCGTATGCAGCAGTAGACTCACCACCTGCGTATACGGCAGAAACGCTGTAACGTGTAGCCTCAGCATTGGGGTCGAAGGTCACGGTTGTGGATGTGGCATCGGCAGGAAGCGTAGCCACCAACTCGTCGTTGCGATATACGTTATATCCCTTCAGCTTGCCGTATCCGGCATAATAATAGACGTCGTCAAGGAGCAGACAGAATACGTCAGCCTCCTTTGTGGTGCAGCGGATGGCGAAGTAGTTGGCACCGTCGGGGAGTTCGGCTGTGTACGAGTTCCACTTGCCGCCTGACTGCGTGAACGTAGACACCTTCTTGAAGTCAGCGTGGTCAGCTGTCTTGTCCGAATAGAGCACCTCTATGGTCTGCGGATAGCGGATGTTCATCATGTCAGGCTGTCCGTTGTTTGCCCAGAAGAGTACGGTCTGTGCCTCACCTGAAAGCATCGGAGAAATCAGCCAGTCGTCTGTATTGTAGTATGTTCTGCCGTCACGGCTATACATAGACATCAGGCACTTCTCGCCACTGCGGGGAGCGATGGACGAGTTCTGCGAAGTGATGCCGGGCTGGATGGCCTCAGGATTGAATACGATGTACGTATATTTCTCGCCCTCATGCGGGAACGGCATACCGTATGTTGCCCACCAGCCGCCCGTGGTGTTGCCCTTCTTGCCGGTGTATGTAGTCCAATCGCCGAACTGATTGATGGTCCAGCTGTCGTACTGCTCGAAATCTTCTGTCACGCGCTTGTTGACAGCCTTCGGAGTGCTCCATGTCATAGTGAGCTTGTTGGCAGCCTCATCCTTTGACGAGCTGAACGATGCAGGCATAGGCACGTCGGAATCAACTACCTTTGCATCGGCGTATGCCGTATTGTCAGCCTTATACTCGTCAGCATCGTAAGTAACAGTGGCCTTGAGAGTCATCTTCTCCAAGTTGCCTGTCACCGGACTGACGATGTCTGCCTTGAACGTCTTCTCAGCAAGAGGCTGCAATGCCTCGCTTACCTTCTGCGAGAACAGTTCCTTGTTGCCGGAAGTCAGGGTGACGGTGTAACCCGAAGCTGCCTTTTCGCCGCTGTTGGTGACGATTACGCTTAAGTCTTTACGCCACGATGGATTTCTGAAGGTGCAGAAAGAGCCACGGAGAGGTCGTTGGTGTAAGTATTGCGCACGCAAACGTCGTCCAACTTGAGGATGCCGTAGAGTGATGCAGTGGCCTTGAAGGTGATGATTACGTAAGGCTCTGACGCCATTGCAGCAGGGATGCTGAATGATGTGCGGTGCCAATCGTCTGCCTTACCGGATACATTGTTATAATCAACGGTGCCGAGGAGCGTCTGTGTGCCGTCGGGTGTGGAAGCATATACGTCAAGAACGATGTCCTTGTCGGCTGTTCCACTGTGATTGAACGTCACGATGGGCTTTGCAACACCACCGAGAGCAATCTTGCCCGAGCTGATATCGGCTGTGCCTCCGTTCTTGTATGACGTGAAGGTGAGGCAGTTGTTGTCGCCGTCAGAAGATGTCTGCGTGTTCTGGAGGAATCCCAAGCCGTTCTCTTCGTCAGCGGTAAGCGACCACCAGAGCGGTGCGCCTTCCTCTGTGGTGAAGCCTGAACGGAACGGAAGCTGGTAAGCAGCGCCGGTGATGACAGCCGGTGAGAGAACCGGTGTGCTCTCGCCCTTGTCGTTCTTTGCAGAGACAGCATAGAGACGGAGCTGCTGAGCGCCCTCCGTTGTGGAGATGTTGTCGCTGTAAGCATTGTCCTTCGGCGAATGGAGGAGCTGCAGGTTGGTCACGCCACCGTTGGAGCGGGCACGATAAACATTGAACGTTACGTCGTCCGTGATGACTGCGCCACCGTTGGTGCCGCGTGCGGAAGCCTTGTCCCAAGTGAGGTTTACGGAGCTTTGCTTGTCATTAACCTTCAGTCCGGTGGGCACAGCAGGAACGTCAAGACCGACGTACTGCGAAACAATCTTAGGTGTACCGGCTCCTGCGGATGTGTACGCTGTAACGGTGTAGTTGTTGAATCCGGCTACGGGCGATGCATCCTCGCACGTTAGAGTCTGACCAGCCTTGCCAGCACCGAACTCCTTAACGGTCTTGCCGTCGCGTGTAACGATGGTCTTGGTGATGGCGCTGACGGTGTTGCCAGCCACGTTCTTCTCAGGGAGACGGAACGAAACGGTAGCGCGGAGTGCTGCGTTCGGGTCTGGAGTGACGGTGAAATCCTCCACAGCAGCCGGTCCGTTGAGCACACCGTTGTCGAGTATCTCTATATCGTCAACGAAGATCTTGCCGGTTCCAGCCTTGCAGATGGCGTGGATGCCGAGATAGAACATCTGGTCCTTTGACACGTTGAACGTTGTTTCGAGAGTCTTGGCGTTGTTGCTGTCTGTGAGCTTTGTCTCAGGAGCCACCACGTTGGTCATTCCTGCCACAGTGGCTGCGTTGCCCCACTTGGCCTCAACATACTCTGCATAGAGCGACATTGAGTTGCGTGCCTTGAAGCGGACGGTGTAAGAATGGTTGGCACGCAGCTGTACGGGAGGAGTGAAGAGCCAGTCGTCGGCTGTCTTCTTGGCGTCGGTCGACTCGTACTGTGCGCACATATTCTTCTCGTGCCATGACCAAGTGTATTTGTCGCTGTTGGCATCGAGTACGGTATAGAGGTCGAAGTCGTTCTCCGTGTCGAACGATTCGTTGTAAGGAGGCTGGATGTTGTCGCCGAAACGCACGGCAGGAGTGCGGCGCTCCTCACCGCGCTTCGTACCGTTTACGGGCGTAATGCCGTAGTAGTAGTTGCGCAGCTGACGGTCTGTAAAGGTCTCTGAGAATGTCGTGGCGCTTGTTCCGCTTGCTACAGTCGTGCCGTCAGGATAGCGAACGACATCATACTTGAGTGCTCCGAGATAGCCTCCGTTGAGCGTTCCGCTGGGAGCACCCCAAGTAACAGTGGACTTGCCCGTCGATTCGTCAATCTTGAGACGTGCGAACGACACCTGCTTGGGCTGGTCGTAGCCCACGAATACGGACGTGGAAGCCTTCTTGCTCTTGCCTGCGGCGTTGGAAAGCGTCACGGTGATGTAGTTCATGCCCTCCGGCACGGTGATGTCATACGAGGATGTCGATCCTGCCTTCATCGTTCCGTTGAGAACCTGCTGTGTTCCGGCGTGAACCACGTAGTCCACATTGCCCGTAAGTGCAGATCCGCCGTATGTCTTGGAAGGAGCCACGATGGATATCTGTCCAGTCGTGGAAGCGCCGTTAAAGCTGACTGAGATGGTAGGAGCGGCAGGTGCTGCTGCGTCCGGAGTGGCTTCTGGAACTGCCAGACCGTAGAACAGCTCATTGTGAGGGAAGTCTGCCACGAGTGTGGCAAGTCCAGTCTTGAGGTCGACGGTGTAGAGAGCGCCGTGCTTATTGGCGTCGAACGAAGCCCAATAGAATGTGTCGTCGTCCTGATCAATCTCGCCACTCTGTCCGAAACTCTTCTCTGACGAAGGCGCTACGTAGACTCCGGTGGGACCAATCTTGGTCTCCTCGCCCGTCTTGGTGTCTATCTCGTAAAGGAATCCGTCTGTTGCGACGCCGTAAACACGCTCCTCCGAGCTGACGCCCATAGCCACATACTTGTGTGTGGACGGCGCAATGGCTGTGCGCTCCATCTTGTCATAGTCGATAACGCCAAACTCAAAGCTGCTCATATCGTTAGTGTAGAACTGTCCATACACCTTTCCCGTCAGCTGGCTTGTGGCTGTCTCCGTGGCAAGAAGCGACATTGACGTCACCTGCTCGGGGGCGAACTCAGAGTGCCACTTGCTCTCGGTGTCGAGGCAATAGTGGGTGAGTCGGAGCGAATTGCCAATCTTCTTGTAGTTTATAAGATTATACTTACCGTTATAGAGAGAAGAACCTCCGTTAGGAAGCATGTTGCGTTCCTCTTCGGTACGCAGGTCGCGGAAGTTGGAAGCGGTGGCGGCATCGAAAGCCATGAATCCGTACTGCTGGCTTGCCGTCGGCCAAGCATCGGCAAAATACATATAGCCCCATAGGTCGCGCGATGCGGCGCGTGCCGCTGCCTTCAACGGACTGAGGAAGTTGGCCGTGGCAGTCCGTGCGGCGTTAGCGTCCAGCGGTGCCATTCCCGGCTTGCTTACGGACGTCGCTGCCTGCGCGTTTGCTGCTGTCATCGCAAGTGCGAGGGCAACAACGGAAGAGTGCAGCATGTGTGGATGTTTTTTTGTCATAAATAAAAATGATAAGAATAATTATTCAATGATTTGTAATAGTGTTAGCTAAACAATTAGGCTTTAACGGCTTATGTTGTATTTCTGAATGCAAACTTACACAAAAAAGACGAATTATATGGATGTTTTCTAAACTATTTTATGTAAGTTTGCAGAAGAAACTCTGAACATAACATATATATGAGATATGGGTACACTGAATGATAAATACATACGCTTTGACTGGGCTATCAAACGTCTGCTACGACAAAAGGCTAACTTCGACGTACTCGAAGGATTTCTTACCGTGTTTCTGAACGAGAAGGTGGAGATACTGGAGATTCTCGAAAGTGAAGGCAATCAGAAGGCTGAGGACGACAAGTTCAACCGCGTGGATATCAAAGCGAAGAACTCGAAGGGCGAGATTATAATCGTGGAGGTACAGAACACGAGTGAGCTTTATTATTTAGAGCGAATACTCTACGGGGTGGCAAAGGCCATCACGGAGCATATAAATCTCGGAGATACATACAAGGAGGTGAAGAAGGTCTACTCCATCAGCATTCTATATTTCGACCTCGGAAAGGGTGCTGACTATCTGTACGTCGGACAAAACAAGTTTATCGGCGTACATACACACGACCAGCTGATGGTGAGCAGTAAGGAGAAAGGAACCATCGTGAAGAAAAGTCCTTCGGAAATCTTCCCGGAGTATATCCTCGTGCGTGTAAATGAATTTAACAAGGTGGCTGTTACACCACTCGAGGAATGGGTGGCGTATCTGAAGAATGGCATCATAAAAGACGACACCACCGCACCCGGACTGCAGGAAGCAAGAAAGAAACTACTATACTACTCGATGACGGACGCAGAACGCTATGCCTATGACGAGCATATCAACGCCGTGATGATACAAAACGACGTGCTCGGTAATGCACGCGATGAAGGAATGAGACTTGGACTGGAACAAGGAATAGAACAAGGAATAAAACAAGGAATAGAACAAGGAATAGAACAAGGAAAAGCGCAAGGTGTTAACGAAGAAAGACAACGCCTCGCTAAAATGATGCTCGGAATGGGAGAGTCTGTTGACAAGATAGCCATTTACACCGGACTTTCTAAAGAAGAAATAGAGAAACTGGGCAGATAAAAGATTGGACTAATAAGAAAAAAATTAGGGTGTATCAAGACTGAAGCTACTTCAATCATGATACACCCTAATTATATATTAACGAATATAGTTGGCAAACTAAGAAATTATCGCATTGCATAGAAAGAGGCACCGTACTGTGCCATGTTCACCTCGAAGAGACCTGCCTCATCGGGAGTAACGGTGATGTGGCGTCCGTCCTGAAGGTTGGCCTGGATGGTGCCGTCATCGTTGAAGCGGAAAATCTCCGTCTTCTTGCCGTTCTGCACCTGCGACCACGAATCCGTTTCCTGATCATAGAGGAACTTCACCACTTCTCCCTTCGGACTCTTCACCTCGTAACCGTCCTTCAATGTTGTGACAGCATAGATGAGTCCGTCCTTACCGGTGACGTTCTGAGTCTTGCCGATGTTCTGTGCCATCGGATTGCTACCCGACCAGAACTCTATGGTATTGAGCACAAGGGCGTCTGCCACGCAGCATACTGCATAGGCGGGCGAGATAATGATAAAGATAATTTCGTTGAGGAACTTCGAACCTGTGGCATGAGTATTCCATTTCGCCAGTCTATTGAAAAGCGAGAACGAACCTACACACGAGCTGGTGAGTAACGTAGCGGCGAGTAACATCACCGACACTTTGAGATACTTGATTTTCATAATAGTCGTGGTTTAGATTGTTAGTAATAATGCAAAAGTAGCTTTTTTATTTTATTTATGCCTATATCTATCCACTTTTTTCTACTATTTCGTTACTTTATTGTCAAAATGACCACAACTTCTAATTACTAACTCCTAATTCCTAACTCTCATATCTTCTTCATGCTGTAATATCCGAACCTACATCTGAGGCAGTCCTTGCGCTCGCAATAGCGATTGTGGAGCTGTATGAGCGACTGCGTGTCGGCTGCGTTATCGGCAGAAATGCCGCACTCACGCCATATACGGATGTGAGTGTTGTCCTCGGGAGGCAGCGCTTCGAGGAATGCGGCGCACGTGCTATGAGCCGTTCGTCCTGACGATGGCGTCCGTAGGCGTGGAGCATCGACACCACGGCATTGATGATAATGACATCTATGGAGGATGACGAGAGACGCTTGGCTGACTCGGTGCTCTCCTTTCCGAAGGTGTAATGCGTGCGCCAGTAGTCGCCTGCTTCGGTCTGCAGCGCCTTGCGAACATCGTCAAGCGTGGTACAAGCCACGATGTTGCTCAGGTCGGCACGCCGCGAACAATAGAGCGTGGCGAGCTGGGAAAGGCGGATGTAAGGGAAGTTCTGCGGACGCAGACGCATGAAGCGCCACGTATGGCGGGTCATGGAGCCGAGATGAAACTTATGTGCAAGGTATTTCCATTCGCGTTGCAGACGGACGAAGTAAGGGTCGGCAAGCGCCAAAGCACGCTGCTTGTCGTTCATGGCGTCGTCGTCAAGCAGTCCTGCATAGCCAAGGAAGAGAGCTTCCACCTGAAACGGGTCGTCACGATGGTGCGCCACCTGCATAAACGGCAAGCCGGAAGCCCACAGCTCAAAAGCTTCGCTGTTGACTCCGAAACCGAATCCGCGGGCTATCGTGGCGAAGAACGCCTGCTCCCACGACCCGCCGGCAGCCTTTACACGCTGATCAATGGCATCACACTTGCTGCTGAGACGTTCGGCTCCGAGCGCACTCATCCATGAATGGACGGCAAGCGAGGGCAGCTGCATGACGGTGTCGCGGCACGGCGGATAGCGGTCGTCAGCCAGAAGGCGCTGATAATTCTGCATCACATGCGGCGGAACCTGCAGCTCCATCTGCGGCGGACGGCTGCCGTCGGCGGTCGTCACGTCCATGTCTATAGTAGAAGCAATATGCAGCACCACATTGTTGTAAGCCGGATCCTGGTCGTGTCCGTGCAGAAACCAGTCGGCAGAGCGCTCGTGTATCTCCACATTGCCCACCCACAACGTGCCGTCAAGCCGAATCTTGGCATTGAAGAAGTCGGGACCAGAGTGATGGTTATGCAGACCAGGATCGATTATCTCCACGAGTCGTCCGTCCGTAGTGCGGAGCTCGTGGAGAGGCAGTATGCGATGTTTCCAGATATAATGCAGGAGTTGTTCCATAAGGGTGTAGCGATAATGAGGTGTGAGATTTAGTCGAACAGCGTCGGTTCGGCGGCGTTGCAGCCCGTCATCGGTCGTCCGAGATGCTGATATGCAAGCGGCGTGACCATACGTCCGCGCTGCGTGCGCTTGATGAATCCCTCCATGATGAGGAAAGGCTCGTAGACTTCCTCCACGGTGCCGGTGTCCTCGCCGATGGCTGTAGCGATGGTTGAGATGCCCACGGGACCGCCACGGAACTTGTCGATGATGGTGAGCAATATCTTGTTGTCAATCTCGTCAAGTCCGTACTGGTCGATGTTGAGCGCCGAAAGCGAGAGTCTTGCGATGTCACGATCGATGCGTCCGTTGCCCTTTACCTGGGCAAAGTCGCGCACGCGGCGCAGCAATGCGTTGGCAATACGGGGCGTTCCGCGCGAGCGACGTGCTATCTCAATGGCTGCATCATCGTCGATGGGCACCTTCATGATGGCGGAAGAGCGCTTGATGATGCGCTGCAAGGTCTCCGGTCCGTAATACTCAAGGTGCAGATTGATGCCGAAACGTGCACGCAAAGGTGCCGTAAGCAGTCCGCTTCGCGTGGTTGCACCGACGAGTGTGAAGGGATTGAGGTCAATCTGAATGGAGCGTGCAGACGGTCCTTTGTCAATCATGATGTCAATGCGATAGTCCTCCATCGCCGAGTAGAGATATTCCTCCACCACGGGCGAGAGGCGGTGAATCTCGTCAATGAAGAGCACGTCACGCGGCTCGAGCGACGTAAGGATGCCGGCAAGGTCGCCGGGCTTGTCAAGCACGGGTCCGCTCGTAATCTTAAATCCCACGCCAAGCTCGTTGGCAATGATGTTGCTGAGCGTGGTCTTGCCCAGTCCTGGAGGGCCGTGCAGGAGCGTGTGGTCAAGCGGTTCGCCGCGATACTTGGCAGCTTCCACGAACACCTCAAGATTCTCCACCACCTTCTGCTGTCCGCTGAAGTCGCCGAAGCGCAGCGGACGCAGGGCGTTCTCGAAGTCTTTCTCTCCTTTCGCAGCCTGCTCCTGTCGTATATCGAAATCTTCTTCCATTGCTATATTATATTCTGTCCAATTCGTTACGTTTGATTAAAAGAGGATAACGTTCGGGATGTTTCAGACTCTCAATCTCTAAATCCACATCAAGATTAGGCCATTCTATAGCATTTCTTCCGCTCATCTGGACATTCAATGCATCTGCAATACTCGCATTACGCATCCATGGAATACGGTTGTAAGACAGAAAATAATCCTGCCCCTGCACAGAAATCATAAGTCCCTTGTCATTTATCATCAAGACGCATACCGATGTGTCTTGTGAACTTGACCTTAAAGTCGTCTCCATATTCTGTAAGTATTTTCTCTATAAAACTAAGTTCTTTACTATTAAAGCCAAAATTCTCAGCAAGTTCTATATCTGGCTCAAGCCAATATTTAGCCTCCTTTTCAGCTTTTATTATATGAATATGTATTCGGGCTTCCTCATTTGAATAGATCTTGAACACATATCCATTTTGCTCTTTAAATTTTGGACTCATAGATAAATATATAATATGTCTTTTGCAAAGATAGCGATTTTTATTCAGCTATTCATTTATTATGATTATATATTCTGTCATTTTATTTGTTCAATCCATCCAAAACCGCTACTTTTGTCTTTATATACTAACCCTCTAAACCTTCCAACCATTATGCTCGTAAAGACTTATTCTGCTGCTGTAAACGGCCTTGACGTCACCACTGTAAGAGTGGAGGTCAACATCGTGCCGGGCGTCATGTATCACCTTACCGGACTGGGCGACACCGCCGTACGCGAGGGTCGCGACCGCATTGCATCCGCTCTACAGTTCAACGGATATAAGTTTCCGCACGGCGACATCACCATAAATCTTGCTCCAGCTGACCTTCGGAAGGAGGGAAGCTCCTTCGACCTGCCACTTGCCATCGCCATACTGGCGGCAAGCGGAGCCATTGTCAGCAACTCACTCGACCAATATATGATGGTGGGCGAGCTGGGACTGGACGGTACGCTGCAACCTATAAAGGGTGCGCTCCCGATAGCCATAAAGGCGAGGGCGGAGAAACTGAAGGGACTGATTGTGCCGAAGCAGAACGAGCGCGAGGCGGCTGTGGTAAACAACTTAGAGGTGTATGGCATGAACAACATCATGGACGTCATCAAGCTTATAACGGGTGCAGCAGAATACGAGCCGACATTCGTCGACACACGGCGCGAATTCTACGAGCAGCAGTACAGCTTCGACCTCGATTTTGCCGACGTGCGTGGTCAGGAGAGTGTCAGACGCGCTCTGGAAGTGGCAGCAGCGGGCGGACACAACCTCATCATGGTGGGACCTCCGGGTTCAGGCAAGTCGATGATGGCGAAGCGTCTGCCTTCCATCCTTCCCCCGTTGTCGCTCGCCGAAAGCCTCGAAACCACACAGATACACAGCGTGGCGGGCAAGCTGCAGCGCGGCACATCGCTCATATCGCAGCGCCCGTTCCGCGCTCCGCACCACACCATCAGCGAAGTGGCGTTGGTCGGCGGCGGCATCAATCCGCAACCCGGCGAAATATCGCTGGCTCACAACGGCGTGCTCTTCGCTGACGAACTGCCCGAGTTCAACAAGAAGACGCTGGAAGTGTTGCGCCAGCCGCTCGAAGACCACAAGATAACCATCTCACGCTCCAAGTACACCGTAGAGTTCCCCTGCTCCTTCATGTTCATCGCCTCCATGAATCCATGCCCGTGCGGCTACTTCAACGACCCTACGCACAACTGCTGCTGTTCCACGGGGCAAATCCAGCGCTACATGAACAAGATATCAGGACCGCTGCTCGACCGCATTGACATCCAGTGCGAGATAACACCCGTACCGTTCAAGGACATCTCGAAGTCAGAACCGGGCGAACCGAGCGCAGCCATCCGTGAGCGCGTCATCAAGGCACGCGACATCCAGACGGCACGCTTCAAGGACTTCAAGGGCATCCACTGCAATGCCCAGATGACGGAGCGCATGATTCATCAGTTTGCCGAACCAGACGAACAGTCCATCGCTCTCCTGCGCACAGCCATGGAGAAGTTCTCGCTCTCCGCCCGCGCCTATAACCGCATCCTGAAAGTGGCACGCACCATAGCCGACCTCGCCGGAGCCGAAAACGTACAGTCGCAACACATAGCCGAAGCCATAGGTTACCGCAATCTGGACCGCGGCGACTGGGCAGAGCGCAGAATATACTAACATAAAGCAATAAAGACAATTAACTATATCGACAATATGAACAATTCAATAGAAATATACCGTTCGCAAGACGGAAGCGTCCAGCTGAATGTGAAGCTGGAGAATGAGACCGTGTGGCTGACACAGAGCCAGATGGCTGAGCTGTTTGGACGTGATAGAACAGTCATTGCACGCCACATAAACAATTGCTACAAAGAAGGCGAACTTGACAAGAATATCACATGTGCAAAATTTGCACATATGGGTAAAGACCAAGACCAAATGTACGAAACCGCTATGTACAACCTCGATGTCATAATCTCCGTTGGCTATCGTGTAAAGTCCGTACAAGGCACTCGTTTCCGTCAATGGGCAAACTCTGTCCTCAAGCAATACCTCATCAAGGGATACGTCATCAATCAGCAGATAAAGCTCGACCGATATAACGAGCTTAAGGATGTGGTGCGGCTCATGGCACGTGCCATCGGCATGCAGGAGAAAGTAACGAATGACGAATACGGCGGACTGTTCAATGTCATCTCAGACTATGTCTACGCCCTCGACACTCTCGACCATTACGACTATCAGTCGCTCTCCATCCAGCAGACCACCAAGGAAGAGCCGTTCCGCGCCACATACGACAATGCTATGGAAGCCATAAACGCTCTCAAGGATAAGTTCGGCGGAAGCCAATGGTTTGCCAATGAAAAAGACGACTCGTTCAAGAGCAGCATAGGACAAATCTATCAGACCTTCGGCGGCGAAGAACTCTATCCGTCCGTAGAGGAGAAAGCAGCTATGCTACTCTATCTTGTTGTCAAGAACCATTCGTTCAGCGACGGCAACAAGCGCATTGCCGCCATGCTATTCCTATGGTTCCTCAACAACAACCGCGTGCTCTATGCCGAGGACGGACACAAGCGCATAGCCGACAACACGCTGGTTGCCCTCACGTTGATGATTGCAGAGAGCCGCACCGAGGAGAAAGATGTTATGGTGAAAGTTGTGGTGAATCTCATCAACAAGGAGAATCAATAACACAAAAGCATTAACAAGCTTGTTTCGCAAAACTGCACCAACTGATACGAACCCTCATCCCGATTGTCACAAGCCCTCGTTTCGGATGTTACGAGAGCTCGCTACAATCGGGATGAGCCATATATAAAGGGACGATAATACAATTCTTAACTATGCATCTAACCATCATTCCGACTATTTTGCGTATCTTTGCAGGATATTTCGCTAATAAACTTTAAGCCGAATATTCAACTAACAACATATTCTGAAATGAAACAACTGTTACTTACTCTCGCCGTGGCAGGCATGTCACCATGCTTCATCTACGCGGCGCAGACAGCCGAAACAGCCGTGCAACCCACTTTCACAGAGTGGCACGACACGTACGTGAACAACGTAAACCGTTTCCCTATCCGCACTTCATTCTTCGCTTACGAAACTCGCGACGCTGCTCTCAAGGCAGACCGCAAGGCTTCCGCAAACTATCTCTCCATCGAGGGCGACTGGAGATTCAACTGGGTGGCTAATGCCGACCAGCGTCCTACCGACTTCTTCAAGGAAGGATACGACGACTCGAAGTGGAACACCATGAAGGTGCCCGGCATCTGGGAGGTCAACGGATACGGCGACGCGGAATACGTGAACGTAGGATTCGCATGGCGCGGACACTTCAAGGACAATCCGCCTGAAGTGCCCGTGAAGGACAACCACGTGGGATCATACCGCCGCACCATCAACATTCCCGACTCTTGGGACGGTCGTCAGGTGATTGCACATTTCGGAAGCGTAACATCCAACATCTATCTCTGGGTGAACGGCAAGTTCGTAGGTTATGCAGAGGACTCGAAGTCGGCAGCCGAATTTGACATCACCCCATACCTCAAGAAGGGCGACAACCTCTTCGCTTTCCAGACATTCCGCTGGTGCGACGGATCGTACTCGGAGGACCAGGACTTCTGGCGTCTCTCAGGCGTGGCTCGCGACTGCTTCCTCTACTCGCGCTCGCAGACTGCTCATGTCGACGACGTGCGCGTGACACCCGACCTCGATGCCGAATACAAGAACGGATCGCTCGCCGTTGCACTCAAGGCGAAGGGCAACGCAAAGTTCCTCATCGACCTCATCGCGCCTGACGGAGATGTGGTGAGCCGCAAGATTATCAACTCGTCGAAGGTGAAGAAGCAGAAGGGACGCAACGTGGCTGTAGTAAACGCTACGGTGAAGTTCGACGTGGAGAACCCATTGAAATGGACAGCCGAGACTCCTAATCTGTACAAGGTGGTGGTAACGGTGCAGCAGGACAACAAGGACGTAGAGTCGGTGCCGGTACGCACGGGATTCCGCAAGGTAGAGATAAAGAACAAGCAGCTGCTCGTGAACGGCCAGCCGATTCTCATCAAGGGTGCCAACCGCCACGAGATAGACCCCGACGGCGGATATGTCATCTCGCGTGAGCGCATGATTGAGGACGTGA
>ERZ506999.681-NODE-681-length-13693-cov-4.407831_pt1 | contig 13693 bp, 12 predicted proteins | sample MGYA00512881_ERZ506999 | MGnify/ENA metagenome assembly ERZ506999
CGCTTTAATCGGTGGAGGTACCGCAATGATCGGTGACCCGTCCGGACGTACCGACATGCGTCAGATGATGACACCGGAAACGATCCAGCACAACTGTGACTGCTTCAAGAAACAGATGAGCCGTTTTATCGATTTTTCCGAAGGAAAAGCATTGATGGTAAATAACGCTGACTGGCTGATGGACTTAAATTACATTGATGTTCTCCGTGAAGTTGGTGCTCATTTCTCTGTAAACCGTATGCTCACTGCTGAGTGCTACAAACAGCGTATGGAGAAAGGCTTAAGCTTCCTGGAGTTCAACTACATGATCATGCAGAGCTACGATTTCTACACCTTATACCAGAAATACGGCTGCAACATGGAGTTCGGCGGCGATGACCAGTGGAGCAACATGTTAGGTGGTACCGAGCTGATCCGTCGTAAACTCGGAAAAGACGCTTACGCTATGACTATCAACCTTCTTTTAAATTCTGAAGGCAAAAAGATGGGAAAAACCCAGTCCGGCGCTGTATGGCTTGATCCGGAGAAAACTTCTCCATTCGACTTCTTCCAGTACTGGAGAAACGTTGCAGACTCTGACGTATTAAAATGTATCCGTATGCTGACTTTCCTTCCATTAGAGGAGATCGATGCAATGGAAAGCTGGGAAGGTGCACAGCTCAATCAGGCAAAAGAAATCCTTGCATTCGAGCTGACCAAATTAGTTCACGGGGAAGAGGAGGCAAACAAAGCAAGAGAAGCTTCCCACGCACTTTTTGCCGGTGGCGGAGATTCCGCACATATGCCAACGGTAGAGTTATCCTCTGCTGATTTTGCAGACGGCGATATGGATATCCTGTCTCTTCTCGTAAAAACAGAGCTCGCTCCATCCCGTTCCGACGCAAGACGTGCCGTAGAACAGGGCGGTGTCTCAGTTGCAGACGAGAAAGTAACCGATATCAGGACCGCTTACAATGCAGATTCCTTCGGCGCAGATGGACTTGTTGTAAAACGTGGTAAAAAGAAATTTGTGAAAGTAATCGTAAAATAATGAACTGTATCATAAGAAATGCACAAATGAGCGACTATGACTCCGTCGTCCGCATCTTAAATCAGGGGCAGGCACTTCATATAAACTGGCGTCCCGATATTTACAAACCCAATGATGCGCTTCTGCCAAAGGCAGTATTTGAGGAAATCGTAAAAGGCGATACTTTCTATATTGCAGAAAATGAAGGAAATGTGATCGGAATTTTAGAACTTATCTTCCGGCATATTGAATCTCCTGCACAGGTGACACGGGACATTGTTTTTATCGACACAATGGCGGTTGACGAACCTTACCGCGGCATGGGTGTCGGACATCTTTTCTTTGAAAAAGTAAAAGAGATACAAGCAAAAAAAAATCTTGACGGCATTGAACTTCAGGTGAATGCAAAAAATCAAGCTGCCTACGAGATGTACTGTAATTACGGATTTACGGAAAAATCCATTAATATGGAATTACTGTAAAAACTATATTTACCTAAAAAAAGGACACATATCACAATGTTATATGCATTAGAGGATATGTGTCCTGATCTTATATATTTCTATGCGTTTTATTGGTTGACATAATTTTCTATCCACTTAATTGCATAAAGAGGAATATTCGTCATCCAATCCTGCTCTCTATAATCCGACATTGATGTCCGGACTGCATAAGATGGTTGATACTTTTTACAAAAAGCTTTCAAACTCTTTGCTTTCAGATTTTCTTCCGCTTTCACTTCAATTGGAATAACAGATGTTTTTCCCTGAACTAAAAAATCAATCTCTCCCTTGGAATTTTGCGTTGAATAATAGTAAGGTATCACTCCGACATCTGATATTAACTGCTGCAATATATACTGCTCTGTCAATGATCCCTTAAATTCTGTAAAAATCTTATTTCCTTCTATAATCACTTTTGCATCCAGATCTGTCATCGCTATGAGCAATCCAATATCCACTAAAAAAAGCTTAAAAGCATCAAAATCAATATATGCTTTCAATGGAAGATCCGGTTTTTGAATCCGCTGTACTTTATGAATCAATCCACAATCCAATAACCATTGAATAGCCAGCTCAAAATCCTTTGCCCTGCTCCCCTCGCGTACCTGTCCATAAATATATTTTTTATTCTCTTTTGCAAGCTGCATCGGAATCGAATTCCACACAAGATTCAGTCTTGGAACAAGCTTTATTTCAGCATGTTTTGAAAAATCCTGCTGATAATAGTTAATAAGATTTTTCTGAATCGCACGAACACGATTATAATCCTTTTTTTCCGAAAAATCTTTTACCACCTCTGGCATCCCACCTACAAAATAGTATTCCCTTAAACGTTCTATATATTTCGTTTTGAACACTGTTACCATCTGCGTATCACAACTGTCTAACATGGAAACAAATTGTTTTTCTCCCATTGCGCACAAAAATTCCCTGAAATTAAGCGGATACAAATCAAGAAAATCTACCTTCCCGACTGGAAATGACGTACCTTGGTGTAATGCAACTCCAAGAAGTGATCCTGCTGCAACAATTGCATACTGAGGTGCATTTTCATGAAAATACTTTAATGATGTAAGTGCTTTTGGTACTTCCTGAATTTCGTCAAAAATAATCAGCGTATTCTCTGCCTCAATAGAAACTCCTGTCTCAGCACTGATCGCCAAAACCAGTCTTTCAATGTCTAAATCTCCTTCGAATACCTGTTTCATACGGGCGTTATTATCAAAATTAACATAGGCTGTCTTCTCAAAATACTGTTGACCAAATGTCTTCATGATCCATGTTTTTCCGACCTGTCTTGCCCCGCGAATAATCAATGGTTTTCTATTTTCATTCTCTTTCCATTCTTTCATTCGTGATAATGCAAATCGTTCCATGAGCCTTCCTCCAACTCCTATAATCTATAAGAAACCATTAAATTATTTCCATATATCTGCATTATAAAATTCTACCCCACAGGTGTCAACATTATTAAGGATGTAAATATGCGTTTAATCAACACTTTTAAGGACGAAAAATGTATAAACATATCATTTCTTTCGGCGAATCGATGAGATTTCCTCTCGCAGCTACCAGTTCCACATGGCAGAGTGCCCTTATTTCTTCTCTCCGCCAACCTTGCGGAAGTTATTGAAATCATTCACGACTTCCCGAACGCACCAGACCAGTGTATCGAATGCGCCCGCCTCGTACAGATTGATCAGGATCATACCGATCGGGATAGCAAGGATCATCCCCACAACACTGCCCACCCTGTAACCGATGAACATGAATAACAGCGATGCAAACGGATCAAGTCCTACGGAATCGCCGATCAGCTTCGGCTGTACGATTTGATGCACGACAAGAGAGACCACATATAAAACGATCATACCGACCGCCATCTTGTAATCTCCGGTAAAAAGTTTGATAACCGCCCACGGACAGAGCACTGTTCCCGTACCAAACACCGGAAGCATATCCAGAAACGCAATGCCAAAGGCGATCAGCCATGCAAAATCTACCCGGAGGATCAAAAGACCGATCAGAAGAATGACATAAATAACGCCCATGATCTTAAACTGTGCTTTAAAGTAGCCTCCTACCGCATGCACAAGCTGTTTATAGATGCGTTCTGTTTTTGCAAGGAATCCGGCAGATAAATGTTTCTCCACCCCGGTGATCAGTTTGTCTTTATCTGCAATAAAAAAATATGCTGCAAGCAGTCCTACGACTATGCCAACAATCATATCCGGCAGGCTTTTGGCAAATTCTCCGATTGCCCCAAGCGTTGCAGAATCTGAGCTGGACACAAAATTTGTCAAAAAATCCTGAATCGCAGTTCCTATGGCGCTTAAATCCACATTCTGCGTAAATGGCAGTTTTTCCAGCAGCTGCTGCAGCTGATTGATTGCCTCGGAAAATTCGGTTCCGGCATTGGCAGACATCGTTGGCAGATACGCCATAAATGCTCCGATTCCTTTCGCAAGGACTGCCCCTGCGCCATAGCAGGCCAGCACTACCAGTCCGATGACCAGCACGATCATGATGACCGAACCATATTTCCGGTTAATTTTGATCCGTTTCTCCAGAAACTTCACCATCGGATTTGCAATCATCGCAAAAATCATTCCCACCACAAACGGCATAAAATAGATCAGCAATTTTGGAAGAAATGCGAACACAAAAATCAACAAAAACACTGCCCAAAGCAGATTGCATGCAATTTTTAAATATTTTGTCCTGAAATTGCTCATAACTTCTCTTTTTCCTCTCGATCAAAAATCTTTTCCATAGATTATTTTCCATAAATTGCTTTCTATTTTAACACATTCTTTTTTTGAAAAAAATATATTCCCGAATCTTTTATACTTTCTTTACCAAATCTTTATTTTTCCGCCATAAGAGCTGCTCCGTGTCCTACAAATAGAGTTTAAATCTTCTCTTTTACAAGAAAATGGTTTGCAGCCGTAACCCCGGCTCCTGCCAACAAAAGAAAATAGAAGTTCAGTCCCCTGCTGATCAGCATGGATGGGATCAGACTGCCCTTAGAAAATACCGGTGCAAAGACTGACCGATACATCAGTTCGGTGATTCCCTGCGCTCCCGGCAGCGGAAGCATATCCACCGCAATGTAGACCGATGCCTGTAATAGAACTACCTCCTGTATGGAAGTCCCCGCCTGTCCAAGTCCGAGATATACCATATAAGTAAGCAGAAATACACTACACCTCTGCAAAAACGTCACGGCGATGACCACTATTAATTTTCCCGGATGCTGCTTCAGCCAATCCACGGCATTTCTATAGTTTCCCGTAAATGTCTGCACCTTATCCATGCGCTGTGGATTGGCTTTCCAGATGTCGAGCCGGATAAACTGCTTTTCCACCCACGCCCAAACGACAATCATCCACTGTGGAAAAAGCATTGCGGCAAGTACAACTGCAACGGCAACCGTGTTCAGCGCAAGCCCCAGCAAATATAATGGAAAAAAGGACTGCAGCTCTGTTTTCAATGCGCCGCCGCAAAAAAGTAACATTCCGACACCTAAAACTACCAACACAATTTTATAAATTACTGCCACCGTCATAAGCACTATGGTACTGTCAGAACCTTTGTTTCCATCTTTGTTCATATAATAAAGCTGCACCGGCTGCCCACCTGTTGCGGATGGTGTGATGCCCGAATAAAAAAATCCAATAAACGAATATTGGATACAACGCCACAGAGAACATACCTTTTCTTTTCCAACAACACAGAGAACGGTTGTCTGACTGTCTGCTTTTTTCCGCATGGATGTGAGCAGATACCAGATCATGCTGCCCTCTGCGCAGACAAAAAATAACGCCAGTCCTGCCGCTGCAATCAGGTACGGAACTGACATATTTTTTACTGCCTGATAAATTTCTGACAGATTCTGTCCATGGAGTAACGTATAAAAAGTCAAAAACATAATTCCAAGAAACAAGACTGTCTGCAAGATTTTCTTTTTCATATCCACGTAGCCACCTTTCCTCTTTTTTGGACAGAACTGTTACGCAATTTTTTCAACAGCACAAACCGTTTCTTCCTGCACAGACATTTCCACTAATTCTCTCAAACTTCCTTCAAAAATCCGTTTCCGTCCAAATTTTTCCATGAAATCCTTTGGTGTCACAAGGGAAAAATGTTTTTCCCAATGACAGACGCCGTACTCCTCTAATACCCGTGCCACGTAGGAAGAACAGGTGTAATGGTTTTCCTGGTAAAATGGAATGTTCCACAAAATAAATGGTAATCCTGCAACTGCATAATGATAATGAAATCTTTCCTGCATAGCCAGACGCAGTTCCTGACGGATTGCCTCCTTTTGTACAAGCGAACACTCAATACTACACACCATATAATCAGCCGTTGGAAACACCGTTAAGATTTTTCTTTTATCCTCTTTTTCAAATCCGGCAAACAGCGGAACCGCAGGATTTCTGCGTCCCACACTGTATGCCTCCTCAAGTTCCGCATCCATCGAAAGAACCACATGAATGTACTTCTGTTTGATGACCTGCCGTATCATTCCGGCAAAAAATCCCGGTGTATCTACAAATGCAATATAAATCTGTGCCATATCTTTATTCCTCTGTACTTTTTTCTTATCACTGGAACTGATAAATTTTTCTTGCCATGCGGTAGCCGCCGACTGTGATTTTTCCACCTAATCTTCCCGGCAGATAAGTAAGACCGCTTAAGGTAGAACATCTTAACCGGTAATAAAGTATCCTGTCATAATCCTTCACCTGCTCCCACATCCTTTTACGTTTCTGGAACGCCTCCTCTGTTTTGATCAGAAGAAGATGGATTGAAGAAATGGACAACATGATTGAAATATTGCGCATCATGTAAACGGCCAGTTTTGGATATATTTTTTTCACTTCTCTTAAATCCACACTTTTTGCAACAAGCTCTGTCACGCGGATCTGCTGGTCGATACGCTTCATCAGGACTTTCTCGTTGACCGACTGATCTTCCCTTCCAAGGTAGTAATGATACAGGTCAATATCCATGTAGTAGAGATTCTTCGCATACGGAAGCGGCTGATAGGAAAACAGGTTATCCACATAAAACGTGTGCTCCGGCAGTTTTACCCCCGACTGTCTCAATACTTTCGTCTGAAACATAAGTGCATGCATAATCAAATACTGCGATGGATGAAAATGTCCGATTGTGTTCCAGTTGCACATTTTTTCAGTTGGAAATACATTTCTGTAATTCATCGGTTTCTGGATTCCCTCATCCAGATGATCGTACACATAATTACAGATGATCAGATCTGGGAACTGTGCGACTTCAAAACTTTTTATTTTATCTAACATTTTCAGATAAGCATCACGGTCGAACCAGTCGTCGGAATCCACGACTTTATAATAAAGTCCATGCGCCATCTCCAGCCCTTTGTTCACACCGGAACCATGACCGCCGTTTGGCTTATGCACCGCTTTTACAATGTTTGGATAAAGCATTTCGTATTCATCTGCGATCGCACCTGTCCGGTCGGAAGAACCATCGTCAATAATGAGGATCTCGACATCCTCGCCGCCCACCAAAAGTGAATCCACACATCTTCGCATATAATTTTCTGAATTGTAACATGGGATTGTAAATGTGATATATTTCATTTGGAATGACCTCCGCTATACTCTGTAACATTTTTACTGTTAACGAGTATAACGGTTCATTCTTAAAATACACATGGATTATTCTAAAGAAAAGGTAAAGATTACCTATACAAAATGTTAAATCTTCAATAATTCGATCATAAACAGCCAGACCAGTCCATAATAAGTGACCACTGCTACCAGATCATTCACGGTTGTGATAAGTGGTCCTGACGCGACCGCCGGATCGACTTTGATCTTATGGAAAAGCAGTGGGATCGTTGTTCCGACAAGGCTCGAGATCACCATCGCAAGCATTAAGGAAACTCCCACACAACCTGAGATCAAAAACGAATAGGAAAGCGCATTTCCTTTTATGAAACACACATAAAGCCCGATAAATACAAATGCCATAATTCCAAGAAACAGTCCATTTACAAAACCAATGCGCATCTCTTTCAAAATCAGTCCAAATTTATCTTTCCGGTTTAAATTCTCATCCATCAGCACACGGATTGTCACAGCCAGCGACTGGGTTCCGACATTTCCTGCCATATCTAAAATCAATGACTGGAAACACATCACAATCGGGATCACTGCAACGACCGTCTCAAAAATTCCGACAACCGAAGATACCACCATTCCCAAAAACAGCAGGATGATCAGCCACGGGAGACGTTTTTTCATACTCTGAAACGTTGTCTCCTCCAAATCTTCTTCTGCAGTAAGACCGGCTAACTTCGCATAGTCCTCTCCCATCTCTTCATCCACGGCTTCCACGATGTCGTAAGCTGTGATGACTCCTAAGATTTTTCCTTCCTCTGACAATACCGGAATGGAATCCTCTGCGTAGTCTTTTAACCGTTCGATACACTCACTGATTTTCTCATGTGCTCCCACATACGGATAGGAAGTCGAGATCAGATCGTCCAGATTCTGATAATCTCTTGCCACGATCAGGTCTTTTAAATCGATTGCTCCATAATACTGCTCATTTTCATCTACTACATAGATCGTTGAGATATTATCGTTCTCTCCCGCCTGACGGATCAGCTCATGCGTAGCCTGACGGATGTTCAGATTCTTTCCTATGACGATAAAATTCGTTGTCATTTTGCTACCGATCTCATCATCTTCATAAGATAAAATCAGTTTTACATCTTTTTCCGCATCATCATCCAGCAGATCGACGATCCTGGTCTTAGTGTCCGCATCCAGATTCTCCAGAACATCGACCGCATCATCGGAATCCATCTCCGAAATGACTCTGGCAGCATTTTCCAGGTTGATCTCCTGCAAATACTCTGCCGCATCCTCGGTATAGGAAAGGATTTCCGCAATATACTCCTCTCCAAGCAACGGATAGAGTTTTTTTCTTTCCTCCGGTGTCATCTGCTCCATTGCATCCGCAATGTCGCTCTCATGATAATCGGAGATTTTTTCGAGCAATTCTTCTTTTCCAAGATTGCTTCGGAATAATGTTAATAATTCTTCTACATAAGTCGGTTCTTTTAATACTTCTTTTTGCATTTCTGCCTCCTGTTCTCCCTGAAAAAAGGGCATAAAAAACCACCGCTTTACTTCCAAGCAGCATGTGTAAGTTTCTGCTGTTATAGTTCATGACAATAGATTGTCCGCGAAGCGTGCACTCTATTGTATAGGCATGTAAACCGGTGGTTTCAGAAGGCATATTCTATTATCACAGAGGTCAGACGCCCACAGACATCTGCCCTGTGCCAAAGCATTCAGAAAATCCATCGGTTTTGTTCTTTCGCCCCGCACTATCACAACTGTCCATGAATGTCACCTCCTAAAAAATTTCCATTGCTATTATATAATCGTGACCGGAAATGGTCAACTCATTTCTGCCTCATTTCTATCTGTCTTTCATAAATGCTTCGATCTCGTCCGGATCACGGATAATTGCCTCTGAGAGACACTCACAGCCGTTCTCTGTGATCAGAAGATCATCCTCGATACGGATTCCGATCTCCCATTCGTCAATGTAAAGTCCCGGTTCATCAGTAATGATGGCACCCGGTTGTAATGTGTCATTGCAAGCCGCTGTGACATCATGCACATCGATTCCAAGATGATGGGATACGCCATGCATATAATAAGTATCAATCTCGTCCTCTTTTTCGATCAGACCGAGTTTCATGCAGCCTGCTGCAAGCACTTTCTTTGCAATCTCATTTAACTCTTTTAACGTCATGCCCGGTTTTGCAGTCTTTGCAACCTCACGGTTTGCAGCTAAAACAATGTCGTAAACCTGTCTCTGGCGCTCTGTGTATGTTCCGTTTACCGGATAAGTTCTTGTGATATCTGCGCAGTATCCGCGGTATTTTGCCCCGAGATCCATCAGCAGTAAAGAACCATCCTCACAAATGTCAAGGTTTGTGTCGTAGTGAAGCATGGTTCCGTTCGCACCGCTTCCTGCGATGGTAGGGAATGCAGTTCCCTCCGCTCCGTTATAGCGGATCATGTATTCAAAATCAGCCTGTGCCTGATATTCTGCCATTCCCGGCTCTAAATGTTTCATCACATACTGCAATGCTTTATCGGTAATGCCGATCGCCTCCCGCACAAGTGCTACTTCATCCCCGTCTTTTTGCATACGCAGTTCTGCGATCACCTGCGAAATATTTTTCACTGCATGTCCCGGATATTTTTCTGCAAATTCTTTTGCTTTGATCATATTGTAATCCGGCATGTCCTCAAACTGATATCTGTAACAGTCAAAATACAGGCTGTCGATATCTTCCCTTGCCATCATGCGGTCAACAGCGCCCTCAAAAGAATCTAAAAACATCACATTATCGATACCGGAAATCTCTTTTGCCTCATCCACTGTCACTTTTCTTCCGTACCAGCGCTCCTGTGTCGGGTCTGCTTCTTCGATAAATAAAATCACCTGCTCCTCTTTCAATGTCTTTTTCATCAAAAGAATCATATGGTCTCTTCTTAATCCTGTCAGATAAAAAAAGTTTCTGTCTGCCTCAAATTGTGCATATTCATCTGCACTCACATGGCTCTCAATCCCGGAAAATAAGATCAACGCTGACTGTCTCTCCATTTTCTCAAAAACCTGTTTTCTTCTCTCTGCAAAATTCATGGTTGTTCTCCTCTTTTTTCAATCATCTATTGACAGAAACTCAAATCGTATTTTCTGTCATAATAAAGGCAGGTTCTTTCATCTCTGAAAAAGCCTGCCCGAAAAACTTATTGGTTGTCACCTATGCCTCTGCGCTCATCTGGATTCTCGTTGTGATCTCTTTTACTTCAGCCATCAAAGCAGAATACATCTCCATCTCGATTCCAACCGGCGACATATGCGGATGCTCCTGTTTCATACGGTATGCCTGTACCAGTAAACTTCTCTTCACATCTTCAAGTTCTAAAAGCTGCTCTCTGCTCATAACCAATCTCCCATATAACATATTTTCATTTGCAGTGCACTATATCTCGTACGTGCGCCTCAACTATAATAGCATATATGGTAGATTTTAGCGCATGAAATTCATCGGCAAAAGTAACAATATTTTTTCTGACATTTGGCACATTTGTCTATTGCCTGAAAAATTTTCATCACTTTTTACAATTGCATCAGCGTTTGCAGTGCCTCATTTTCTACAATACATTTTCCGTGTTCTTTTATAAATGCAATTTGTCCGACCTCAGCATAACGGCAATTGTTATATTCTACAATTGTAAACGCAAATGGCCGTAATTCTTCCCTTGAAAAATGGATCAGATCCATCACAAGATAGTATTTTTGCTGGAATTTATAAAGACTGCTTGTAGGCATTTTTTCTGTAAATGGTGCCAGACGGATCAATCGCAGCATTTCATCCAGACTGGAAAACTCCAGACTAAACGGAACCGATGTCTCAAAAATTTCATTGTCCTCTTTCTGCTCAGTACCATTTGCATCTTCTGTCTCTGTCTTTTTTGCATCCTGGCTGTGCTTTGCCTTATATTTTTCGAGGAAATCATCGATAGCACTCTGTTTTTCCTCTTTATTCATCTGCCGAAATTCTGATAATTTTTCCGGTGCGAGCTGGTTCATCAGCTGTCCGACCGTATCCACAAGATTCTTAAAACTCATCTCGGAATCTCCGCCAAACGTGATCGCCATGCTGTGATCCTGCAAAAGTTCTGCCTTCACTACCGGTGAAATATTCTGCATACTGATATTGCCCTGCTCCTCTACCAGTTCCACCACCGCACGCATAAACTCCTGCGTCACCTCGGTATTTCCAATAATCTCATCAATATTGTATCCCATTTCACGGATTTCTTCTTCAGACAGTGCACATCTGATCTTATTTTCACCTAATCTCTCAATTTCCATATGTATTACCTTCTAAAACATCTTTCCGATGCTTTGCAATCCAAAAATACTTTATACCTTTCGAATGGCTTTGCATTCTTGGAATGCTGTTTCTTCTTATAAAGAATATGTTGTTATTTTCACAGCTATTATCCTATTTTTTTATGCATTTGTAAATAGGGTTTCGATTCCACATATCTGCCACAAAATAGGTCAATGCTGTCCATGTATACACGGAATAGAAAATGCCGTACTCATCAACACCGTCCTTTAAAATTTTCTGCGCCTGCTCTTTTGTCAGAAAAGAAAAGCCGTCAAAACACTCGCTTCCCTCTGCACCGTCCTGTGACATACCTGTCAGAGTATCCCGGTTTAACACGATTTTCACAAGTGCGTTGCTCTCATCCGTCATTCCCGGTGTGCTGAAAAGGCATGGATTGATCACTTCCAGTTCATCTGTATCCAAAACCTCAATTCCGGTCTCTTCCCTCAGTTCTCTTTTCGCAGTCACAAGCAATGGTTCGTCTTCCTCTTTATCTGCCGGATCGATCAGTCCCGCCGGGACGCTCAGCAAAAATTGTCCTGCCGGATACCGGAATTCACGATTCAACAGGAGCTTCGGCTCACCTTTGGATGGATTCCAGATCACGATGCAGCTCACCGCATCCGGAAGCATATTTTGAAATTCTTCCGTAGACTTCACTGCCACAAGATCATCTGCGCTCCGTCTTGTTGCATTATAGTAATGTCTGCCCTCGGCATACTGAAGATCAAATACTTTGATAAACTTTGTTTCCAATAGAGTTTTTATATTCTGTTTTTTGATTGTTGGACGCATGGCAGGCTCCTTTCTTATTCACAATTATTTACACCCGATAGCGGTTCAGGCAGGAATAAATCTCCTGAATTCTTGGGATTGCGTATCCACCGGAGATAACGCCATGCTCTGCGGCAAATACCATTCCTTCCTGCTCTAACTTTTGTTCTAACCACTGTGCCGTTTCTGAAATGGTACGCTTTCCATCCACCAGATGTTCCACAGTATATTTCAAAAGCAGTCCCAGTGCCGCCGTCTGCTCGCTGTCGATCAACTGCTCGATATAGCGCAGATCGACATTCTGTTTTCCAAGCATAAAGCCATCCACACCAAGCGTCTTTACCTTCAAGCGCTCCGGCTCGCCTTTTTTCACTTCTCCGCTCCGATAGTCCCTGCGTTTTACCGCTCCATTCCTGTCTTTTTCCATGACACGGTGGCTATCCGGTAAAACAAATGGTTTTGCTGTCTCCTGCATGATTGGAAATTGTCCACACAGGTTCTTTGCTTTCTCTGTGATATCCACAGGTTCATACTGATCCATCTGGATCACAGTGTCTGCAATGTGGAAAAATGCCCCTGAACTTCCCGCAACCAGAATGGTGGAAATTCCTGCTTTTTCATACAGATTCCTTGCTCTGGACAAAAACGGTGTGATCGGCTCTTTGTCCGGACTTACTACTTTCTGCATAAAGGCATCCCTCACCATAAAATTGGTTGCTGAAGTATCCTCATCCAACAAAAGCAGTCTGCTGCCAGCCTCAACCGCTTCCACGATTCCAGCCGCCTGGGACGTGCTTCCACTCGCATCAGCAGTCGAAAAATCCTTCGTATCCCTGCCGTTTGGAAGATCATTGATAAACATGGAAATATCTACATTTTTGATAAATCTTCCATCCTCAGAGCGGAGCTTTTGTGCCGTTTCATCTGCGATCACATATTCCCTGCCATCTCCGGCAATATGATTGTATACGCCTAATTCCAACGCATTTAAAAGCGTAGATTTTCCATGATAACCGCCGCCTACGATCAGGGTGATTCCTTTGGGAACTCCCATTCCTGTAATCTTACCCCGGTGCGGCAGTTCTAATGTCACACGCATTGTTTCCGGAGAAACAAATTTTACAGACTGCTTCATTGGCTTGGAAGAGATACCGCTCTCCCTTGGCAGCACAGAGTCATCCGCCACAAACGCAGCCAGCCCAAGTTCTGGCAGCTTCTCACGGATTGCCTGCTGATCTTCTGCCAGTTCCACAACCTCTTTTACTTTTTGCGCATTCAGATTTTTATAATAAAAAGACTGCTCCACGCACTGTGGCAGATATTCAAATAAGATTTTTTCGAGTTCTTTTGCATTGATCGTTCTTCCATTTGCAGGAAACCCAACTGCAAATCTGGCGGTAATCTCTTTTTCACTGATTTCAC
>ERZ506999.700-NODE-700-length-13287-cov-11.900091_pt1 | contig 13287 bp, 9 predicted proteins | sample MGYA00512881_ERZ506999 | MGnify/ENA metagenome assembly ERZ506999
CTTTTCACAATCTGCACTTTCCGTCTTATAGGCTTCTATACTGTCCTCATGCTGTTTTCTCATGGATTGCTGCATCTGTTCCTGACTGATATTCTGACGTAAATATGACTTAATTTCTGCCAGTGCGATATGCTCCAGCATTTTGTTATCAGCTTTCCCGGCAAAACACCCTGTATCTTCTTTTCCTTTACTGTAAGCACAGCTATAAAGGATATGACCATGAACAGGACTGCTTGAAGTCAGACTTCTGCGACAATTCCCGCATTTTACATAGCCACCTAATAGTGTTGTTTCCCTGTCAAATTTGCTTTTCTTGGTGTATCTGATCTGCAGGGACTGTGCTTTCTCAAAGACCTCTTTTGATACGATCGGCTCGTGATGGTTTTCCATCACTTTCCACTGATTTCTCGGCACTGGTACTTCTTTCCCTGTTCCGGGATCTGGAATCTTTGTCTTTCCATAGACCATACAGCCTATATAAGTCTTATCATCCACAATCTTCCGTATCATATCACTCGTCCACTGCAATCCTCTTGATGCAGCTTTCTTGCTGTCTGATTTCTGTCGTCTGCTCATAGACTGCAAGGGAGTCAGTACGCCCTCTTCATTGAATAACTTGCAAATCTCCATCTTGGAATACCGCTGATTAGTCAGTTCAAATACTCTGCGGATTACTTCCGCTTCGTCCTCTACAATCACCAGTTCTTTCTTATTTTCAGGATTGATTCGATACCCATACGGTGCAGAGCCACAGCAATACTCACCTTTTCCTCGTCTGGTACTGACTGCCGCTTTTACCTTTACGGACTGGTCTTTCACATAAAAATCTGCTATCAGTCCTTTAAACTGTACTTCAATATCCGAACTCTTTCCCTTATAATCTTTAGAATCATATCGGTCTGAGATAGAAATGAATCGTACTCCCAGGAATGGAAAAATCTGTTCCAGATAAGTTCCCATCTCAATATAGTTTCTGGCAAAACGTGAAAAATCTTTTACTACAATACACTGCACTTTATTCTCCCTGGCAAGTTCCAGAACCTGCTTAATTGCCGGACGTTCCATACTGGAACCAGAATATCCATCGTCGTAGAACTCCTGAAAGGGCATAGCCACCAGTTCAGGAATATTGGAAATATAATCTTTTACCAGTTTTCTCTGATTAATAATGCTGTTACTTTCTCCCTCTGAGTCATCTTCCATGGAAAGGCGGTAATATCCAATAATCAGTTTCTGATCACTCATGTTCTACCGCCCCCTTAAACCAGAAGTTGATTTCCAGTCTGCCATCACCATACAGATACATACTTTCAATCAAGCCCTCCGCAAGTTCCGCATTGATTCTGGTTGTCCCATCCAGTTCCAACAGACTTCGTAAAAATCTGGCTTCTTCTTTCTGCTGTTTTTCCAGCTTTCGTATGGTCTGCTCTAAAGACTTCTTTCTCTCTTCGCAAAACTCTTTCCAGCTATTACGGTCATCTTTCATTTCTATATAGGCTTCTTTGGAAAGTTCACCCTCTTTATATTTCATAAATGCTTGTGCCAGTTTTTCTGAACGTCTTTCCAGATCTGCATCCAGTTTTCTGATCTCAGTTTGAATCTCATTAATTTTGGAAAGAAATACCACACTGCTTATAGCAGACATATCCTTTTTCCGCAATCCAGATAACTGAAACTGTCTGGTCAGCTCCGAACGGACAATTTTCTGCAGCTTCTCTTCGGAAATAGATTTGTGACTACATTTTCTTTCATCCCGATACCAGGCAGCATTGCAAAAGTAATACACATTGCCTCTGTATCTACGTGTACACATTTTCCGCATACAATCACCACAATAGAATACATTGTAAAATGCTCTTTCATCATCTTCCCGCCCTGCAGTAGTTTTTGTTGCTTTCTGTTGTGCTGCTTTTAACCTGACTTGTGCTTTGTCAAACAGTTCTCGGCTGATAATCGGCTCATGGGCATTTGGCGTAATAATCCACTGGCTTTCATCCAGTATATCACACCATTTTTCACCTCTTTGAAATCTGGATTCATATTTTCTCTGAACCAGATCTCCATAATAATTATTCCGGTTCAGCACTGCACGTATCGAAGAATTTCCCCACTGATGAAGGTTCTCTCCGTCCTGACAGTACACATGATGATATTGGTTATAATCTGAAATCCGATGTACCCTATCCTCAAACAGCCTGTCAATAATGCTCTGTATGCCATCTCCCGAAGCATATTCTTCAAAAATCCTGCGGACAATCTTTGCAGCTTCCGGTTCCACCATCAACTTATAAATTCCATTTATCTTTTCCACACAATATCCATATGGAGCTGTAGATCCCACATACTCACCATTTTTCTGTGCAATACGTTTCGCTGCCCGTTCTTTTGCAGAAATGTCTTTCGCATAAGCATCATTCACCAGATTCTTGATATTCATGGATAATTCCTGATTCTTGGCATCCGGTGCATAGGAGTCATAGTTGTCACATACAGAAACAAACCGCACTTTCATAAAAGGGAGAATCTTTTCCAAATAATTTCCGGTTTCGATATAATTTCTTCCAAATCGTGAGAAATCCTTTACCAGAATACCATTTATTTTACCTGCCCTGACATCATTCATCATCCGTTCAAATCCCGGTCTGTCAAAATTTGTTCCAGTTTTTCCCAGATCAGAATAAATGTCATATACAGCAATCTCATACTCTCTGTCTGGATTTTCATTGTGCTTCTGAATGAATTCTTTTATCAGCGTAACCTGTGTTTCAATAGATTCTGACTTTTTTTCATCACTGTCTACGGATAATCTGGCATAAATTGCAGCCATACATACCGGAATACCAGAAATCTTCTTCTCTGTGTTTTTCTTATATCTTTTTGCTGTTCTTGCCATTTATCCCACCTCTTTCCTGCACTCTGTCCGGTGTTCCGCATAAAACCGTCTTATGACTTTCATTTTCTCAATCATATCCTGATAACGGATGTGAATTTTAATTTGCTTATTTTCATAAATATAAATTTTATCTACGGTCAGTGCCAGCAATGTGCGATCCAGTTCTTTGATTTCCAGTGATTTCTTCCAGTCCTCCAACTGAACAGTTGCAGACACTCCACCCTCAAACATTTGCTTTACCAATTTTTTCTGATTCTCGATCATCTGCTCCAGTTCTTCACATTTTCTTCCGTAACTTTCCCGAAAATCATCGAACTCTTCTTTGCTGATCAGTCCCTCTTTCAAGTCATCACCTAAAGACGCTTTCAGACTGTAATAGCGGTTATATTCTTCCTGCAACTTACTAATCTGCGTATCATAACCGATTACCTGATCGTAGCTGACTTGCATCTCACAAAGTTCTTCCATAATCATCTGATAGTCTACAAAAAGTGCCGTATATGCCTGAATCTCTTTCAACACAATTCTTTTCAGCACCTCTTCCGGAATACTGTGTCTGGTGCAATCTCCACCTTTGTTCTTTGTCTGGCAGATATAAAAGGCTTTTTTCTTCCCCTTATACTGATTTACCCTGCGTATCATCGGTGTCTTGCAATCTCCGCAAAACACAAATCCCGAAAAAAAGTTTGCACTGTCTGATGTTTTCGATGCCCTGCCATCATATTGAAGCAGCTTCTGAACCACATCAAAATCATTCTGCCTGATAATTGCCGGATGCGTATTTTCTACTTTCACCCACTCTGATTCTGGCTTATCCAGGCGTTGCTTTACTTTATAGCTGATTCGTTCCTGCTTGCCCTGTACCATGTTTCCAATATAGACTTCATTGGTCAGAATCCTTTTGATCTGCACTGCCGACCATTTCGGTGTATCTGAACTATGGAATCCGGAATTGTAATTTTCACCATTTGCCTTTTTATATTCTTTTGGCGACTGCACATGACGTACATTCAGTTTTTCTGCGATTGCTCCAAGACTGAATCCATCAATTTTCCATGAAAATATTTTTCTTACAATATCCGCTGCATAAGAATCAATCACCAGACAATTCTTATTCTCCGGATCTTTGCAGTAACCATACGGGGCAAATGCTCCAATAAATTCACCTTTTTCACGTTTGATTTTCTGGTGGCTTCGCACTTTACCGGAAATGTCCCGGCAATAGCTTTCATTTACAAAATTTTTGATTGGAACAACAAATGACTTTTCTGAAAAATCTGCTGTTTTACTGTCAAACTGGTCTGTAACTGAAATAAAACGCACATTTAAAGCCGGGTAGGTCTTTTCGATCCATCGCCCGGCTTCTATATACTCTCTTCCGAATCTGGATAAGTCTTTTACAATCACGCAGTTTACTTTTCCAGCTTCTATATCAGTTGTCATTCGTTTAAACTCAGGTCGGTCAAAATTTCCTCCTGAGTATCCGTCATCCACATATATATCAAAGATCTGAATATCCGGCTGGCTTTTTACAAAGCTCCGAAGTAACTCTCTCTGATTTGCAATGCTGTTGCTCTCTGACTTCGCATCGCCCTCTTCCATATCATCTTTCGATAATCGAAGATACAATGCAGCATCGTATATATCTGGCATATTCATTTGCATCTGTTCCATTTTACATCGCTCCCAACTTACTTATTCCATTGAATAGAAGTCAGAAACCATGTATCACGTTCATTTTCCCTGACCTCACATTAACATAACATCTGTAGCTTCGCAAGATATTTTTTCAAGACTTGCATCTAATACATCAACTCCGTTCTTTTTCTTAGATAATCACTGATCGCATCTGTAGCATCCATTTCTCCTGTCATTTCCACGACTACCACATACCCTTCATTCATGTGAGCATACGGCTGATCGCCAGATTTATCCAGAAAAGTTTCCACTTTTTCAGAAATAGCTTTATCCATATCAGGAATTAAATCTTCAATGTCCTTTAACTGCTCCAGATTAACACTGGAATCTATTACTGACTGATTCACCATGATGCTCACCTCTTTTCCAACATATTCTTTGTATAAGTCGTCCTATACCTGCAATTTTCTCAATCACATCACCTTACCTTTCGCATTTTGTTCTCAAATTTTATCTATTACTATGGCATTGCATATTCTGTTCGGCGTGTTGGCTTCCATTCGTATAATCTGTTGTCAGCGTTACATCCAACCTCTATCAGAATATTTCTGAATGCTGGCAGTTTCTTCGCAAACTTACCAGCCGTTTCCGGAGTATCTTCGACGCTCGCCCATAAAATCATTTACAGGGTTATGGCATCTGTGAGATCAGATTATACAGCTCATGTAATTTTCAAGGTACAAAAGAGTTTTTTTGAATATCCTTTCACTTATTACAGCCTGTAAACACCAAAATGTTGTTCACTTCAAAAAATCCTCTCACTAATAAAGCCTGACAGAAGGATTTTACCAACCTCATTTTGCAATAATTTGCAAAAAGTATTTATCCTCATCTGTACATTCGCTTTCATGCGAACCTTTATCGTACTGTCATTTTAATTCGCATTCATGCGAATGTCAAGTGTTTTGTTCGCTTCAATGCGAATCTTTCTGTTTACATTCACTGTTTTTGGTAGTAAAATGGATTTATCAAAAAGAAAGTGGGAAATCTGATATGACAATCGGTGATAAAATAAAAAAAATCCGGACATTCCGGAATATGACACAGGCAGAACTTGGTGCTGCCCTCGGTTGGGGCGATAAAGGTGCAAATCGTCTTGCCCAATATGAAACGAATTACCGTGTTCCCCGCAAAGATCTGGTAACTGAAATGGCTAAGATTCTGGACGTAAACCCACTGACACTACATGAGCCAACCACGATGGACGCCTCTGAACTGATGGAAATTCTGTTCTGGATTGATGAATTTAATCCCGGCATGATTAATCTCTTTCAACTAGAGACATATCCAGGTGAAAAATCAAATTCCAGTGACGATGCCGCTATCCGCTACCATGATTCTGATAGCTGGCCTGCACATTCACCTGTTGGTATGTGGTTTAATTATAGAGTTCTCAACGATTTTCTGAAAGAATGGACTCTTAGAAAAGAAGAACTGAAATCTGGTGCGATTACCAGAGATGAATATTTTGAATGGAAAATTAACTGGCCACAGACTTGTGATGATTGTGGAAAACGGAAACCCTCAAAACAGTGGCGGAAATCAAACGAATAGAATTTAGTGAAACTTAGAAAAACTTAAATTCACTGTATTTTTTCTCTTTGCTCAAAAAAGGCACTGCAAACCAATAATTCTATGGTTTTCAGTGCCTTTTGTTCTATACACTAAGTTTCCAATTTGCTGCTTCCGTCTGCAGATCAACCAGCTTACGATATAGACCATTTTTCTTCATAAGCGTATCATGGTTTCCTTTTTCTGCCACAACACCTTTATCCAGAACAACGATCTGATCCGCTGCTTCAATCGTTCTCATCCTATGAGCGATTACCAGAACTGTCTTCCCACTGACTAGTTCAGATATCGCTTCCTGTATCTGTGTTTCACTGTCCACATCTAAAGAAGCAGTTGCTTCATCCAGTAAAATAACAGGTGCATCTTTTAAAAGTGCACGGGCAATGGAAAGACGTTGGCACTCCCCGCCAGAAAGCGTAGAACCATTTTCTCCGATTACCGTCTGATAACCCTGCGGCAATTTTTCGATAAAATCATGACATTTTGCAGCCTTTGCTGCAGCAATAACATCCTCATCACTTGCACCTTTTCGTCCGACACGGATATTTTCCATAATTGTATTATTGAAAAGAACAACATCCTGAAAAACAATCGAAAAATCTTTCATCAATGCAACCGGATCAATTTTTGCGATATCTGCACCACCAAGTGTAATTTTCCCACCATCCACGTCATAGAATTTAGCTGCCAGTTTTGCTATGGTGCTCTTACCACCGCCGGATGGTCCTACTAATGCAGTCACCTGTCCCTGTTTTGCAGTAAAAGATACATCTTTTAAAACTGTTTTTCCTGTTTCATAAGAAAACTTCACATGGTCAAAAATCACATCATATCCTTTGGTGTGATACTCTGTCTGCCCGTTTTCTAACGGATATTCCTGGATTTCTTTCAAGCGTTTTACCTGTAAATTCACACCAAAAAGTTCTGCCATATTCGCCATAGCTCCAGAAAGTGGATCATACAGACGGGAGGCTGCGATCAAATATAGAATATAAGTAAACAGATCAATTTTTTCCTTTAAAATCAGCGAACTTCCCACAACAATAACCGTTGCCAGTCCAAGCCGTAAGACCATCTGACCGGTTGTAAGAAGACTCGCACTAACCATTTCACTGGAAATCTGCGCTTTTTCTGCTGCATCCAATTTCGCATCCAGTTTCTCCAGATAAGTTTTCTCCTGATTACATGCCTTAATATCCTGTACCGTTTCCAGACATTCCTGTATTCCTTCTGACAGATCAATTCTTGTTGTCATATATTTCTTTGCAAGCAGTTCCTGCCACTTGCGTGAAAGAAGAACAATTGCAAATGCCACCGGTGCAACCCACAAAAGAGCAATTCCCATTTTCCAGTTCATAACAAGAAGTACCAGACACACAATACTTGTAGAAATAAGTGCTCCAAAAAATTGCGGAACTGTATGGGAAAACGCATGCTCAAAACTGGCACAGTCGCCCATAATTGTACTTGTCAGATCAGCAAGGTCACGTTCATGGAAAAATCCAAGCGGTAACGTCCTGAGCTTTTCTGCAAGTGTAATGCGTCTACGTTCACTTTCCTCATAGGTACCAATATAGGCTTTTGTATACTGCAGATAATGAAGGACAAAAATAATCACTAAAATGATAATTCCAACAACTGTATATCCTGCAAATCCTGCCACTTTTTCTTCCATTCCAAGAGCCATAGGAAGCATCGTATTTAATACTATTGCAAGTAGGGCAACCGGGAGCATCAGACTGATATTTGCCAGTACAGAATAAACAATTGCTTTAAAAAGATCCTTTGCACCCTGGACACTCAGAGCGTATTTTTTCTGTAATCTGTTAATCATGATTTTCCTCCTTTCTCACAGTCGTTCCAACCTTCCAGATAATCTGTGTCTGATATTCTTTCCACATGGATGCGTAGACACCATTCTGTTTCAGCAATTCATCATGATTGCCTCGTTCTATTATTTTTCCATCACCAAAGACCAGAATCATATCTGCATCCTGAATCGTGGACAGACGATGTGCAATCATAAGTACTGTTTTTCCGCTGGTCAGTCCTTCAAAGGCAAGCTGGATCTGATGCTCATTTTCCGCATCTGCAAAAGCTGTCGCTTCATCAAGTATAATAATTGGTGCATCTTTCAGAATTGCACGTGCTAATGCAATCCGCTGATTTTCACCACCCGACAGATAGGTTCCTCCACTTCCAACTATAGTATCCAAACCATTTGGAAGTCTCTCTATGATATCCTGACATTGTGCTGCTTCTGCCGCTCTCATCACTTCTTCACGTGTGGCATCTGGCCTGGAAGCTCTGATATTTTCAAGTAAGGTATCATTGAAAAGACGGGTGTTCTGGAACACAAATGCAATCTGCTCCATGAGGTCATTTTTAGCAATCTCACGAACATCCACACCACCCACTAAGACGTTTCCTTCCTGAACATCATAAAAACGTGGAATCAGACTGGCCGCTGTAGATTTGCCACTACCGGAAGCTCCGACTAATGCAATTTTCTTACCATCAGGGACTTCGAAGCTTACATGATACAATGCTTTTTTCTTAGCACCTGGATAAGTAAAAGAAACATCCCCGAATACAACAGAAGCATCCTTTGGCTGTTTTTGTGTATTTGATTCTTTAAGCGGTTTTTCCTGCAAAATTGCTTCTATTCTGCTTACTGCACTTTTTGCCGCCATTAACTGTTCGCTTGCAAACATGATTCGATTCATCATTGTTGTACAAACTGGCGTAAACAGACTGTAAAACAGGAAATCTAAAAACAGTTTCTGACGATCCGCCTGTCCACTTGCTGCCGAAAAAAGCATCAGTGCAGTTGGGATCAGCAAAATAAAAGTTCCATTTAAAGTAATGTTAAATCCCGTCAATGGGATACGACAGCAGATTGCATATCCACTGGCATATTTTTTGTATTCTTCAATCGCTGCATGAAAGTTTTTGAATGAGTAAATGGTTTGCTGGAATACCTTTACAACCGGGATTCCACGAACGAATTCTACCGCTTCTTTATTCATATTTTCCAGTGCGGTCATGTATCCCGACATAAAATCGGCATTATCTCCACCCATCATTTTCTTTAAGAAAAATACACTGATTGCCAGTGGAATCAAACAACAGATTCCAAGTCTCCAGTCAAAGACAAACAACAAACTGATGACTGCAACCGGCATAACAACTGCACCGGTCAGATCCGGCAACTGATGTGCCAGAAACCCTTCAGTCAGTCCAGCATTGTCATCAATAATTTTCCGAAGTCTGCCACTGGCATTCTGACTGAAATATCCAAGCGGTAACGTGACAATATGGTGCATTGCCTCTTTTTTCATATTGGTAGCTGTACGAAATGCTGCCAGATGCGAACAACATAATGCTACAAAATATAATAAAATACTAAGTAACGAAAATGCTACTGCAAACCACGCATAATGCCCACTGGAAGCTGCCAGTGACAAATCTCCCTTTTTCATCGCATACAAGATATCCCGAATCACAAACCAGATACAGACAAATGGAATAATAGAAAGCACCGTGGATATTCCTGCCAGAATGCAGCTGGCAATAGTCAACCAATGACGTTTCCCTGCAAATCCCCACATCCGGGATAACTCGGCATTTTTCTTTTTGCTCATGACCTTATATCCTCCTCAAAAAGCCGGTGGCATCAGAATCTCTCCGATTTCCACCGACTCAAATTTATTTTCACTATTCAGACAGATTCTCTTTACAGAATAACTGTATACAGTTCTCAACATCGGCTTTCGTATAGTCAACAGAAATTCCTGCTGCCAGCCAATAAGCATATTCACCTGCATCATATTTTTCCAATGCATCCAGGTCACTTCCATATCTGAACTCAATGTGCCATGTAGTTTTCATCGTATCCGGAGCGATACAGAAATAGGTAAACTCGCCGGAATCAGCATCATCACTTTCGTAGATGTACAGACCACGCGTTTCTTCCATACCTACGTAATGATAAGAATGACTGAATACATCATTCCCCTCTTCATCCACACCAGATATTGTTGTTCCGTCAAACGTGAACTGATCTATATTCTGTAAAAATTCACAGTCGTATGCCATATTTCCATCCTTGTAGGTTTCCACTGCCTCTTCACCGGTGACTGTTCCAGTTACCATAGAAGACATTTTTTCAACAGCCGCCTGAGCATTATCCTCTCCTACAATTGCAGCACTGTCATCGAGCCACAGCTGATCGTATTCATCTGCCAGAATAACCGGCCACAGTTCCTGATAAGTACCTTTCAGATCGCATAAAAGCTGATCTGCTGCATCCTGATTCTCATCAGTTTCACTTTCCTTCTGTACGCTTGTAGTCTGTTCTTCTGTAGCACTGTTTTCTGTGTGCTTTGTTTCAGATGTGCTACTGCCTGTATTTCCACATCCCGTCAATAAAGAAATAGACAAAGCTGCTGCTAAAAACAAACTTGTTAATAATTTTCTCTGTTTCATTATAATCCTCCTAAATAAAAAATATGTATTAGTCAGTCTTATCTAACCAATGCATATTTTATCTGGTACTAATATGAAACTCAATGACCTGGCAGACTAGTTTCTATCCAATCAGACATTCTTTTTATACTCCGTTGGTGTCATTCCATATTCACCTCGAAATGCCGAAGTAAATTTATTGGGATTTGTATATCCGATTTCTGTTGCGATTTCACCTACAGATAAATTCCCCTCCCGTAATAATTTTTCAGCAATTTGTAAACGATAAGTCCGGAGATACGCATAAACAGGTGCACCATACATTCCCTTAAAACAACGTTTCATTGCCGTAGGTGATATTTCAAAACGCTCTGCCAACTCCTCAATTGTATAATGTTCTTTGATATGTCCTACAATAAAATCATGAATCTGTCTGGTACAGTTCCTTTGCGATTTTGAGAAATAAACATAGTCATTCTTAATCCTGTCAAAATCCATTTCTGTTAGTATCAATAAAAGCTCCAGAAGCTTTATTCTGATATAACTAGGCTTTATATGTTCCTGAACAGTATATAATTCCGAAAATATATGTTGGACAGTTTCATTTGCACGAACCATATAAAAATCCTGTTTTCCTGCAAACTTTGAAATTCGGGTAAGATTAATAGAAAGAAGTTTCAAGATTCTTCTCATCTCATCTGTAATTTCTTCCAACTCAATCGTTATCGTTATCCCATGATAATGGGAAGTAGGAAATGTTGATGTATGTGATTTCTTATGCAAGGTACAAATGGATAAATTTCCCGCTGCCATATAGCAATAACTACGCTCTCCAAACGCACACTCACACCGCCCCTCCCGACAATAATTAATTTCAATAAATCCAGGACGTGGACTCTGCATCTTATTACAATATTCCATATGCATATCATTATAGACCAGCTCCATTCCTGGAAATGTCTGATATACGGCGATATCTCCTGTACCACTTTCATTCTCAAGATGAAATCTTGAACATATAGCATCTTCTTTTTTTCTCCGGACAGAAGATCCATATAAATCAACACTTCTGAAATCCGATTCCACTTCCGAAGACGCAAAAAGTATATCTCCAGCAACCTTATATGGATTGTCCTCTGTTGTTACTGTTCTCATATTACACTGTCCACTTTCTTCCGCTGCTTTTCTTACTTTTGTCTCCTCTTTCATAAAACATCATAGCTTATCTCCTTCAGTAATTAGTTTTATCTAACTTTCTCATATAAAAAAATGTTACCTTATAAAGCTCCAGTCCCTACAATAGGTAACATTGTTTGAGTTTCTATACTCTTTCAGTGTAACACCGTTAGGACTGACTGACAAGAAAATATAGAAATTCATTATAGCAAATAAATTCGATTTATTGTTCAATAGCCAACATTCTTATTATTCAAATATATTCTAATCAGAACAGCCCCTACATTTATGACAAAAATCACAAACAGCAGATTAAATGGCAAATATTCCCGTATCAAGTTTCCTAATACCGCAATAAAGGAAAAGCTGGCTATCAAAACCATTTTATAAATATCATCCCATATCTTTCGATACCATTCAATTCCGCCCCATACAAGAAATACACCCCCGACAATTCCCGCCATAATCACAGCACTTGAAAATATTCGTTCAAAAACTACCTCTCCCGTAGAATATCCCATATAATCCAGCTGTTCAAACCATATTGCATACTTTCTGCACCAATTAACTGGCAACATGATCAGTTGCATTAAATCCCTTTGAAATGCTCCATTCTGAATAAGTGAAAAGAATATGACACAAAGATATCCCCAAGTCCAGAAAAACTGTATTTCTTTCATATCCTCCATTTCCGATTTTGCTTTTCTCCTGGCTTTTTGTATCTCCATATCTGCCCGTTTCTTTTCCCTTTCAGCCTGATACTCTGCCTGTCTTGCCTGTTTTTCTGCTTCTTCCTGTTTTTGCTGTGCCTGTTCAACCGCTTTCACCGACGATTGGTTCACCTGTGTCTGTAATTTAGAGTTCCAGTCCCGAACGTCTTTTATTTCTTCTTCGAGATGCTCTTGCTCGCTCCTGCTCATCAATCCGTTTCTGTTCCTCAAGTCGTCGTTGCTCTGCTGTAAAGACTGATTGAGTTTCCGCATTTCGGACAGTTCTGCTGTCATCCGCTGAATTTCGGCGTTCGACATTTGCATTTCTTCTTGCATTTCGTGATTCTCGAAGAACAACTTCTGTTTTTCCATTTTCAACTTGTGCGTCCTTTCCTGAAATTCCTGAATAAACTCGTTCATCTTCTGATTTCTCACCTGCAACTCGTCCCTCTCTGCCGTCACTTTCTCCAGCGTTTCTGCCTGCTCCTTCGCAAGCTGCTTCCACTTGTCGGTAGTATCCAGCGAATACATCGTCTGATCCATTTGTTCGTTCTGCTTCGGCTTGTATCCTTTCGTAATTTCCATTAAATTCATTCTCTAACCCCTCCTTGCTGATGTCCAGATGAAAGGTTTTGGACAGATTGCTGTCACGCACTTTCTTTCCATCCTGATTCTGGAACGTGATGTGCTTTCTCTTTTCCGTCCAGTTCACACTCCATCCAAACTGTTTCATTTTTTCTATAAACTTTTCTTTGCTGATACAATTTTCCA
>ERZ506999.701-NODE-701-length-13275-cov-6.852042_pt1 | contig 13275 bp, 10 predicted proteins | sample MGYA00512881_ERZ506999 | MGnify/ENA metagenome assembly ERZ506999
TGAGAGGGAGGCTTTCACAGTTCACCGTTACGCCAAGGCTCCCTCCGAGAGGGAGCTGGCACGGCGAAGCCGTGACTGAGGGAGTTACAGGGTAACAGCCTTCTTTTTTTATTCTGTCGCTTTCTCAAACGCCGCTTCCAGCGCCTGGTTCACGGCACGCACAGCGGCGGGGTCGGGCTTGATGACGGCGCGGTCGTAGGTAAACAGGCCGTTCACCTCGTCCTCCACATCGCTCACCTGAGTGTACACCAGGGCCGAAAGCCCCTTTTTCAGCTGGGGGAGCACCGTTTCCAATTGCAGCTTTTTCCAGCGGGCGGTCAGCTCGGCCCGGCTCTTTGCCGTGCCGTAGCCATACGCCCTGCGGGGCGGCTCATGGCCGGGCATGGGCCAGGCAATGCCGCCGTATTCGCTCAGGGCCACCACCCGGCTCCGGGGCCTGACCCGGAGCGGGTAGAAATAGTTGTGCAGGGAATCCACATCTCCCCCGCCCTGATCGTACCAGCCGCTGGCCTCGTCCACAAGGCGGGTATCGTCCAGCCTGCGGACGGCCTCCACGGCCCCGGCGGCATCGAACTGCCCCCACCCCTCATTGAAGGGCACCCAGCAGCCCACGCAGGGGTGGCACTGCAGGGCCTTTACCGTGGCTTCCAGCTCCCGGGCATATTCTTCTCTGCCCGCTTCCGTTTCGCGGCCCAGCAGGCCCCAGAGGGGCCTTGCATCAGGCAGGCGGCGGAGCAGCGGCTGAAACACATTGGTCAGGTAGGTCACGAACCAGAGCTTGTAGGGCCCGCCGCCGTTCACCATGTCCTGCCAGACGATGAGGCCCAGCTTATCGCAGTGGTAATACCAGCGCTGCGGCTCGATCTTGGCGTGCTTGCGCAGGAGGTTGAAGCCCAGCTCTTTTATGGTCTGCAGTTCCCGCACCACAGCCCCATCACTGGGCGGGGTGTACAGACCCTCGGGCCAGTAGCCCTGATCCAGCAGGCCGTTGAGCAGGATGGGCTTGCCATTCAGGCAGAAGCGCATGATCCCATGGGCATCCGGCGCACAGCTCCACTTGCGCAGGGCAAAGTAGCTGTGCACGGTGTCGCGCTGCTCCTCCTCTCCCTGTGTGGTGCCCACGGTCAGGTCGTACAAAAACGGGCTGTCCGGGCTCCACGGGAAGAAATGCTCCTCCGGGATGTGCAGGGTCACCGCACCGTCCCGGTCGGCCTCGTCGCTGCCCCAGTCCTCGGCAATGGTCACGCCCCCGGCCCGCACCACGGCCCACAGGTTCGCCGCCCCGCCGGGCAGAGAAGTATGGGCTTTCACGGTCACGGTGCGGGCATCATAGTCCGGGGTGACGGTCAGCTCCGTGATGTAGTTTTCCGGCACACGCTCCAGCCAGACAGTCTGCCAGATGCCGCTCTGGGCCGGGTAGAACATCCCGCCGGGCCGGAGGGTCTGCTTACCCCGGGCCTGCACGCCGGTGCCGGTGGGGTCCTGCACCGCCACCCAGAGCCGGTCATGGCCGGCAGGATTCAGCGCATCGGTGATATCCAGCGCAAAGGGCCAGTAGCCGCCCCGGTGGCCCCCCACCAGATGGCCGTTGACCTGCACGGCGCAGGCATAGTCCACGGCCCCGAAGTGGAGCAGCACCCGCCCGCCGGTGCCCGCCGGGGGCACAAAGCTCCGGTGGTAGTGGAGCCACGCCCCGGGCTGCAGGGTGCGCCCCACGCCGGAGGCTTTCGTCTCCGGGGAGTAGGGCACCAGAATGTCGCCGTCCCACTTTGCGGGCAGCCCCGCAGAGCTGGTGATGGCGTACTGCCACAGGCCGTTCAGGTTCTCGTAGCTGTCCCGCCGCAGGGCCGGGCGGGGATATTCGGGCAGAGGATGATGCTGCATACTGTCACCGCCTTTTCTGCTCCCATTGTAGCACAGGCCAACCGCCTTGTATAGGCGCAAAAAGCCCCCGCCGCCGGGGTTCCGGGGCAGGGGCCGTGATGCAGCGCTTATGCCAGTTTTGCTTCCAGCCGGGTGCGGATGGCCTGGATGAATTCCTCGCTGTTCACCTGGGTGGGGGTGATGCCCTCCGCCAGGCCGCAGAGGTCTTTGGTCATAATGCCGTCATTGAGGGTCTGCAGGCTGGCGGCCTCCAGCGCCTCGCCAAACCGGACCAGCGCGGGCAGGCTGTCCAGCTCGCCGCGCTTTTTCAGGGCACCGCTCCAGGCAAAGATGGTGGCCATGGGGTTGGTGGAGGTGGCCTCGCCCTTGAGGTACTTGTAGTAGTGGCGGGTCACGGTGCCGTGGGCGGCCTCGTACTCATAGTTGCCGTCCGGGCTGACCAGAACGCTGGTCATCATGGCCAGCGAGCCAAAGGCAGTGGAGACCATATCACTCATCACGTCGCCGTCGTAGTTCTTGCAGGCCCAGACAAAGCCGCCCTCGCTGCGGATGACACGGGCCACGATGTCATCGATCAGGCTGTAGAAATAGGTAATGCCTGCGGCCTCGAACTTTTCCCGGTACTCGGCATCGTACACCTCCTGGAAGATGTCCTTGAAGGTGTGGTCATACTTCTTGGAAATGGTGTCCTTGGCACCGAACCAGAGATCCTGTTTGCTTTCCAGCGCGTAGTTGAAGCAGCTGCGGGCAAAGCTGTAGATGGAGGTGTCCTTGTTGTACTGACCCTGCAGGACACCGGCACACTCGAAGTTGTAGACCGTGGCGGCCTGCCGGGAGCCGTCGTCGCCGGTGTAGATCAGCTCCGCCCTGCCGGGGCCGGGGATGCGGAACTCGGTGCACTTGTACACGTCGCCGTAGGCGTGGCGGGCAATGGTGATGGGCTTTGTCCAGTTCTTGACCACCGGCTTGATGCTGTCGATCATGATCGGCGCGCGGAACACGGTGCCGTCCAGCACGGCGCGGATGGTGCCGTTGGGGCTTTTCCACATCTGGTGCAGGTGGTATTCCTCCACGCGCTGGGCGTTGGGGGTGATGGTAGCGCACTTGACTGCCACGCCATACTTCTTGTTGGCAAGGGCGGCATCCATGGTCACCTGATCCTGGGTGGCATCCCGGTTGGGCAGGCCCAGATCGTAGTACTCGGTCTTCAGATCCACAAAGGGCAGGATGAGCTCCTCCTTGATGATCTTCCAGAGCACACGGGTCATCTCGTCGCCATCCATCTCCACCAGCGGCGTGGTCATCTTGATCTTTTCCATAACAGTTTCCCTTTCCTCTGTTTCAAAAAATACTGTGACCCCCGGCGGCACTGCCAGATGCTCTGCCGGGAGGTTCGGCTTTATTGATACGCGGCCGCCAGCTTTTCCAGCGCGGGCAGGCTGCGCTTTACCTTTTCGGTGTCGATGCAGTAGGCAAGGCGGACATAGCCCGTTACGCCAAAGGTATCGCTGGGCACCAGCAGCAGGTCAAATTCCCGGGCCCTGCGGCAGAAGGCGTTGGCATCCTCCTCCAGTGCCTTGGGGAAGAGATAGAAGGTGCCGCCGGGCCGCTCGACCTCAAAGCCCAGCGCTTTCAGCTTGTTGTAAAGCAGATTCATATTGGTCTCATAGACGCTCAGGTCGCTGGTCACATCCAGGCAGCGGCTCACGGCGCGCTGGATGATGCTGGGCGGGCAGTTGTGGCCGGTAAAACGGGAGAGCTGGGCCATCATATCCACCAGCACCTCCTCGCCCTCACAGCCGGGGCGCACGGCCACGTAGCCCAGGCGCTCACCGGGCAGGCTCAGGCTCTTGGAGAAGGAGAAGCAGGTCAGGGTGTGGGGGTAGAACTCCGCCGGGTAGGGCACAACCCTGCCATCAAAGGCGATATCCCGGTAGGGCTCGTCGCTGACAAGGAAGATGTTGTGGCCGTAGGCCCTGCTCTTCTCGGTCAGGATCTCCGCCAGCCGGGTCAGGGTGTCGGCAGAGTAGACCACACCGGTGGGGTTATTGGGGGTGTTGATGAGGACGCAGGTGACCTTCTCGGTCAGCATCTGCTCAAAGGCCTCCAGATTGGGCTGGAAGGCCGGGGCCTGGGGCGGCACCACCCTGAGATGGGCACCGGTGCCCTCCACATAGGGGCCGTACTCCGGGAAGTAGGGAGCAAAGGTCAGCACCTCATCCCCGGGCCGGGTCACGGCGCGCACAGCGTGGGCAATGGCACCCGCCGCGCCCGTGGTGGGAAAGATATCCTTCTGCGCATAGGGCAGGCCGAAGGTCCTGTTCAGGTGGGCCGCCACGGCGGTGCGGAACTCCGGGTCGCCCTGGCTGGGGCAGTAGCCATGCAGGGCCACCGGGTCCTCCTGTGTCAGCAGCTCCTGCATGGCGGCGGTGAACCGCTCCGGGCAGGGCACGCTGGGGTTGCCCAGCGAGTAATCAAACACGTTCTCGTAACCGATCTGGGCCGCGCGCTGCTTGCCGTACATAAAGGTCTCGCGGATGACGCTCTTATGGGCCAGCATCCCGCGGTAAGTCTCGTTCAGCATAAGTTCCTTCCCCTCTAAAACACAAATTTATTTTTCGTGGCCAGCAGACGCATAGCTCTGCTCTACTTTCACCACACAGCTGTATTTCGGGTCCTGCTCATGGACGAACTGGCACATGGCGGCCAGCATCTCGTCCTTGTTCCCGGTATAGCCCGCCGGGAACTCCAGATCGAACAGGACATTCGTATGGGTATCACCCGGCACGATGCGCAGGTCGTGGATCGAAAGGCAGGGGTCGAGCTGGCGGGCCTTTTCCATCAGGCGGGTGCGCAGCACGCCCACCGCCGCATCGGTGGTGACGATGGGGTCATAGTGGATGGTCACCTGCAGGCCGTCCCGCTTTATAAAATCGTTCTCGATGTTGTCGATGACATCGTGGGCTTTGAGCGGGTCGGTCTCTGCCGGGAACTCGATGTGGAGGGATGCGAACTGATGCCCCGGGCCGTAATCGTGCACCATGAGGTCGTGCATCCCCAGCACGCCGGGGTAGCCCATGACCGTCTGCTCAATGTGCTCCACCAGCTCCGGACTGGGGCTCTCGCCCAGCAGGGGGCTCAGGGTGTCCATGACCAGCCCCCAGCCCGACCAGAGGATGAAGGCTGCCACGGCCACGCCCATGATGCCGTCCAGCCGCGCCCAGCCCGTCAGGCTGCAGACCACGGTGGAGACCAGCACCGCGCCGGTGGTCAGCACGTCGTTGCGGCTGTCGGCGGCGGTGGCCATCAGGGTCTCGGAGCCGATGGTGCGGCCGATGGTGCGGTTGAAGCCGCTCATCCAGAGCTTGACGAGGATGGATGCGGCCAGCACACCCACGCTCAGCCAGCTGAACGCCACGGGGGTGGGGTGGAACACCTTGACCACCGACTCCTTGAGCAGGGAAAAGCCGATGCCCAGGATGGTCACGCTGACCACCAGACCGGCCAGATATTCATAGCGGGCGTGGCCGTAGGGATGCTCGGCATCCGGGGCCTTGGCGGCCAGCCGGAAGCCGATGAGGCTGACCACGTTGGACGAAGCGTCCGAGAGGTTGTTCAAAGCATCCGCCATGATGGCGATGGAGCCGAACAGGGTGCCTGCCAGCAGCTTGCCCAGGCAGAGCAGCAGGTTGCAGGCCATGCCCACACCGCTGGCAAGGTTGCCGTAGGCCGTGCGGGTAGCAGGGTTCTGGGGGTCATTGGGATGCCGGATGAACCGGCTGATCAGGAATTGCGTCATATCTATCTTTCATCTCCAGAGGTACGTTCAAAAAATACGACTTAGGTATAGTATAGCACCCAGCTTTACCGTTGTGAAGCGTTCACCCATGAAACTGCGGCTTGTCAGGCGGCAGTTTTGTGAATTTGCTTCTTGTTGCAATCAAAAAAGAGCTGCCGCGCGCCCCTTTGCCAACACTTTGGTTGGCAGAGAGCGCCGCAGCAGCCCCTTTTACAGTTCCGTCAGGGGAACTCAGACATTCTTGGCAGAGGGCTTGCTCAGATCCACGCCGCGGATGATCTTGCGCACGGGCAGGATGCTCTTGGCGTTCATGGACAGCTCGTCCACGCCCATCCGCAGGAAGGTCTCGGTGAGGGCGGTATCCGCGCCCAGCTCACCGCAGATGCCCACCCAGATGCCGTGGCGGTGGCCCGCCTCAATGGTCATCTTGATGGCGCGCAGCACAGCGGGATGGTGCGGGTTGAAGAAGGGCTCCAGCTTTGCGTTCTGGCGGTCCAGCGCGCAGGTGTACTGGGTCAGGTCGTTGGTACCGATGGAGAAGAAATCGCACTCCTGGGCCAGATCGTCCGCCACCAGAACTGCGGCGGGGGTCTCGATCATGGTGCCCACCTCGATCTTGTCGCTGAACTTCTTGCCCTCGGCGGTCAGCTCTGCCTTGCACTCCTCCAGCACGGCCTTGGCATCCTGCAGCTCCCGCAGACTGGTGATCATGGGGAACATAATGCTCATGTTGCCGTAGGCGGAAGCGCGCAGCAGGGCCCGCAGCTGGGTCTTGAAGAAATCCTTGCGGGTCAGGCAGATGCGGATGGCGCGGTAGCCCAGCGCGGGGTTTTCCTCGTGGTCGAGCTTCATGTAGTCCACAGTCTTGTCCGCGCCGATATCACAGGTGCGCACGACCACCTTTTTGGGGGCCAGGCTTTCCAGCACCTGCTTGTAGGCCTCGAACTGGTATTCCTCGGTGGGGTAATCCGTGCAGTTCAGGTAGACGAATTCGGTGCGGAACAGGCCCACGCCGCCCGCGTCGTTCTGCTGGACCGCGCCCACATCGCTCATGCCGCCGATGTTGGCAAAGACCTGCACGGTCTTGCCGTCCAGCGTGGTGTTGGGCTTGCCCTTGAGCTCGGCCAGCAGGGCCAGCTTCTTCTGGTCCTCCTGCTGGCGCTTTTTCAGGCTCTCCAGCAGATCGGGGGTGGGGTCCACATACACGCAGGCGTTGTAACCATCCACCACAGCCATCTTGCCGTCCCAATCTTCCTGGATCTCCTTGCACTGGATCAGGGCGGGGATGTTCATGCTGCGGGCCAGAATGGCGGTGTGGCTGTTGGAGCTGCCCTCCCGGGTGATGAAGCCCAGCAGCAGGCTCTTGTCCATCCGCACCGTCTCCGAGGGTGCCAGATCCTCTGCCACCAGAATGCTGGGCTCCGTGCCCTGCAGGGTGGCATTGTCCACGCCCTGCAGGATGTCCAGCATGGCCTGGGCAATGTCGATGACATCGGCGCTGCGGGCCTGTAAATAGGGGTCGTCCATGGCGGCAAACACGGCGGCCTGGTTGTCGCCCGCTTTCTTGACGGCATACTCCGCACACATGTGCTGGCCGTTGATGATCTCCTTGATGGCATCCACAAAGTCATCGTCATCCAGCATCATGGCATGGATGTTGAACACCTCGGCAATGTCCTCGCCCGCCTCGGCCAGTGCCTTTTCATACAGGGCAGTCTGCTGGTCAATGGCCTTGGCCCGGGCCTCTTCAAAGCGGGCTTCCTCTGCCGCCGTGTCCGCGACCTGGGCGGTGGAGATCACGGTATCTTTTTTCTTGTAAATTTTCAGCTTGCCGATGGCAATGCCGTTCAGGATGCTTTTACCGGTTCCTACCTGCATCGTTCTCTCTCCTTTGTTGAGAATTTAGTGCGAAAAAGCCCCCGCAGGGTCTCCCGCAAGGGCTTTTGTCCGCAGATTCAAAGATCAGACGTTCTCGGTCAGGAACTTCTGAATGGCCTCGGCAGCGGCGGCCTCATCGTCGCCCTCCACCTTCACGGTCACGGTGTCGCCCTGCTTGACACCCATGCCCATCAGAGCCATCAGTTTGCGCAGGTCGCAGCTCTTGCCGTCCTTTTCCAGGGTAGCGGTGCTGGCAAAGCCCTTGGCCACCTTCACGAGCAGACCGGCCGGACGAGCGTGGATGCCGCATGCATCCTTAACAGTATACTGGAATTCCTTCATAATCATTTTCTCCTTACTTCATCCCGTTTCAGATCCGGACGGTCCTGCCACTCCGGACGCAGCCAATTTTGCTGCGGGATGCTACTATTATTATAAACCCGCTTCGTTATTTTTTCATCATCCCATATTGCCGATTTTTAGCCAGAAATTTTGGTGCTATTGAACAGAAGTTTTGCCCCCATTTTTCCACCGGATTCATTCGACAGGATACCCCTCGGCATCCAGGGGCAGGTCGGTGTACTGCGCCTCCTCGGGCACCACGGGATCCGGCTCCCCGCTGGTCTGCTGGCTCTGCCCGGCCGCGCCCAGCTCCTCATCATGGCGCTCTCCCCAGTCGCCGCTGTAATCCTCACCGGACACCTGCTGGGCATCCTGCTGCTCAGCCTGCGCCATTGCGGTCTGGGCATCCTTCAGGCCGATCACCGTGCCCGACGGCTTTTCCAGCAGGTAGGCCCCCACAGCCTTTTTGCGGTAGACCAGCAGCACGCCGTAGCGGCTGGTCTCTCCGCTGCTGGCCGCCGGGATCAGGGCGGTCCACTTTTCCACGGTTTTCCCTTTGTAGCGGGTAAGATCCATTCCGCTTTGCTGTACCACCCCGTTGAAGGCCGAAAAGCTGTCGTCCCACTTGCGGGGGATCTTGACCTTATCCGCCGTGATGGACGTGCCGTCCACATCCAGCCCATAGCCCGTGAACCAGGTCTGGATGTCCTGTGCGCTCTCGATCCGGTTCACCCCGGCCGCTGCCGCCACCGTGCGGGTGCTGATGTACCGCCCTAGAAAGGCGCTGAAGATCACCAGCGCACAGCAGAGCGCACCGGCCCCCACCTTTTTCAAGCTCGTCTTGTTCAGCGTTACCACAAACATGCCGTTCCCTCCCACCCGTTTTGTTCTGAAAAGAATATATGGGGCGGGCAGAGGAATTATAACCGCGCTGCGGCAGATCCACTTTCCTGCGCAGGAGTCATTTGAAAAAGTTGCTTCTTCTGTTAAAAAGTCGCTTGAAAAAGCTTCAGTTTTCTCAAAAAGTTCCTTGAAAAAATTATCTTTTTCTTTTATAATAGATGCAGGATCATTTATTTTCGGGAGAGTGAAACGGTATGTTAAGGCGAAAGATCACAGACCAGCTGCTTGCATGGAAAAACACACCCGGCCGGAAGCCGCTTATCATCAAGGGCTGCCGTCAGTGCGGCAAGACCTTTTCTGTATTGGAATTTGCCAGAAAGAATTACAAACACACAGTGTACCTCAACTTCTTCGAGAATCCGGATTATGCTTCTGTCTTTTCCGGTTCTCTGGAGATCGACAACATCGTGATGATGCTCTCTGCCCTTCTTGGCAAGGATGCTGTTTTTGAGCCGTGCCAGACGATCCTGATCCTGGACGAGATCCAGGATTGCCCGGAAGCCCGGACGGCCCTGAAATTTTTCCGCATCGACGGCCGCTATGACGTGATCGGCACCGGCTCCCTGTTGGGCGTAAAGGGCTACGGCAAGGAGCCGAGATCCGTTCCTGTCGGATCGGAGACGGTTCTTGAAATGTACCCACTGGATTTTGAAGAATTCTTATGGGCCAATGACATCACCGAACCTGTCATTGCACTGCTGCAAAGGTCTCTGGACTCCGGTTCCCCTGTGCCGGAAGCGCTGCACAACCGGATGCGTCAGCTTTTGCTCCAATATACCGTTGTGGGAGGAATGCCGGATGCTGTCCAGACCTTTGTGACCAGCAGGCAGATGGATGAGGTCCTGCGTATCCAGCGGGACATCGTTCGTTCCTATGAGGACGACATGGTAAAGTACGCGGAGAAAAAGGATAAGTCCCGCATCAAGGAGTGTTTCCAGTCCATTCCCCGCCAGCTTGCCAAGGAAAACAAAAAATTTCAATATTCCGTTGTAAAAAAAGGCTCCACCTCCGCAAAATATGCCGGAAGCCTGCAGTGGATCGAGGATGCTGGCATCATCACACGGTGCCACAATCTGTCCATTACCGAGCTGCCTCTGGATGGGAATGCGGAAGAGGATACCTTTAAGGTCTATATGTGCGACACCGGCCTGTTCGTCAGCATGTTGGAGGATGGAACGCAGTTTGACATCCTGCAAGGCGACCTCTATGGCTACAAAGGTGCTATCTTTGAAAACCTGATCGCCGATATCTTCACCAAGATGGGGCGCAAGCTCTACTATTTCCACAAGGATTCCGGCCTCGAGGTGGATTTTGTGATCCGCTATCAGGGGGAATGCACCCTTGTAGAGGTAAAGGCCCGCTCCGGAAATGTCAAAAGCACAAAGACGATCCTCAACCACCCTGAAAAATATCATGTATCCCATGCGATCAAGCTCGGAGACTATAATATCGGAAAAAACGGGCCGCTCCTGACCCTTCCCCTCTATATGGCCTTTCTGCTGCGCAGCTGCTGACCTGTACACCACCAAAAAGCCCCCGCCGGAATAGACCGGCGGGGGCTCTTTCTCATAGCGGTAAGTTCAGGATCACTCGATCAGGCCGTTCAGCAGGGCCAGGCACTTGCGGCTGTGCAGCTTGCGGATGGCCTTGGCCTCGATCTGGCGGACACGCTCACGGGTGACACCGAAGTCGCGGCCCACCTCCTCCAGCGTGCGGGGGCGGCCATCGTCCAGACCAAAGCGCAGGCGGATGACCTTTTCCTCACGGGGGGTCAGGCTCTTGAGGGCCTGATTGATCTGCTGGGCCACCATGGCGCGGTCTGCTGCCTTGCCGGGGGCCTCGGCGTTCTCGTCGGCCACGAAATCGCCCAGGGAGGAATCTTCTTCCTCGCCCACGGGGCTTTCCAGGCTGGCGGGCTCCTGCGCCATGCGCTGGATCTCGCGCACACGCTCCACGCTCATATCCATGGCCTTTGCCAGCTCCTCGGGGGTGGGCTCGTGGCCGTTCTGGTAGACCAGCTGGTTGGTGGCCTGACGCATCCGGTTGATGGTCTCGACCATGTGCACCGGGATGCGGATGGTGCGGGCCTGATCCGCAATGGCGCGGGTGATGGCCTGACGGATCCACCAGGTGGCATAGGTGGAGAAGCGGAAGCCACGGTCACAGTCAAACTTCTCGGCGGCCTTGATCAGGCCGATGTTGCCCTCCTGGATCAGGTCCAGGAACGCCAGGTTGTGGCCGACATGCTTCTTGGCGATGGAGACCACCAGACGCAGGTTGGCCTCGCTCAGGCTGCGGCGGGCGTTCAGGCCGTCGCGGCGGATCTTGAGCAGCTCCTGGCGGCGCTCCTCCGTCAGGGGGCCGTTCTCCACGGCCTCCATGGCCTCCTCTTCGGCAGCCTTTTCCTCGTCATCCTCGCTGGACTTGGTGTTGCCGTCCTCGTCCAGATCCTCGGTATAGCTCCGGCTGTTCTCGTCCTCCTCGAACGAGAAGCGGGCGCTGTTCTTTTTGATGTACTCAGGCGCGCCGTACTTCTGGCGGTCGGCCTGAAGGATGTGGGCAGCCTCGGCACCGGCGTGGATGCGCTTGCTCAGGTCCACTTCCTGCTCCGCGCTCAGCAGCGGGATCTGGCCGATCTGCTTGAGGTAGTTCTTCACAGGGTCATCCAGCAGCTCATCCATGGCAGCCTTCAGGTCTGCGGGGTTCTCCTCTGCCGGGTCGTCCTCATTTTCATCGCCCAGGCCCAGCTCATCGCTGTTTGCCTCGGCACTTTCCACCTCTGCCATGATGCCTTCCACATCCAGGCTGGTGTCACCGTCGGCCTCGTCATCCAGAATTTTGATGCCGCGCTCCTCCAGAAGCGTGTAAAGCGTTTCCACATCCATCCGGCACTGGGAAGCCAGTGTCTTGGCCTCGCCCGCCGTCAGGGTGCCTTCGCCCTTCGTCAACAGTTCCTTCAAAGTCATGCCCATTTCGCTCTCTCCTTTTCACCGCGGCGCTGGCTGCGCCGTAAGTGATATCGTATCATAAGTTTTGCCGCTGCGGGATGGTTCAAATCACCAGGCCGCCGTTCACACCGAACACCTGCCCGGTGATGTAACCGGCGCTTTCGCCTGCCAGGAACACCAGCAGCTGCGCCACCTCGTCCGCGCTGCCCAAGCGGCCCACGGGGGTCTCCTCGGCCAGCGCAGCCTTATCCTCTGCCGTAAAGGCCGCCATCATATCGGTGTCGATGACACCCGGAGCCACGCAGTTCACGGTGATGCCGCTGGGCCCCTCCTCTTTGGCAAGGGCCTTGGTCAGGCCGATCAGACCCGCCTTGGCAGCGGAGTAATGCACCTCGCAGCTGCCGCCGGTCTGGCCCCACATGCTGCTCACGGTCAGGATGCGGCCCGCCTTGCGGCGGATCATGCCCGGCAGGGCCAGCTGGCACAGGTGGAACGCGCCGCTCAGGTTCACGTCCAGCATGTGCTGCCACTCCTCCGGGGTGATATCGGTGAACAGCTTCTGCTGGGCAATGCCCGCGTTGCTCACCAGCACATCCACATGGCCCACGGCCTGCTCCACGGTGTGGAACGCCACCTCACAGCTGGCGCGGGAGGCCACGTCGCACTGGACCGCCAGCAGGCCCGGCAGCGCCTTTTCCAGCGCCGCCGCCGCCTCGGCGTGGGTGTGGTAGAGCACCGCCACCCGGTAGCCCGCCTGCCAGAAGGCGCGGGCCGCCGCGGCTCCGATGCCCCGGTCGCCGCCCGAGATCAGCACGCAGCGCCCATTGGCCGCAGGGACTGCCGGTTCCGGCACAGGCTCCACCAGCGGTTCTGTTTCCGCGGCCGGTTCCGGCTCAGGGGCCCGGGATGCCTTGTCCTCATCGCTCAGGTCAAAGGTCAATTCAAATTCATCATCGTACAAGAGTCAGCCCTCCTGCCGTTTGTTCTCTGCCTGCAAAAAATCCCGCAGGCAGGAAGGTCCCGCCCTCCACCGCACCCATGGGCTGCGCTCTGCTCCTCTTTCCGGTCAAGGCCGGTCCTGCGGCGAGCCCGCTGGTCTGTGCGAGTGGTTTCGACAAGTTACCATTAAATAATATAACACAATTCGACGAAAAAAGAAAGTGGGAACCGCCGTCTTTTCACGCAGTTCCCACTTTTTTTCACGTTCTCAGGGGGTCACGGGCGGTTTCCAGCGGGGCTTTGCGGCCCGCTGCTCCCGCAGCCGGAGGAAAAACGCCTGCAGCAGCGCCTGCGCCTCCTCCGCCCGCAGGCCGCGTTCCACCACCGGATGGTGGTTGAAGGGCAGGGCGAACAGGTCGGTCACGCTGCCGCAGCACCCGGCCTTGGTATCCGCCGCGCCGTACACCACCCGCCTGATCCGGCTGTTGATGATGCCGCCGCTGCACATGGGGCAGGGCTCCAGCGTAACGAACAGCTCACACTGCCACAGCCGCCAGCCGCCCAGCTTTTTGCAGGCCGCGT
>ERZ506999.733-NODE-733-length-12906-cov-5.984126_pt1 | contig 12906 bp, 10 predicted proteins | sample MGYA00512881_ERZ506999 | MGnify/ENA metagenome assembly ERZ506999
ACATCATCCATATTCAGGCGTTCCTCCCCCCACAGATCAAGCAGGATATCCTTCGGTCTTGTCACGCACATCGCACCCATCTGAATCAGGTGGTTTGTACCCTCACTGAATGCATCTAATACTCTGCCCGGCAGAGCGTACACCTGTTTTCCCTGATCAAGTGCCAGATCTGCTGTAATCAGAGAACCGCTTTTCTTCTTGGCACAGGATACTAAAACACCATCCGACAGTCCGCTAATGATCCGGTTTCTGAGTGGGAACTGAAACGCAAGCGGCGGTACATCCAGACAATATTCGGACAGAATCAATCCCCGTTCTTCAATCTGCGCGAATAATTCGATATTCTCGCGCGGATATGTGACATTGATCCCGCAGCCAAGCACTGCAATCGTATAGCCACCTGCTTCCAGACAGCCGCGATGTGCCTGACCATCGATACCCCTGGCCAGTCCACTCACAATCTGGATTCCCGCCTTCGCAAGCTCCCTCGCAAAGATACGTGTCGTTTCTTTACAGTATGTATCTGCATTGCGTGCACCCACAATCGCAACCGACTGATTATAATAATTGATGCTCTCCCGAATTTTGCCACGCGCAAATAAAATCTCCGGTTTATCGTAGATATTTGTAAGCTTCTCCGGGTATAACGGATGCCCCGGATATAAGATCCGGATGTTTCGTTCCTTTAATCGTCCGTATACTTCATCCAGATAATTTGTATTTTTGCGAAGTAAAAGCGTCTGATATTCCGCCGGTTCAAATTGCTTCGCCAGCTCCTTCTCAAGCTCCGATACCGATTGTTCCATAGCCTGCTCTACCGTACCATACCGTAGAATCAGATAATATTTTACTTTTGATGATATCTCATGATTTCCATATAGCCAAAGCCTTGCCATCTCACTTCTAGTTTCCATACAGAACCCCCTTTGCAAATACATCCTGATTGCGGTAAAATGCCGCTTCCTGCAGATGCGCATGTTCAATCTCTTCACTGCCAGCCAGATCTGCGATCGTGCGGGCAAGTTTTAATACCCGGTGAACACCCCGGACAGATAATTCCTGTTCTTCAAATAACTGAAGCACCAGCCTTTTTCCTTCCTCCGATAACGTGATATATTCCTCCAGATTCTTTCCATCAAGCTGTGAATTAAACAGCAGTCCGGTTCCGGCAAACCGTTCCTTCTGCATCTGTCTTGCCTGTTCCACCCGTGCCCGGATTGTCTTTGAAGATTCCGTTTTCTGTTTGGAGAAAAGCACCTCCTGCTTTACGCCTTTAACCTCCATCCGGATATCGATCCGGTCAAGCAACGGTCCGCTTACCTTGCTTTGATAACGGCGGATCTGCTGTTCCGTGCAACTGCATCTACGATAATCCGGGTAGTTTCCACACGGACAAGGATTCATCGCCGCCACAAACATAAAATCCGCTGGGAATTCATACGACGCCTGCACTCTCGATATCCGGATTCTACGGTCTTCCAAAGGCTGGCGCAGCACTTCCAACACGGGTTTGGAAAATTCCGGAAGTTCGTCCAGAAACAGCACCCCATAATGTGCAAAGCTCACCTCCCCTGGTGTCGGAACCCTGCCGCCACCGATCAGTGCATATTCCGAGATTGTGTGATGTGGTGCCCGGAACGGACGTCTGTGTATCAATCCCCCTTCCGGTGGTAACATCCCTCCGACACTGTATATCTTTGTCACTTCCAGACTTTCTTCGAAGCTCATCTGTGGCAGGATCGTCGGCAGACGCTTCGCGAGCATGGATTTCCCTGCGCCGGCAGCACCGGTCAACAACACATTGTGAAATCCTGCCGCAGCAATCTCCATCCCCCGCTTGATGCTTTCCTGTCCTACTACATCAGAAAAATCAATATCATACAGATATTCCGATGTATCCACAGCCGGTTGCTCGACATTCGTATTCTCATATTCTTTTATTCCCTGAATATATTCCATGGTCTCCTTCAGGCTTGAAACACCTATAACCGATATTCCCTGCACCAAAGCAGCTTCCTGCACATTTTCTTTTGGAACAATGCAGCTTGTCATACCTTCTTCTCTGGCACAGATGACCATCGGAAGAACGCCCGGAATCGCTTTTATCGATCCGTCCAGGCTCAGTTCTCCGAGCACCAACGTCTGTTCCATCGGTAATTCCGCTGTTACGCCAAGTGACAGAAGCACGGCTGTTGCAATCGCAAGGTCATATCCGGAACCATCTTTTCTCATATCTGCCGGGGATAAATTGATTGTGATGCGCTTCGGTGGCAAATGAAAGCCTGAATTCTTAAGCGCAGTCCGCACGCGTTCCGATGACTCCCTGACAGACGATGACAGATATCCAACCATGGTAAATACAGGCAGACCATCATTCACATCTGCCTCCACATCGATCATCCGTCCGTCCACACCGTGAACCGCACAGCTTTTTACTTTACTAAACATATTCGCTCCCTTCTTCTCCAAGGGCGCTGACCAAGTTTATAGTATAAAAGAAAAGAACATCTGTCAACGAACAAAGTCTGAAACTTTTGTGAACGTTGCAAATGTTCTTTTCTATGATAGGTACCACTATTTATCAATACTTATTTCTTTTTCTGTACACTGTATCCGAATTTGCCAACATAATCACCAAGCGTAAAATACTGTCCGTGGGAATATGCAATCAAATCTGTCTTATTCAGGTCAAACTTTCCTGTCTCATCCATATATTTCTCATCCGCAAGTACGGCTGTTACCTCAGCTAAGAACATATCATGGGAGCCAAGCTCAATTACCTGTGTGACCTTACACTCAATATTGACCGGGCTTTCTTCAATGACAGGTACCGACACTGTCTGTGCCTTGCCCTTCGTCATCTTCATCTCCGCGAATTTATCTACATCTCTGCCTGATTTCACACCACAATAATCCATCGCATAGCACAGATCCTTCGTCACTAAGTTGATGACGAACTCTCCGTTTTTCGTAAGTAATTCATGTGAATATCTTGACTTTCGTACAGAGATCGATACCATCGGTGGATCGGAATTGATGGTTCCCGTCCATGCGATCGTGATAATGTCATCGATTCCATTTCCATCACCGGTTGTCACCATAACCGCCGGTACCGGATACAACATATTTCCCGGTTTCCAAACCTGTTTTGCCATTTTCTGCCTCCTGTTTTTTTATCTATTCAGGTAAATCAAAATACAATCATTCCGTTATTCCAGCAGACTCCGGATCTCCTGCATCTTGTAGTCCATCGCCGTAATCGTATCCGCGCACTTTTTTAACTCCTTCGCAATAATCTCCGGATGCTTCAGATTGTCCTTCTTATACTTGAGCTTATGATCAAGACTCGCCCAGAAATCCATCGCGATTGTCCGAAACTGCACTTCGACTTTCATATATTTTTTCTCATTTGACAAGAAAATCGGAATCTCCACAATCAGATGCAGACTTCGGTATCCGTTTGGCTTTGGATTCCGTATGTAATCCTTCACACATACAACCCGGATATCGTCCTGTTTTGTCAAAAGCTCTGATACCGTATAGATATCCTCCGGGAACGAACAGATCACACGTACACCTGCGATATCCGTCAGGTTCTCCTCGATATTTTCTATCGAGATTTCCAGACCTTTTCGTTTCATCTTCTCCACGATGCTGAGTGGTTTTTTCAATCTGCACCGGATTGACTCAAACGGATTTCGATTATACTGTGATGCAAACTCAGTATTCAGCACCTTCAGCTTTGTCTCAATCTCCATCAACGCACACTCATAGTGCATCATAGATTCTATAAATGGCTGCATCGTCTGCAGCACCTTTTCCGGGTTGTCGGAGTTCATCAGAAGCTCCATACTCATATCTGTACTCCCGTTCATGTTACACACCTCTATTCTTACGAATCGTTTTCATAAATAATTCCTTTAATTTCCGGTCATAATCTCTGCCGATCTTATTCAGTGCTTCATGGCTGACAAATCCACCTGCCATCGCAGCATGTCCACCACCGGAACCAATTCCATCCAACGCCTGATAGATTAGTTTTCCTGCATCCACATCTGCCCGCTCACTGCGCACAGAGAATTTAATGCCATCCGAATTGATAGAGTAGACAACGGCTACATCGACCACATCCAAGGACAAAATAAAATCCGATATGATCGCAACAAGGGAATTCGGGCACTCAAATGGAATGTAGGTGAATCCAACATAATCAAACACTTCGATATGCTCGATTGCCGCACCATACGCCTTCAGATCCTGAAATTCTATCGTGGAATTATACATACTGTTCAGTTTTTCCGTACTGATATAATCGAACAGATATGCCATCATATCCATATCAAACGCGGTTGTTCCACGCACAAAATCTGCCGTATCCATCTTGATTCCATAAGCAAGTGCGGTCGCAACATCCTCATCCATCGGCACACCGCTTGTCTGAAAATACGACGCAACAATGCTGGCACAGGCACCAACAATACGGATATCCTCGAACTTGTAATCCTCTGTCTTCACAAACACCGGATGATGATCGACACATGCCACCTCATTGCCCAGAAGATCTGTCGTATTTGCATTCGGTTTCTGACAATCGACATGCACGATATAGTCCTCCGCCTGCATGTCCGGGATGTCATCATACGAATAAATCTCGATGCCAAACGTATCCATCATCTTTCTTGTATTAAACCGGTCAATACTGCCGACATAACAGATGGTCGATGTAATTCCATAATATTCCAGATATCGCTTCAAGCCAAATGCACTCGATATCGCATCCGGGTCCGGGAAATTATGTGTCTGTAAATATACCTTATGTCCTCTCAGAAGTTCAATCAACGCCTTCTGTTTTTCTTCTGCCACTTGCGCCTCCTGTTAACAATCAAAGCACAGCAATACATACGCTAAGATAAGCATTGCCGTCACTAAAACAAACTCGCAAAACCCACTGACAAAATACGAAAGTATCATGCCAATCGCCATAAATAAAATCGAATATCCAAATAATGCCTTCAATGCCGCCTCTTCATCATATTTGTTCTACTACATACTATGAGACAAACGGAGTGAAAAGACGTAATTTCGTTCAAATCCTAGTTATTCTCACTTGCCTGATCAATCGCTTCTTTGATTTCTGGGCTGTCAATATCCACATCTGCTTTCTTACCCATGGCTGTTGCAATCTTATCGACAACCTCTGGAATCATGTCGATCACCTTGCTTACCGTGTCACCCTGCTTGACTGGAATCATCTTCGCATGTCCGTTCTGGATCACAAGTACCGCAGTTGGAGACATCTTACCGCCCATTCCGCCTCCAGCAGAGTTGGAACCGCCGTTTTTGCCAAATGCACCGGCAGCTACACCAAAATTCACATCCACCAATGGTAAAATAATTGTATCGCCTACCTTCGTTGGCTCGCCAACAACTGTCTTCGTTGTAAGCAGGGAATCCATCCCCTGAAATAAAGAACCAACTGTCTGATTAAAATCATTTGCCATCACTCATTACCTCCAATTTCTATATTATCTTACTGATTCATTACTTTCTTTGCAACTTTTAGTGTCCTCCAGATATTGATATTCAAGACAATCCGGAGCAGATATCCAAGCCGGATTCGGCCTTTCAGCTTCACATCCAGTTCCAACACCTTCTGTTCAAAATCCGGCTGCATTGACAGCCCTTTTTGATATACAAACGGCAGTAAGCTCAAATATCCGGTCACCTGCCCGGTCTTGTATGGCTCATCCATGCCGTAATGCACATAGCCCTTTACCTTGCGTGGCAAAATATGCTTCAATGTCCGCGGAATATATTTTTTCAGATATTCACGTGTCTTTACCGTACACGACAGATTCCAGAACTTCTGCAATCGCCGGAACTTTTTCTTCGCAGTCGCTGTCTTTTTCTCGATCTTGTCAGTCACACGCTCTGCGACCTTTCCTGGTGTGTGATTTATCACAAATGTCCAGACTTTCTTAATCTTCTCCCACACCTTCCGGCACAATATCTTCAATCTGCCCGATTGCTTCTTTTCTTCTTCCGACAGATCGTCCGGTTCGTCCAGATCAAAGATTTCATGCTCTGGTGCTTCCTCTGTCTTTGTTTCTATATCATCCTCATTTATGTCTGTCTCTGGAAGTGGTATCGTCGGAATCTCTGTAATAGTCCCATCTGACTCATCCGTTTTCTCCGATTCACTTATTATCTTCTGTGAACTATTTTCTATACTATCCTTTCGCTTTACCGGTTTCTCACAGATTGCATCATCGTCCTCATCCACGTCGATATCATCCCACGCGTCGTCGAATCCCTCATCAGCGAGATGTTCCACCTCACGCTCTGCTTCTTCTGCCTTCTTCTTTCCAAGCCTAAACCATAACAGCCGTATCTCCTGTTTCAGTTTATCCTTCTCCCGGCTCTGATCATACAACACCCGGACACTTAAGATCAGATACCGTACCTTTGCTTTTGCCTGTAATGTCTTCCCACCCTGATACGAGATATCTGCCTGATACCGGATCGGGCAAAATAAAATCAGCATCACAAGCAAGAGAAGCATTCCTATGATACCAAGGAGGATCCATCCGATTATTTTTAAAATAAGTAACAATACATGCAGCATTCCTTACCTTACTCCTACCTGTGGTTCTTTCACTTCTATCAAAAGAAAAAATCCTCTACCTTCCATTCTTCCCCGGTTTCATCATACATATCCTGTATGATCTGCAATACGAGCTGTTCTGCCACTTCTTTGCCTCTTGCAAAGCCGACAACCCGTATCCGGGAATCCAGCTTCCTATATGGTTTTTGTAACAACTGATTATATGGATAAATCTCCAGCAATCCATCCTGCAATAACGGCAACACGATCACATACAGATTCCGGACAGGCTTATGCCGCCTGATCCTTTTCCTGATCCGTGCCTGTTTTCGCTCTGTAAGATTGTATGTATAACATTTATCAGCAAAAATCACGATTACTCCTCTATCATCTCTGAAATCAGCTTATTACATGCCATAAGTTCGCTGTCATCCTTACAATTCTCAATTACATAATCAAAATAATCCCGGATCTCCTGCTGTGTATTCATGAAGATCGGCATTGCAGCAAGAAGCTTACACATCATACTACGGTAAACCGGTCTCTTCACACTCGAAAACAAATCGCCAAGTTCCTTTACAAGTGCTTCCTTCTTTGCTGTGATATACGCATGATCTGCGGTTTCTGTCTTTCTAGAAACCTTGTCAAGATCAATAAACAAGCTTGTAGAAAGCAGCTTGCTTACCTTATCCAGACGGTCAAATGTCTCTGTCAGTGCAAGGCTTTCAATCTGCTCGGCTTTTCCAACGCGAATCTCATCCAGCACTGCTTCCAATATCACGATAGATTCATACACGCGCTCCTGCACACCTTCGATTGTGAAAAACTCATCCATCACCTCATCCGGTAACTGATCGATCGTCTCTGCCTTTACACACGCCTTGATAATGCGAAGTGCTGCTGCATACCCCGGTACATCTTCTTCGTTCTTCTCATATGCTGCATCAATCGTAAGTAGGATCGTATACACATCATTTATGACTTCCTGTAACAGCATAAACGCTGACACTTCGTTGTTGATGATCGTCGCAGCCTGATTCAGACGCTTCGTCAAATCTTCAAACTCCGGCAGCGTGAGTGCCGCATAATCAGCCTCTGCAAGATCGGTATAAACATGATATAAAAATGGATACTCCGTCTCAAATCCCTTTGGCTTCTTCAAAAGCACTGCACTGCGCAGCATATCAACAAACTCATCCACAGAGGTTGTCTCGCCCTCCTCATAGATATTGAGTGTTGAATTGACAATATCATAAAACTTATTCTTCGTCATACGAACCGGAAGCTGCGCCATCAGAAGCTGTAATTTACTGTTTATAACAACCGTATCATTCTCTGCAAATACATAGGCAAACATCTTCTCAGAAAGCCCTTTTGCATCAACCGGTGCCACTTCATCACGCACGGCAGCCTCCACACGGTTTAACACATACTCATAAATCTCATATGCATCCGTGTAAGCGGTCAGAATATGCATCTTATATTCTACATTGCTACGAAGCTGTGCGATTGCTTCCATAGAATCTTCGTCCACTGCCTCGCGCTTAACCAGATGACGGTCTAACAAGCCTGTCAGAAGTGCAAAATATTTGCAGACATCCGTGTTCTTGTCATCCTGCTCATCACAGACTTCCTTCATCGTGTAATAATTCATGCTTCCTTTTACAGTCGCATAGCAGTTATACTGTCTTCCAAGCAGTTCTGCATATTCTGGAAGTTTCTTGTCTAAGTCTTTGTCTCTCTGTATATCTGTCACTAATTTCTTACATGTTGCTATCATTATATCAGTCTCCTATTTCACATGCTCATGCGTAAATAAATGTTCGTTACAATACTCATAATTTCCGTTACATTTTGAGCAGAACCGAAACTCCAGATCATCGCCATCCCGCTCCGTTCTTCCACAGATTGCACATTTGTGCTTCGTGATGTTCGATGGATATCCCATCTGCTGTGCCTTGTGACGCCGGTCTGCCTCCCCATTTACCTGGCGGGACAGATTCTCCACACGACGGTCGTAATCCCGTTTCCTTCGTTTCGCTGCCGCCTTGCTGTTCGAGCTCCGCATGCCAACACCCCGTCCCATGATCAGGTAAAAGATGAAGAAATTCACCAGATACGCAATGATGGAACCACGGTTCAACGCGGTTGTCCGCATAAACTCAAATGCCATCAGCCCCATATCTATAACTGCGACCCAGAAAGCACGGATTGGAATGAAAAACATAAACAACACACGTGCATCCGAATACATCAGTGCAAACGCTAAGAACAATCCATAATCAAAGTAATACATTGCCCATATTCCAACATCCATCATGCCAAGAATGGAACCATTTGCATAATAGTAAATACTGATGCCTAACATGATGACCGTATTCCAGAACCATGCACCAAATATATAAAGGTTAAACATAAATGTTCCCATGGCCTGTTCGATCTGTTGTCCAAACAAAATCAATATAAATATCATCAGTATTCCAACTAAATTCAGATCTCCCGGTGGTGAAAATACCCATGTGAATAGCCGCCAGAACTGGTGCTGTTCCATAATCGCATACGGGGAAAAAACAAGCTTGACGGCAAACGTCGGTACAAACGCCCATAATATATATGAGATTGCCATCACAACTGCGATCTTGATCGGGAGATTTCGAATTGCAAATTTACCAAATTTTTTCTCTAACTTCACAAAAAAACTCAAATTAAATTTTCCTCACTTTCACTTTGCATATCAATTCGATATTATACCCTATATACATAAAAAAAGCAATCGCCACGCGCGGATTCTCCGTCTGTGGCAATCACTTTTCTCATACACTTCTATCCCATTTTCACCAATCTGTTTCTATGACTGTTTTTCTTTCTCCGGCGGAATCCGGATGATTGTTCCAAGTGGCACCCGCAGATCGTAAAGCTCCCGGTTATACTGCATCAGATCCGCAATATCCGTATCAAATTCCCCGACTAAGCTTCCTAGTGTCTCTCCAACCTTCGCCGTATAATAACGCCTCTCTTCTTCCTCATACACCTCTGTCGGAATACAGATTTCATCTCCTGGCTGCAGATTATAGACATTGACATATGGATTCTCTTTCAGGATATCAATCAGGCGGACACCATACATTTTTGATAATTTGTACAGCGTATCTCCAGCAACGACTTTGTGTACGGTTCCCTTGCATTCATGCTCCATAGCGCATATCTCCATACTCATTTCTGATTATTTTATTCTTAATAGGAAGAAAATGTTCACAATTTTTCTGTTGAAATTCATGATTCTTTCCTATATAATGTCAGATGTCGAAAAATACAGAAATATGAAATGGGAAATAGTAAAAGAGGTAATTATTAAATGAAGAGATTAGGAATCGATATTGGTTCGACCACAGTCAAGGTTGCTGTGATTGACGAAGAACATAACATATTATTTTCGGAATACAAGCGTCACTTTGCAAATATCAAAGAGACATTAAAGGAGCTTGTAGAACATGCCAGCAAGGAGCTTGGAAATGTTGAAGTTGCTCCTACGATCACCGGTTCCGGTGGACTTGCATTGGCACAGGTCATCGGGATTCCGTTTGAGCAGGAGGTTGTCTGTGTATCAGAAGCTCTGACTGACTATGCTCCACAGACGGATGTTGCGATCGAGCTTGGCGGCGAGGATGCCAAGATCATCTATTTTACAAACGGTGTGGAACAGCGTATGAACGGTGTATGTGCCGGCGGTACCGGTTCCTTTATCGACCAGATGGCATCCCTGCTCCAGACAGACGCTTCCGGACTGAATACATACGCGAAGGACTATGACACAATCTACCCGATTGCAGCACGTTGTGGTGTATTCGCAAAGACTGATATCCAGCCACTCATCAACGAAGGTGCAACAAAGCCAAACCTTGCAGCTTCTATCTTTCAGGCGGTTGTCAACCAGACGATCAGTGGTCTTGCCTGTGGTAAGCCAATCAAAGGAAATGTTGCATTTTTAGGTGGTCCTCTCCACTTCCTCGACCAGCTCAAGGAGGCGTTCGTACGGACACTGAATCTGACACCGGAGCATATTATCGCACCGGGACATTCGCATCTGTTCGCGGCTGTCGGTGCAGCACTTCAAGCAAAGGAAGAAACACACTATACATTGGATGAGATCAGCGGAAAGCTCACAGCCGACCTTAAGATTGCTGTGGATGTAGACCGTCTTCCACCGCTGTTTGCATCGCAGGAAGACTACGACGCTTTCATCAAAAAGCAGGAGAAAAATAAAGTATTACGTTCCGACCTTGCCACCTACAAGGGGAAATGTTTCCTCGGTGTCGACGCCGGTTCCACAACAACAAAAGTCGCACTGGTTGCCGAGGATGGCAGTCTGCTCTATGATTTTTACAGCAGCAACGATGGTAGTCCTCTTCGGACAACCCTGCGTGCCATGAAAGATATCTATACAAAACTCCCGGATGGCGTGGAGATTGTAGCCGGCTGCTCTACCGGATATGGAGAAGCCTTAATTAAGTCTGCTCTCATGCTCGACTATGGTGAGGTAGAAACAATCGCCCACTACACTGCCGCTGCATTCTTTGATCCGGACGTGGACTGTATCTTAGATATTGGTGGTCAGGATATGAAATGTATTAAGATCAAGAATGAAGTCGTCGACAATGTCATGCTGAACGAAGCATGTTCCTCCGGCTGTGGCTCTTTCATCGAGACATTTGCCAAGTCATTAAATTATGATGTGAAGGATTTCGCGAAAATCGCGCTTTTTGCCGAAAGCCCGATCGATCTTGGAAGCCGTTGTACTGTATTTATGAATTCCAAAGTAAAACAGGCACAGAAGGAAGGCGCAAGCGTCGCAGATATCTCTGCAGGTCTTGCTTATTCCGTTATTAAGAACGCCCTTTTGAAGGTAATCAAGCTGACCGATCCGAAGTCACTTGGCAAGAATATCGTCGTACAGGGCGGAACCTTCTATAACGATGCGGTTCTTCGAAGCTTCGAGCTTATCTCCGGCAGGGAAGCAATCCGTCCGGACATCGCCGGTATCATGGGAGCCTTCGGTGCAGCCCTGATTGCGAGAGACCGTTATGAGGAAGGCGACCAGACGACCATGCTCTCCAAGGAGGCGATGGAAGCACTCACCTACGAGACGAAGATGGCGCGTTGTAAGGGATGTACGAACAACTGTCTCCTTACAATCAACCGTTTCACAGGCGGAAGACAGTTCATCACGGGTAACCGTTGTGAACGCGGTCTTGGTTTAAAGAAAAACCAGCACAACATGCCGAACTTATTTGAATACAAATTTAATCGTTTGTTCTCCTACGAGCCACTGACCGAAAGCGAAGCGTACCGTGGCATCATCGGTATTCCACGTGTCCTGAATATGTATGAGAACTATCCGTTCTGGTTTACATTTCTGACCAAGCTCGGCTACCGGGTACTGCTCTCTCCGAAATCATCGAGAGACATCTATACCCTTGGTATCGAGTCTATCCCAAGTGAGTCGGAATGTTATCCGGCAAAGATCTCGCATGGTCATGTTATGTGGCTGTTGAAGCAGGGAATCAAGACAATTTTCTATCCTTGTATTCCTTACGAGCGTAACGAGACACCGGATGCAAACAACCACTACAACTGCCCGATTGTCACAAGCTACGCAGAGAATATCAAGAACAACATGGAAGAGGTTTCTGCACCGGATGTCACCTACATCCGTCCGTTCCTTGCACTTGATAATAAAGATGCACTAAAGGATCGTCTGCTACGTGAATTCTCGAAATATACAAACGTCACAAAGGAAGAAATAAACGAAGCGGTTGAGGCTGCTTATGCAGAGGCAGATGCAGTCAAAGCGGACATTCAGAAAAAGGGTGAAGAGACGATCGCTTATCTGGAGAAGACCGATAAACTCGGTATCGTGCTTGCCGGTCGTCCATACCATCTGGATCCGGAGATCAACCACGGACTTCCGGAGCTTATTAACTCGTATGATATCGCTGTTTTAACAGAAGACTCTGTTGCACATCTTGGCAAAGTAGAGCGTCCTTTGATCGTATCCGATCAGTGGATGTACCACTCCCGTCTGTACAAGGCTGCAAACTACGTCAAGTCAAGCAGGAATCTGGAGCTGATCCAGTTAAACTCCTTCGGCTGTGGTCTGGATGCCGTTACAACGGACTGTGTCAACGATATCCTGACAAACTCCGGCAAGATTTACACCGTATTAAAGATTGATGAAGTCAGCAACTTAGGTGCGGCACGTATCCGTATCCGTTCGCTGATCAGTGCAGTCAATGTCAGAAGAA
>ERZ506999.749-NODE-749-length-12750-cov-3.329657_pt1 | contig 12750 bp, 10 predicted proteins | sample MGYA00512881_ERZ506999 | MGnify/ENA metagenome assembly ERZ506999
TGGGCGACCCCGGCCAACGCCCGGTGGGTATCTGCGGCTCCGGCATCATCGACATCATCTCCGAGCTGTTCCGCTGCGGCATCATCAACGCCAAGGGTCTGTTCATCCGGGAAGGCGAACGGGTGAAGCGGGATGCCCACGGCATGGGGCGCTTTGTGCTGGCAGGGGAGCATGAATCCGAAACCGGCCGGGAAATTTCCATCAACGAGGTGGACATCGACAATTTCATCCGTGCCAAGGGTGCTATTTTCTCCGCCATCCACACCCTGCTTTCCAGTGTGGATATGAGCGTGGAGATGATTGACACCGTATATGTGGCAGGCGGCATCGGCTCCGGCATCAACATGAAAAACGCCGTGAACATCGGTATGTTCCCGGACGTGGAGCTGGAAAAGTTCCATTACATCGGCAACTCCTCCCTGGCAGGTGCTTACGCCATGGTCATGAGTGACGAGGCAAACGCCAAGCTCAGTGAGGTAGCCTCCAACATGACCTATCTGGAGCTGAGCACCCATCCGGGCTATATGGATTCCTTTGTGGCGGCCTGTTTCCTGCCCCACACCGATGCCAGCCTCTTCCCCCACAGCGTACAGGAGATGTAAATATGCTTGAAGGAATGCACCATGTGGCAGTCATTGCCTCCGACGAAGGAAAAGCGCTGGATTTTTATGTGAATAAGCTGGGCTTTACCGTGGAAAAAGAAACCTGGCGGCCAGCGCAGCAGGACTATCTGCGAATGCTGCGGCTGGGCGATGTGGTGATTGAGTTGTTCATCCACCCCAATGCGCCCCAGCGAATCACGGAACCGGAAGCACTGGGGCTGCGGCATCTTGCCTTCCGGGTGACGGATATTACCGCTGCCAGAGACTGGCTGAATGCCCGTGGAATTGAAACAGAGCCAATCCACGAGGACACCGCCAACGGCGGGCACTATGTCTTCTTCCGTGACCCGGACGGTCAGCCCCTGGAATTACACGATTAAGGAATAGAAAACGATGGAAATTGAAAATCACAAAGAAGAAGTCCCCTTTGCCCACTATGAGGTGCTGTTCCGGGCGCTGAACCCCCAGGAGGTGCTCTCCCGGCTGCCGGACACCCAATGGGATGGGGCGGAATTTACCCTCCGGCTGTTGGGGCGGGAATTTGCCATTGCCCATCCCGGCTATGCCATCCGGGCGCTGGACGGCGGTGCCGTGCCGCCCCTGCCCACCCAGACCTTCCTGCTTCGCTATCTTCTGGAAGGAAAAAACATAAAATGGAACGGGCAATGGAAAACCTTCCGGGAAATGCCCTGGGGGGAAATGTATATCCAGCCCTATACCGGGCGGGTGCTGACCCGCGCCGCCTTTACCTTCGGCACCCGGATTGATGCGTTCCGCCATGCCGCCGAGAAAATGGGTGCGGTGAAGGAAAACCATGGGGATGCGGGCTATGAATTTGAGCTGGTGCCCGGCTACCGGATGCAGATACTTGTTTGGGAGGGGGACGAGGAGTTCCCGCCCAACGCTCAGGTGCTGTATTCCGACAATTTTGAAACCGGCTTTGCCCCGGAGGACCGGGTGGTCGCCGGTGATATCCTGATTTCCACCATCAAAGCGAATTTCTAAGAAAAAAGCAGCAGGATTTGATGTTCCTGCTGCTTTTTTATTTGCCCTGCGGGGCGGCTTTTCGCGAGTCGCAGAGGGAGTGCGCTTCGTTGGTTGCTGCAATCAAGAATCTTCTGCGTCCGTAGGGGAGGCTCTTAGCCTCCCGCCCGTTTCCGGGATAGAACGGTTCGACGAATGGTAAAAGTTTAAGTCTTCTGCCCCTTGGCTGTTCGTAAATTATTAGCCGGAACAGTCTGCTACAGTCCGTATAGGAAGCTAATACCACTCATTTTACCGTTCTATCGCATAAGCGGGCGGGTCGACTACCAGTCGCCCCCTACAGAGGCGTTTCATTCTCCACGTCCACGTATTGAATCCCGCACAGCTGTTCATCCTCAAATTTCAGGATAAATGCACTTGGCGCTGCGATTTTGTCGTTCAGCACCGCAGTCCCGTTGCATATGATTTTGCGCAGTTTTTTCTGCGCATCCACCACTTCCACGGTACACCAATTCAACAGGAATGCGCAGATGGCGGCGGCATGGGACACAACGGCAACGGTGTCTCCGTCCTGCATTGCTGAGCGGATTTCGCTGACAGCAGCGGTCATTCTTTTCCTGGCATCGTTCAGCGATTCCCCGCCAACATTTTTGTAATCGTAATCCTCATACTGACGGTTCCAAAATGCCCCGTTCAGGGTTTCGGGGTTGCCCAGTTCCCGTTCCCGGAGCCGGGCATCAACGGTTACAGGCATATTCCGCTTTTCTGCGGTGCTGTATGCGCGCCGGTACGGCGAGGAATAGACCGCTTTCACAGGGCGGAACACATCCAGCGCAAACAGCGCCTGCGCTTTCCGGTGCCCTTGCTTGGAAAGCGGAAGGGCCTCCGTTGGCGCTACTCTGTCTTTTATCGGTTCGGAATGTCTTATGAGAATGACGGTTTTCATGATAATTATTCCTTATTTGTAGCGTTCTCTGCGGCGAGAAGCTGAGAGATGCGCTGCGAAAATACGCACGACACCCCCTCAGTCAGCCCGTTCGGGCTGCCAGCTCCCCCAGAGGTGGAGCCGAGGGCGCTTCGCGCCGGGGGCGTGTACGTTCCTCTAAGTGCTATCGAAAATCCTTATGCTGCGGGCGGATTCTATCCGCCCCGACAGAGGGCTTTATAGAAGCTCAAACAGTTCCTTCTTCTGTTCCAGCACTTTGGGCAGCAGCGCAATATACTGCTCCGGGAATTTGGGATTGTGGAAGCGCTGCAAGCTGCCGTCGGGCAGATTGACCTTGTTCATGCCGCCGCCGCCCAGGCTCAGGATGGTGTGAATCTCCTCCATCATATAGATGTTATACAGGCAGTCCATCCCGTCCCGGCTCCAGCCCACATTCTCGAAGGAACCGGACATATATTTCTGCCGGTACAGGTAGTAGGGCTTGTAGCCCAGGCGGGAGAGGGTCTCGTTGGCATAGGCCACCATGTCGGTGACATCCTGGGCGCTGGGGAGATTGCCCCGCTTTTCAAACAAATCCGCTCCTTTTTTCAGCGCCAGGGTATGTACGGTGATGTTGGAGGGATTCAGGGCTGCCACCTGGTCGAGACTGCGGCAGAAGCCCTCCACCGTGTCCTGGGGCAGACCGGCAATTAAATCCATGTTGATGGCATCGAACCCGGCATCCACCGCTTCCCGGTAGGCACGCACCACGTCTGCGGCGCTGTGTGGCCGCCCACAGGCACGCAGCACGGCATCCTCCATGGTCTGAGGGTTGATGCTCATGCGGTTGGCACCATGGGCTTTGATGGTTTGCAGCTTTTCGGCGTTCAGGGTATCCGGTCGTCCGCCCTCTACGGTGTATTCGATGCAGTCGGACAGGTCGAAGGATTCATTGACGGCATCCATCAGCCGTGCCAGCTGCTGAGCGGTGAGGGTGGTGGGTGTTCCGCCTCCGATGTAAAGGGTACGCACCCGATGACCGGAATTGCGCAGCAACAGCCCGGTTTGCCGGATTTCGCTGAGCAGCGCCGCCAGATACGGTTCCAGCAGCTCGGTCTTCTTCCCCACCGTGCGGCTGACAAAGCTGCAATAGGTGCAGCGGGTGGGGCAGAAAGGAATGCCCACATACAGGCTCAGGTCGCCGGGGCGGAGCTGCTCCATGGCCTTTACCGTGGACTGGGAGCAGGCAACTGCCAGCTTGCGCCGCTGGGGGGTGACGAAATAAACGTCCTTCAGCATTTTTTCCGCCGAGGCTGCCGTGCCGCCTTCCAGCAGATGACGGGTGGTCAGCTTGGTGGGGCGCACCCCTGCCAGAGCGCCCCAGGCGGGGGCGGCGGGCAGCAGCTGGATTGCCGCCAGATACACGCTTTGCTGCAAGGCACGGCGGCGCAGCTTCACGGTCTCCTCCGATGCTTTCAGGCGGCGGGTGGCAGAGGCGGTTTTTCCGTCCAGGGTGATGTCCGCCCGGACGGTCAGGTATACCTGCCCCCGGGAGAGCTTGGAGGTGGCCTCCACCGGTGTATTTTCCGGGAACAGGGACAGTAGAAGCTGCTCCACGGCATAGCGGTCGTCATGACCGATGAGTGTTAAATTCATGGTTGCTCCTTATGGCGGCAGTACCGCCGGACAGTGATAGATGCCTCTGTGGAGGCTCCTATGGCGCGAAGCGCCCTCGGCGCCCCTGAAAGGGGAGCTGGCAGCCCGAACGGGCTGACTGAGGGGTTTTACTGTTCTGTTGACGGACAAACCCCTCCGATTTCGTTGACGCTCAACCACCTCCCCTTCCAGGGGAGGCATGGGAGCTTCGCACCGGTTCGTTACTGCATATAGGGATTGTGTTCCCGCTCCCAGCTCAGCTCCGTGGAGGAACCGTGGCCGGGATACACCCGATAGTCGCCGGGCAGGGCTGCCAGCGTGTGCAGCGAAGCTTGCATCTGCGCCGGATTGCCCCCGGGCAAATCCGTTCTGCCGCAGCTGCCGCAGAACAGGGTGTCGCCGGAGAACATTACATCCTCGCACACCAGGCACACCGAGCCGGGGGTGTGCCCCGGGGTGGGGATGACCCGGAAGGTCAGCCCGGCGGCGGAAAAAGAGCCGGTGCTGGGGTAAGTTTGGGTATAATACAGCCGCCCGTTGGTAATCATGGGAGGCAGAGCCAAATCGGCGGCGCTGATGTATACTTCGCAGTCGGTTTCCGCCGCAATTTCTGCCACGGCACCCACATGGTCAAAATGTCCGTGGGTCAGGGCGACGGCATCCACTGTCAGCCCCAGGGTCTGCACCTGGCTGAGAATCTTTTCCGCTTCGTAGCCGGGGTCGATGATGCAGCAGTGGGGGCTTCCCTCCTTGCGGACGATGTAGCAGTTGGTCTGATACAGACCCAGAGTTAATTTGCTCAGTTCCATTGGATTTCCTCCACTCAGGATTGATTGCCACCCCTACAGGGTTTGCAGCGTCATTGTCCGGCGGCACTGCCGCCGTGTCTGGGGCTTTGCAGCTGGTCGGTGTCCAGAATCAGCGTCACCGGGCCGTCGTTCAGGGACTCCACCTTCATGTCCGCACCAAAGCGGCCATGCTGGGGCGGGTAGCCCAATTCCTCGCAGACGGAGAGAAATTTTTCATACAGGGCATTGCCCAGCTCCGGGTCGGCGGCCTCGGCAAAACTGGGTCGTCTGCCCTTGCGGCAGTTGCCGTACAGGGTGAACTGGCTGACCACCAGCACTTCTCCCCCCACCTGCTCCAGTCCCAAATTCATTTTACCGTTTTCGTCCTCGAAAATGCGCAGTCCCAGGGCTTTTTCAGCCAGCAGACGGCATTCTTTTTCCGTATCCTGAGGGCCGACCCCCAGGAGAATCAAAAAGCCCTGACCGATTTTTCCAACGGTCTCGCCATCAATGGCAACGGACGCATATTTGACACGGGTTAGCACAGCTTTCATCTTAGTTTTGTCCTCTCCGGGAGCCGGTCACGTCGCGGATGTTCAGCAGACGATTGCGGATGTTGTCCAGCTCCGCCACATTTTTTACTTCAAAGCGAATCAGACAGGTGCTTCTGCCGCCGGGCAAATCTTTGGCGCTCAGCTCTTTGACCCGCACCCGGGCGGCGGTGAGCACCATGGCCACATCCAGCACCAGACCGTCCCGGGTCAGGCAGTCCAGTTCCAGAGTGGTTTCAAAGGGCTGCTCCTCCTGGGAAGCCCAGCGCACCCGCACCCAGCGGGCAGCCTGCTTGGGGTCGTCCCGGTGCTGGGCATTGGGGCAGTCCGCCCGGTGGATGGACACACCGAAGCCCTTGGTGATGAAGCCCACAATGGAGTCGCCTGGCACGGGGGTGCAGCACTTGGCGAATTTAATCATGCAGGAGTCAATGTCCTCCACGATGACACCGTTGACCGCATGGCGATTCTGCTTGGCGGCCTCGGAATCCGGGTTGATACGCAGGGGCGTGGCAGCAGCTTTCTCGGCGGTTTGCGCCTTAACGGCCTTGGAAACATCGTCCCGGATGCGCCCCACGGCCTTCACGGCGGTCAGGCCGCCATAGCCGATGGCGGCGTACATATCGTCCCAGCTGTCAAAGGACAGCTTTTTCAGCAGGTGCTCGCTCAGCTCCTCATCGCCCAGGGCACTCAGGGGCAGTCCCATCCGCTTGAACTCGGATTCAAAGGAGGCCTTGCCGTGGACAATGTTCTCATCCCGCTTCTCTTTTTTGAACCACTGCTTGATTTTGGTGCGGGCCTGGTTGCTCTTGCAGATGTTCAGCCAGTCCCGGCTGGGACCCTTGGCGGTTTTGGAGGTGATGACCTCCACAATGTCGCCGTTGCTCAGAGGGGTATCGATGTTGGCAATGCGGTTGTTGACCTTTGCGCCAATCATGGAGTTGCCCACACCGGAGTGAATGGCATAGGCAAAATCAATGGGGGTGGAGCCGGAGGGCAGGGAGACAATTCTGCCCTTGGGGGTAAAGACGAACACCTCGTCGTCGAACATATCGATTTTCAGGGACTGAACATATTCCTCGGCATCGGCATCCTGCTGGCTTTCCAGCAGCCGCCGCACCCATTCAAAGTCCTTTTCGCTGCCTGAGCCGGTGCCCTGCTTGTATTTCCAGTGGGCAGCGATGCCGTATTCTGCCGTCTCGTGCATATCCCAGGTACGAATCTGAACCTCAAAGGGGATGCCCTCAGAGCCGATAACGGTGGTGTGCAGAGACTGATACATATTGGGCTTGGGGGTGGAGATATAGTCCTTGAACCGCCCGGGCACCAGATTGAACAGGTCGTGGATATGTCCCAGCACATTGTAGCAGTCGGGAATGGAGTTGACGATGACCCGGAACGCATAGATGTCATACAGCTGATCCATGGTCTTGTCCTGCGCCACCATCTTCCGATAGATGGAATAAACGTGCTTGATGCGGCCATAGGTGGTGTTCTGAATGCCCATGGCGTTGAGCCGATCGGTAATCTTGAACTGGATGGACTTCATAAAGGCCTCATCCTGTTCCCGGTGGGCATCCAGATAGCTGGTGATCTCCGCGTATTCCTTGGGCGCTAAGTATCTCAGGCTGGTGTCTTCCAGCTCCCATTTCATCTTCTGCATACCAAGGCGGTGCGCCAGGGGGGCGTACACGTCCATGGTTTCCTTGCACTTGATAATCTGCTTTTCCGGGGACTGGTACTGCATGGTGCGCATATTGTGCAGCCGGTCAGCAATCTTGATCAGCACCACCCGGATGTCCTTGCTCATGGCCATGAACATCTTGCGCAGATTTTCCATTTGGGCTTCCTCGGTGGAGGAGAAATTGGCTCTTGTCAGTTTGGTAACGCCCTCCACCAGCTCCGCCACGGTGGGCCCGAACAGCTTTTCAATCTCATCGTGGGAGGCATCGGTGTCCTCAATACAGTCATGGAGCAGGGCACCCAGAATGGCATCAATGTCCAGCCCCATTTCTACCACGATTTCCGCAACCGCCAAGGGGTGGATGATGTAGGGGGAGCCGTCCTTGCGCTTCTGGTGCTTGTGCTTCTCATCGGCATACTGGACGGCCTTGTCGATTAAGTCCATGTCGGCGGTGGGCATTTTGCGGGCAATGGCGGCGCACATGGAATTATAGTGTTCTTCAAAGGTTTCCATCGTATCAGCTCTCTTTCGCTGCGGCGGCGCTTAACAGCCGCTGCATGGTGGCGCTTTTGCTTAAATCTGCTTTCTCCCGCCCGGGAGTCAGGGTAATGGTCATGTATTTGTGCATTCGCTGCTGGGTTAAAAGGCCGCCGTCCCGGAAAATATCCAGGCAGGTCATCAGCTGCTCCAGGGAAAGGGGCTTTGCCGACCAGCGGACAATCTTGCGGCACAGGCAAATGGGCGATTCCTGAATGGGCTGCTCCGGCTGGGCGGCCAGATACCGCCAGATGATGGACAGCATCTCCCGGCTGGGAGTGATGAATCCGGCATCGGCGGCGCTGAGGCAGCCGCTGAGGAGATTGCGGTAATGGATGGTCTCGGTGCCGCAGGGGACGGGGCAGCTGGGGCGGATGTCCACCACGTTCATTTGCAGTAGCCGCTCTCCCTGATAGCAGTTTATCTGGGGCTGGAATGCCACATCCACCACCTCCCCCTGCTGGAGCTTCACGCTGCCGGGGGTGACCGAAAAATAGATGGCGTTAAAGAACTGCCGTCCGCTGCGCAGACGCAGACGCATATGTTTGCCGCCCCCTACCATGGTTACCCGGTCAACGGTGAGGCCGGGCAGCATCAGCACGGGCTTGGGGCATCCGGCACCGGTTGGCTCCAAAATGTCCAGCGCGTCAAATTCCGATAGGTTCATCAGCTCCGGGGGCACCACGCAGTCGATGCTCAAACTGGTGCGCAGGGTCTCCCCCTCAAAATAGTGGGAGGCGAGGATACACATCTGCCGCCGGAACTCCGGGATATTCTCCCGGCTGATGGTAAAGCCTGCCGCCAGCTCATGGCCGCCGTAGCTTTCCAGCAGCGGGGACAGGGCGGTGAGGGAGGCAAACAGATTGAAGCCCCCATGGCTGCGGGAGCTGGCCTTGCCGTGCTCCCCGTCCAGGCAGATGAGAAAGGTGGGGCAGGCAAATTCCTCGGCAATGCGGCTGGCGACAATGCCCACCACGCCCTGATGCCAGCTCTCGTCGGCCAGCACAATGGCATCGGGCAGACCGCCCTGGGGCAGCATATCGATGGCCTGCTTATAAATTTCTGATTCAACCGCCTGCCGCTGCCGGTTCAGCTCGCACAGACCCTTGGCATCCTTGGCGGCCTGGGTCTCATCGTGGGTCAAAAACAGGTCGATGGCAATGTCTATTTGACCCATACGTCCGGCGGCATTGATGCGGGGAGCCAGCATGAAGCCGATGGAGGAAGCGTTGAGGGAATCCGGGTCACAGCCACATTCTTTTATCAGCGCCGCCAAGCCGGGGCGAGTGGTGCGCTTCAGGGCTTGCAGCCCCCGGGAGACGAACACCCGGTTCTCCCCCACCAGGGGAATCACGTCGGCCACCGTACCCAGGCACACCATGTCGGCGTATTCCCGGAGCATTTCTTCCGGGTTGCCGCTGAGGGCACACACCAGCTTGAAGGCCAGCGCCACGCCGGACAGATTCTTGTGAGGGTAGGTGTCGCCGGGCTTATGGGGGTCAACGATGGCAATGGCCAGCGGCAGCTTGTCCTTGCACTCATGGTGGTCGGTAATGACCAGGTCAATGCCCAGCTGGTGACACAGCTGGGCTTCCGCAATGGCGGTGATGCCGCAGTCCACGGTGACAATCAGTTTTACGCCCTGCTCATGCAGATAGTTGACGGCGATGGGGTTTAGCCCGTAGCCCTCCTCCAGCCGTCCGGGGATGTAGCTGATGCAGTCGGCACCGCAGCTGCGCAGAAAATCCGTCAGTAAGCAGGTGGCGGTAATACCGTCCACATCGTAGTCGCCGAACACGGCGATTTTTTCGTGGGCACTCATGGCCATTCCCACCCGTCCGGCGGCCACGTCCATCTCTGTGAGCAGATAGGGGGACGGAAGCTCACAGTTGCAGTCCAGGCATTCATGGGCAGCGGCGGCGGTCTCGATGCCCCGGGCAGAGAGGATTCTTGCTGCCAGCTCGGGATAACCGGCGGCGCACAGGCTGCTTACCCCCTGAGGGGTTGGCTTCGATACATTCCAAATTCCATATTTCACAATCACACACATCCAACAAAAACTTTTTCCAAATATTATATCAAAAAAAGCCGGGATGTACAATAGCGGATTTGGCGCATTGGGGGATTATTCCGCCGGTTTCAGCGAGGAAAATCCAGAAATAACGGTAATCACCAGCAGTGGTGCCAGCATCATGCCTGCAATGCCCCACAGCCGGAAGCCAACATACAGGCTGATGAGCGTCACCAGGGGGTCAAGCCCCAGCTGACGGCCAACAAATCTTGGCTCCAGCATGGAGCGGGTCAGGGATGCTGCTGCATAGATGCCCAGAAGACCGATGGCACGGGCGGTGTCGTGCTGCACCAGGCAGACAAGCGACCAGGGAACCAGAATGGTGCCCGTGCCCAAAATGGGCAGCGCGTCCACCAGGGAAACCACCATGGCCCACAGGGGGGCATACTCAATGCGCAGCAGAAAAAAACCTGCGGTCAGCAGCAGACAGGTGACGCTGATGAGCTTGAGCTGGGCAATCAGCCACTGCCCGGTGGTGACGCGCAGCCGGGTGAGAAATTCCGCGGCGGATTGGATGGGCTTCCGGGGCAGCTTCGTCCGCACCCATTGCCGAATGTGAGGCAGCTCTGCGGAGGTGAGAAAGGCGGCCAGCACCGCCGTGCCGATGCCCAGCGCGCCGTCCGGCAGCTGGGTCAGAAAGCTCCCTGCCATGCTCAGTGCCTGCCGGGCAATGCCGTCCAGCATGGCGGTGCCATCGGAGAACAGCGCGTTGACATTGCGCTGCAACAGCGACCGGATGCCGGGGGAGGTACGCTCGGAGAGATTCAGCAGCCACAGCTGCAACGCCTCCAGCCCGCTGCGGGCAGTCAGCTCCATTTGGGGCAGGATGCCTGCCAGCACGCGCAGCTCCCGCAGCGCCAGCCCCACCAGCAGGGTCAGCACGGCGCAAATCACGGCAAACACCGCTCCTACGCCGATGCCGGAGGCCGCTGCCCGGGGCAGCCGAAGTCGGGCGGTGAGAAAGCGCACGCCCGGCTCCGCCGCCAGCGCCAGCAGCGCCCCCAGGATGAACGGAAATAAAAAGGGCAGCAGAAATTGTACGGCCAAAAAAATGCCGCCCAGCGCCAATAGAATCAAAAATGCTTTTTTCATGGATGAGATGATGACCTCCTTTCCCCAAATTGATATACCGCTGCTCCGGCGCGAAGCGCCCCTGCCTCCCCTGGAAGGGGAGGTGGTTGAGCGTTAGCGAAACCGGAGGGGTTTGTACGTCAAACAGAGCGGTTCAGGATAACCCCTCAGTCAGCCCGTTCGGGCTGCCAGCTCCCCTTTCAGGGGAGCCAAGGGCGCTTCGCGCCGGGGGATACCATCAACCAAACCGCTCTCTATTACAATCCCACGGTTTCCTCCCTGTCTCGTCACCGGGCGGGTTAGGGAACTGACGTATCCGTACCAGGGTTCGTTGCGTCATTAAAAAAGAGTTGTTTTCTTCGGGTTACTGTGGTACAATCTACAAAAACAGGCGCATCAGGAGGTTTTTGAGGATGGAACAGCCCAATCAGTTCCGCGCTTCCTTTAATGGCTTCAACCGGGAAGACGTGGTTCGGTACATGGAATATATCAACAGCAAACACGCTGCCCAGGTGGCGCAGCTGACCAATGAACTGGAATACCTGCGGGGAAAGCAGGAGACGCTGGATGCAGACCGCGTCTCCCAGCTGGAGCGGGATTTAGGCACCGCGCAGACGGAAAACGAGAGCCTAAAGGAACAAAATGAAGCGTTGAATGGGAAAAATGAGACGCTGACCCAGCAGAATGCGGAAGCCAAGGAAGAAAACGAGCGCCTCAAGGCGCGCATTGCGGAATTGGAGCAGAAGATGGAAAGCCAGCCCCAGCCCGAAGCCCCCGTGTCCGGTCAGGCCGAGCTGGAGGCTTACCGCCGCGCCGAGCGGGTGGAGCGGGTCGCCAAGGAGCGGGCTTCTCAGCTGACCCAGCAGGCCGCCCAGGTGCTGGAAGCCGCTGCCGGCCAGGTGGAGCTCTCTGCCGACCAGATTGATACCGTGTCCGCCCAGCTGGCCGAGCTGTTCTCCCGGTTGCAGGACGTTGTGAGTTCTGCCCGCCACGATGTGCGGGAAGCGGCTGATGCCGTGCTGCACGCGGCAGACGAGGCGTAAGAAAATACTCCCGTGACCGGCTCTTCCGGGATGGGGCACTGTTTTCAGGAGCTTTTTATGGAAGTAACAAAACCAAGCTATTATGATTCCTTCCGCTGCCTGGCATCCTCTTGCCCGGACAGCTGCTGCAAGGAATGGGATGTGGACGTGGATGAGGAGTCCGCTGTCCGCTATCGCTGCCTGCCCGGTGAACTGGGGGAGGCGCTGCGGCGGAACATGAAGCAGACGGAATACGGCACCCAGATGATGGCGCAGGAGGGGCGCTGCCCCATGTGGCGCACCGATGGCCTGTGCCGCATCCAGGCAGAGCTGGGAGAGGATTGGCTGTGTCAGGTGTGCCGGGCGTTTCCCCGGCTGCGCCACGACTATGGGGACTTTTTGGAGCTGGGCTTGGAGCTGAGCTGCCCGGAGGCGGCACGGCTGATTCTCACCGCACCGCCGGAACCAACCGTGACCTTCCAGACCCCCGGCGGCGAGGAGCCGGAGTACGACAAGCGCACCATGGAGGTGCTCAAAGCTAGCCGCAGTTGGGTGCTGACCTTGCTGGACGACTACCCGGCCTCTATGGCGCTGATTCTGATGCTGTTTTACAGCGCCCAGACCCAGGCGGCGCTGGATGGCGGGGGCGCACCGGAGATGGACGTTTCCGCCGCCCTCCTAACCGGGGAAATGATGCCCGATATGCAGGAAACCGAGGAATTTTTCTCCTTCTTTGAACATCTGGAAATCCTCACGCCCCGCTGGGCAGCGCTGCTGAGGCAGCATACCGTCCAGCCCCTGCCGCCCCAGACCGGTGCCTTTGCCCGGTATCTGGTGGAGCGCTATTGGCTGCAAGCCA
>ERZ506999.750-NODE-750-length-12743-cov-3.640369_pt1 | contig 12743 bp, 8 predicted proteins | sample MGYA00512881_ERZ506999 | MGnify/ENA metagenome assembly ERZ506999
ATACTGTTTTAGATAATCTTTCATTAAATATAAGAAAAAATGAATTCTTAACTTTACTTGGTCCTAGTGGATGTGGTAAAACTACAACTCTTAAAATTATAGCTGGTTTTGAAACTGCCGATAGTGGAAAAGTTATATTTAATGGAAGTGATATTTCAAACATACCTCCATACAAAAGACAATTAAATACAGTATTCCAAAAGTACGCTTTATTTCCTCATATGAATATTTATGAAAATATTGCTTTTGGATTAAAAATAAAAAAATTACCAAAGGATGAAATTGATAAAAAAGTTCGTGAAATGTTAAAAATGGTATCACTTGAAGGCTTTGAAAAAAGATCTGTTGATTCACTTAGTGGTGGTCAACAACAAAGAGTTGCTATTGCTAGGGCTTTAGTTAATGAACCTAAGGTACTTTTATTAGATGAACCACTTGGAGCATTAGACTTAAAACTTAGAAAAGAAATGCAAAGTGAGCTTAAAAGAATTCAACAAAGACTTGGAATAACATTTATCTTTGTTACTCATGATCAAGAAGAAGCACTGACAATGTCAGACAAGATCGTTGTTATGAAAGGCGGAGAAATCCAGCAGGTAGGAACACCGGAAGAAATCTACAACGAGCCTGCGAACGTATATGTAGCCAATTTCATTGGCGAGAGCAACATCATTTCCGGAAGAATGCTCGAAGATTACAAAGTACGATTTGATGATGTAACATTTGACTGTGTAGATTTCGGATTCAGGAAAGATGAACCTGTAGATGTAGTATTGCGTCCGGAAGATATCGATATCGTTGATGTCAAAGACGGAAAACTTACCGGAGAAGTACAGAGCGTACTCTTTAAAGGAGTCCACTACGAGATTATTGTTGAGACAGTGCCGGGAACAAGTGTAACCGTAAACATGCGAGTAGTACATAACCGTGATGTGACAAGCGAAGACGGAACAGAAAAAATCAGTGCCAGCGATTTTTACGTCGATGTGGAAGATGTAGAAGCACTTGATGATAAAGACATTATCGCTTTCTCAAATGCACAGGCATGGGATCCAAAGACAGACCAGTACATTTCCATCGCAAGAATTGAATATGATTTGAAGCCGGAAGAAGGAGAATATCCAGTTACATTCTCGACATCGAAAGGAACAAGTGTACAAAGAAATATTTTTGTTGTCAACCAGCCTTTCGTTAAAAATGAGAGAGCAAATGAAGGTGTTATGGCATTTAACTTCTCAAAAACAGTAGATGAAATCATAGAATCCCAGGCACTGGATACAGATTTGAAAACATGGGCAAATGCACAAGGTTGGAAGTTGACAGACGAAGACCAGAGTGTAGATTTAAGTGTAGATTACGATTTTGAGCCGGAAGATGTAAAAGAAGGTGTATATAAGATCACATTCTCAACGACAGGTCGTGAGTTTAAGATCCATACAACAGACTATTCCGAGGAAGGTCAGGAAGTCGGGCTGACATTCTTCCCGGAAGATATCCATGTTATGTCGAAGGTGGTATTTTAATATGAAGAAATTCTCACAGTTAGCAATCCCATATATCGTGTGGGCGGTGTTGATGCTTGTACTTCCGATGGCACTGATTTTCCTTTACTCGATTACAGAGCCTGGAAACAGCATCATATCCTTCTCAATAACACTGGATCAGTACATCAAATTCTTTACCGACAAAGATTTCTTACTGATTCTGTGGCGCTCACTTGCAATTGCGGTTAAGACAACCATCATCTGTCTGCTGCTTGGTTATCCGATTGCATATTACATTGCAAGAACAAAAGAAAAAACACAGAACATGTTAATCTTATGCATTACAATTCCAATGTGGATCAACATGCTTGTGCGTACTTATGCGTGGATCGGTCTCTTAAGTGATGGCGGATTGATCCAGAAAATATTAAGTCTCGTAGGTCTTGGACACATAAAGCTCCTTTACACAGAAGGTGCAGTATTGCTTGGTATGGTATACAACTTCCTGCCATTTATGATTTTGCAGATTCAGACATCCCTGTGCAAAATGGATACTTCCTTATTAGAAGCAAGCGCAGATTTAGGGGCAAGTCCGGCGCAGACATTTCGACGCATCACCCTGCCATTATCATTGCCGGGTGTGATCAACGGAATCACATTAGTATTTTTGCCGGCAGTAAGCTCCTTCTTCATTCCAAAGCTGTTAGGAGGAGGTCAGTATTTCCTTATTGGAAATATGATTGAAAACCAGTTTATTACAGTAGGAGAGTGGAACTTTGGAAGTGCCATCTCTATGATCATGGCAGTTATTATGATGCTGCTTATGATGGCAGTGCGTAAAACTGAAAAACGAAATGCAGGCGGAAAGGAGGCATAATCTAATGAAAAAAAATAAGCATCCATTTGGTAAGATACTTCTGATTCTGACGATTGTGTTCTTCTATCTTCCAATTATATATATGATTATTTTTTCATTTAACGATGGAAAATCATTGACAAAATTTACCGGATTTTCATTGCGCTGGTATCAGCATATGATGGATTCCGGAGATATGATGAGCGCATTATCCACAACATTTAGCGTTGCAATCATCGCAACAATCATTTCAACAATTATCGGAACAATCACGGCAATCGGATTAAGCAAATCCAAAAAGATTATCAGAGATTTGATGGAGCAGGTAAACAATCTGCCGATGATGAATCCGGAAATCGTAACAGCGATTGGATTTATGCTGCTGTTTATTACATTTAAAATAGAAAAAGGCTATGTGACAATGCTTCTGGCACATATCGCATTTTGTATACCATATGTAATCTTGTCAGTCATGCCCAAAATCCGTTCACTTGACCCAAACATCGCAGATGCGGCAATGGATTTAGGGGCGACACCATGGCAGGCATTGACAAAAGCCATTGTACCGCAGATTACACCGGGAATTATCTCAGGTGCATTAATTGCATTTACTATGTCAATAGATGATTTTATTATTTCATACTTCGTGACAGGACGCGGCGTAAAAAACTTAAGTATTGTAGTTTATACGATGAGCAAACGTGTAAATCCAAGTATCAATGCGGTGTCAACACTTGTTGTTGTCATTATTACAATAGCGCTGGTAATTATTAACATTGCACCGGTTGTAGCTTCAAAACGTGCAAAAAAAGAAAATGTAGGCCGAAGAAAATTCGTTTATCCGGCAACTGCAGCAGTATGTGCATTGTTAGCAATTGTGATTTTTGTAAATATATCCGGAAACAAGGCCGCGTCAAAGCCATTTGAAGGCCAGACCTTGCACATTTACAACTGGGGCGAGTATACCGGTGAAAATATCATCAACGATTTCCAGAAAGAGACCGGGGCAACAGTTGTTATGGAGAACTTTGATTCCAATGAACAAATGTATATCAAAGTCGCAAATGGAGAATCCTATGATATTCTTGTTCCAAGTGATTACATGATCCAGAGATTGATAGGCGAAGGATATCTGCAAAAATTAGATCATTCAAAACTAGACTGCCTTGATAAGCTCGATGATGGCGTAAAAAATCTGGCATACGATCCGGGAAATGAATACTCAATACCATATTTCTGGGGAACAGTCGGAATCATTTACGACAAAACAAAGGTAGATATCGAAGATTTGAAAAAAGAAGGCTACAACATTTTCCTCGATGAAAAATATAAAGGAGATATCTATCTCTACGATTCCGAGAGAGATTCCTTCATGATGGCGTTGAAAGCATTGGGATATTCAATGAACACAACGAATGAAAAAGAAATTCAGAAGGCTTATGACTGGCTACTTCAGTGTGTGCAGACGATGGATCCGGAAATCGTTATGGATGAGATCATTGACAACATGGCACAGGGCCGAAAAGCATTAGGCTTAATCTATTCAGGAGATGCAACCTATGTCATGGCAGAAAATGAAAACATGGGTTACTATTTACCGAAAAGCGGAACAAACCTCTGGTCTGATGCGATGGTCATTCCGAAAAATGCAAAAAATCCAGAGCTTGCATACGCATTTATCAACTATGCAAGCGACTATGACGGAGCTTATGATAACTCAAGTTATATAGGCTATACTTCTGCAAATAAAGAAGTTATGGATGATCTCTCCGGGGTGGGCGGCGATTTCGAAGGAATCAATGCGTACATTCCAAGAAGCGACAATCAAAATGATGAAATATTTGAATATAATGAAGATACAAAGAAGATTATCAGTGATCTGTGGAGCAGAGTAAAAATTGCAGCAAGTAATGCGAAGTGAGGAAAGGGTGCGAAAGCGCCCTTTTTCTTATGTGGCGAAAGTAAGTGTTTCTTATTTTATGGAACCATAGATTAGAGCGTGCGAAAGCAGTTTGGTATTTGAAAATAGATATGAAAATAAAAAATTAGCACTCACCTTCAAAAAGTGCTAACAAAAGTGTTGACAAACAAAAAAAGCAGTGGTATTGTTATAGAGTAGATAGAACAAGAAAGATTCATGGTAGCTTTTAGAACGCTTTTAAAAACTACCATTTAGCAACCAATTTTTATAAAAAAGGGGGTTTGTGTTATGAACATTAATAAATTTACACAGAATTCATTGCAGGCAGTTCAGTCTTGTGAGAAGGTTGCCTATGATTATGGCAATCAGGAGATCGCACAGGAACATTTACTCTACGCACTGATCACACAGGATGACAGCCTGATTTTAAAATTATTAGAGAAGATGAACGTTCAAGGCACATTGTTTATCAATCGTGTAGAAGAAGCAATCAATAAAAGACCAAAGGTGCAAGGAGGACAGGTGTTTGTCGGACAGGATCTGAATAATGTATTGATCCATGCAGAAGACGAGGCCAAACAGATGGGAGACGAATACGTTTCAGTTGAGCATTTGTTCCTTGCATTGTTAAAACATGCAAGCAGAGAGATGAAAGCACTGTTTCGTGAGTTCGGAATCGACCGCAATTCATTTCTCCAGGCATTGTCCAGTGTCAGAGGTAATCAGAAAGTGACAAGTGATAATCCGGAGGCAACCTACGATGCACTTGCAAAATATGGTACCGACCTGGTTGAGCGTGCAAGAGAACAGAAACTGGATCCGGTTATCGGACGAGATGCTGAGATTCGTAATGTAATCCGAATCCTTTCACGTAAGACAAAGAACAATCCGGTTCTGATCGGTGAACCCGGTGTCGGTAAAACGGCAGCAGTAGAAGGTCTTGCACAGCGAATTGTAAGAGGAGATGTGCCGGAAGGCCTGAAAGATAAGATCATTTTCGCACTGGATATGGGTGCACTCGTAGCAGGAGCAAAGTATCGAGGAGAATTCGAAGAACGTCTGAAAGCCGTATTGGAAGAAGTAAAGAACAGCGAAGGCAAGATCATTCTCTTCATCGATGAGCTGCATACAATTGTCGGAGCTGGTAAGACAGAAGGATCTATGGATGCCGGAAATATGCTCAAGCCAATGCTTGCACGAGGCGAGTTACATTGTATCGGTGCTACAACTCTGGACGAATATAGAAAATATATCGAGAAAGATGCAGCACTTGAGAGACGTTTCCAGCCAGTTTTAGTAGATGAACCAAGCGTCGAAGATGCCATTTCCATCCTTCGTGGACTGAAAAAACGTTATGAGGTATACCATGGCGTTAAAATCACAGATGGAGCACTTGTGGCAGCGGCAACATTGTCCAATAGATATATATCAGACCGTTTTCTTCCAGATAAAGCAATCGACCTTGTCGATGAAGCATGCGCATTAATCAAGACAGAACTAGATTCAATGCCGGCTGAGATGGATGAACTGCGAAGAAAGATCATGCAGCTTGAGATCGAAGAAGCAGCACTTAAAAAAGAAGAAGACAGATTAAGTAAAGAAAGACTGGAACATTTACAGCAAGAGCTTGCAGAACTCAGAGAACAATATTCAAAACAGAAAGCACAGTGGGATAATGAAAAACATTCCGTAGAACGTGTTCAGAAAATCCGCGAAGAGATCGAACAGATCAATAACGATATCCAAAAAGCACAGCGCTCATACGATCTGGAAAAAGCAGCCGAGCTGCAGTATGGAAAACTTCCACAGCTTCAAAAACAATTAGAAGAAGAGGAAGCACATATCAAAGAGAAAGACTTACGTCTGGTCCATGAAAGCGTTACAGATAATGAAATCGCCAGAATCATTTCCAGATGGACAGGAATTCCGGTAGCAAAACTAAACGAGAGCGAGCGAAGCAAGACTCTTCATCTTGACGAAGAACTGCACAAACGTGTCATTGGACAAGATGAAGGCGTAACAAAAGTTACAGAAGCTATCATCCGTTCCAAAGCAGGAATCAAAGATCCATCCAAACCAATCGGTTCATTCCTGTTCTTAGGACCAACCGGTGTAGGTAAGACAGAACTTGCCAAAGCACTGGCAGAAAGCCTGTTTGATGATGAAAATAACATGGTCCGTATCGATATGAGTGAATACATGGAGAAATATTCCGTGAGCCGTCTGATCGGAGCTCCTCCGGGATATGTCGGATACGATGAAGGCGGTCAGCTGACAGAAGCAGTTCGTAGAAAACCATACTCCGTTGTACTGTTCGATGAGATTGAAAAAGCACATCCGGACGTATTCAATGTACTTTTGCAAGTACTGGATGATGGTCGTATCACAGACTCACAAGGCCGTACCGTAGACTTTAAAAATACAATATTAATCATGACATCCAACATCGGATCATCCTACCTGCTGGATGGAATTCAGGACAACGGCGAAATCAAGCCAGAAAATCAAGAAATGGTAATGCAAGATTTAAGAGCACATTTCAGACCAGAATTCCTGAACCGTCTCGATGAGATTATCATGTTCAAACCATTGACAAAAGAAAACATCGGCTCAATTGTAGATTTAATGATCGCAGATGTAAACAAGAGACTGGAAGATAAAGAAATCTCCATCGAATTGACACCAGAAGCAAAAAGCTTCGTTATAGATGGCGGTTACGATCCAACTTACGGTGCAAGACCACTCAAACGATATCTGCAGAAACACGTTGATACATTAGCTGCAAAACTGATCCTTGAAGGAAATGTCGGAACAGGCGATGTAATCTTATTACAAGTTGAAGATGGCAAACTTGTAGCAAAGATAAAAGGACGAAGTGATATTTAATAAAGAGAATAAATGATATTAGGTGGCAGACTGTGCAAGCAGTCTGCCATTGCTTTAGTCTCAGATACCATAATACACCACAAGGAGCCGGTTGGGGACGGGGTTTTCTGGCTCTTTTCGGAGCCGGTTAGAGGGTTAGGGTTCTACTACTTGACTCAACAGAATATCCCGGTTTTGCAGATACTGCAACATCAAAAAAATAACATAGAAGTTATCTTTACAACACTCCAAACTCATGCTATGATAACCATATCTTCGGAGAACTTCTTTTCTCCGAATACATCTATAGCCGTAAGGCTCTCATCTCGGGTTTCAATTTCAGAAACAAAATCCGATATGAAAAACAACAAAATATTCAAAATGGAGGAAAATGCCTATGACAAACAAACTGCAACAGTATTTCCCTATGATTCGGACGAAAGAACAACTAATGGCCGAGATAGAGGAAAAACCAAAACTAAAATCAATTTTCTATAGTTGGAAAGAAGAAGCAAGACAAGATTTTATCAACTTCTGTACCGGTGCACGTGGGGTGAAGATGATGTATGATTTTATAAGTAAAGAAATTCTAAATCCGGAAATATATCGTGAGCGGGTAAATGAATTTTTATCATTACTTTTAAATCAAAAAGTAAAAATATTGGAAGTGTTACCAAATGATGGGACAAGACTTGCGGATGAGTCAACTTTATTAATCATGGACATTGTCGTTGAATTAGAAGATGGAAGTATTGTAAACTTAGAAATTCAAAAAATAGGATATATGTTTCCTGGAGAACGAAGTGCCTGCTATTCAGCCGATTTGTTGTTACGACAATATAAGCGTGTAAAACAGAAGGCAGAAAAGAAACTTGATTCTCATACAAAAATGTCATATAAAGATATAAAAGATGTCTACACCATTGTTCTATTTCAGCAAAGCCCGCAAGAATTAAAAAAATTCAAAGACGTATATATGCATCGCTTTAAGCAAGAATCCGATACAGGGGCAAAGATGAATCTTCTACAAAAATATCTCTTCGTAACGCTTGACAACTTCAATAAAATTAAGCACAATAATGACAAGACAATAAAACTAGACAATCGTCTTGAGGCATGGCTAGCATTTCTGAGTATGGATGCTCCGGAAGATATTGTGCAGATATTAGAGCAATATCCCGATTTCAAAGCACTTTACAATCAAGTGTATGACATTTGCCTCAACATAGAAGAGGTGATGGGAATGTTTTCAAAAGAATTATTAGAACTAGATCGCAATACAGTAGAATTGATGATTGATGAGATGCAGAAGCAAGCTGATAATTTAAGAACTCAGAATGAAAATATGACACTTGAGAACGAAAAATTGGGACTTGCGAATGAAAATTTGATGTTTGAGAACGAAAGCATAAAAAGTGAGAACGAAAGCATAAAAAGCGAGAATGAAAGTATAAAAAGCGAGAACGAAAGTATAAAAAGCGAAAACGAAAGAATAAAAAATGAAAATAAAGAAATAAGAGCCATGATGGAAGAATTGAAACGGCAAAACGAAGAAATCCTGAAATCGTTAGGAAAGAAATAAATCATCTCTTCCATCCATCTACGACACACCACAAAAATACCAAGCGACTATGCAATCTGGCGAATTGGAGTCGGGCATGCCCGACGAAGCTGAGCAAGAGAGCATAGTCGCTTGGTATTTAGTGCAGTTTCGCCGAAGCCTCCTTGAGCAAGCCCCACAGCTTCCTGAAGCAAAAACACATAACCACCTTTCCCCACCCACCTCTTGTACAAATAAAAAACAACAAATTTTTCGGGGGGGACGTTGACATATGGATATCAAAGTTTTATAATTAAAATGTTTTGTAAACAAATAATTGCAATTTATAGTTATAGTTATACATAAGATGGAAAAATGAAAAGATGCAAAAAACATAACCAAAAAGCGTAAGTAAAAAGCTTTTCGCTTGTCTTATTTCTAGAGACATTTTAATATCAAAATGTTTTGTCTGGATAACACTACCCGATTTTGATACGACAGATATAAAAAGGCAAAAATAGAATCATAGTGGAATTTATTGACAAATTTCGTAAATACTTATAGACTAGTATTAGCGTAATAGGTCTTTTTGTGACCTTTTTTAGCAAATAATTAAGAAAGATGGAGGTCATTTTTGAATGGACAGATACATTGATATGCACTGTCACATTTTACCTGGTGTGGATGACGGAGCACAGAATCTTGAAGAGACAAGACAGATGTTGCAGATTGCCTTTAATGAAGGAACCCGTTTAATCATTGCAACTCCACATCATCATCCGCGCAGGGGACATAAAAGGCCGGAGATACTTAACAAACAGTTAAGGCTGGTACGGGCAGAAGCAGCGAAGATAAGTGATAAATTCCGAATTTATTTAGGGACCGAGGTTTTCTTTGGACAGGATGTTCCGGAGAAGATAAACAGGGGAGAGATTCTTACAATGAATAAAAGAAACACTGTATTGTTGGAATTTTCCCCATCCGATAGTTATGACTACATACGTCAGGGAGTGCAGCAGGTTCAGATGACCGGGAATCAAGTGATTATTGCCCATGCAGAGCGTTACCAGTGTCTGCTAGATGATATTGGATACGCAGAAGAATTGTGTGATATGGGCGCAAGCATTCAGGTGAATGCAGGAAGCATCATTGGTGATGGCGGTCGCAGAGCCAAGAAGTTTGTGAAAGAACTGATGGATGAAGATATGGTGTTCGGTGTAGGAACCGACGCACATGGAGTACAGACACGTGCTCCGAAGATGAAAAAGGCGGCAGATTACGTCAAGAAAAAATATGGAGAAGAATACATGAGGAGGATTTTCTTCGATAACGCAGCTACGTTATTGAGAAAGAGAAAGTAGTTATGAATCAATACACAAAAAATACAAGAATGAATCCAGAGTCAGATAATGACGAATTGACAATTGACCTGACAGAAGTTATCGGTGTTTTGTTAAAAAAAGCACACATCATTATTTTGACAGGAATTATCGTAGCTTTGTTGGCATTTATTGGAACAAAGCTTTTTATTACGCCTATGTATACGGCAGAGACAAAAGTATACGTACTGTCCAAAAGTGACGGAAGTACTGGAATTTCGGCAACAGATTTACAGGCTGGTTCATATTTAATAAAGGACTACACAGAGCTGGTAAAGAGCCGTACAGTGATGGAACAGGTTATCGCAGTATTAAATTTAGATATGAAGCCGGAGCAGTTGATGGGAATGGTATCAGTTGAAGCTGCAACAGACTCACGAATCCTTACTATTAAAGTAGAAAGCGATGATCCAAAACAAGCGAAAGAGATTGCCGATGCAGTCCGCGAAGCTGTCAGCGTACAGATTACAGAGATTATGAATGCCGATGCGGTTAATACAATTGAGAAGGCAGACCTTCCAAGTGTACCATCTTCACCAAATACAATGAAGAATACAATGATGGGCGGAATCCTTGGTATCATTCTGGCAATGGGAGTAGTCGTATTAATCTTCATCATGGATGACACAATCAAGACACCGGATGACGTAGAGCGTTATCTCGGACTGAATACATTAACTTCTATTCCAATCGCAGCTGGAGCTAAGAAGAATAAAAAAGCGAAAGGATTGTTAGTTCGTCAGTTTGCTAAGACGATGAACAGCTAACAAAGAGGGGATAAAGATGCAGGAAATAGAATTAAAAGAAATAAAAAAAGATTATCGGAGTAATGAAGCATACAAGTCTCTCCGTACTAACATCGAATTTTCAGGAGAGGATAATAAAGTATTAGTATTCACAAGCTGTACACCAAACGAAGGAAAGAGTACAGTCACAATTGCATTGGCACACTCACTTGCCGAGGCTGGGAAGAAAGTACTGTTTATCGATGCCGATTTAAGAAAATCAGTATTAGCAGGACGACATAACGTAAACGGACAACTGAAAGGACTGTCACACTTCTTATCAGGACAGACGGAGCTTGGAGAAGTTATGTATCGTGTAAAAGATACAAACATGGTTATGATATTCGCAGGTGTAGTACCGCCAAACCCTGCCGAGCTGTTAGGAGGCAAACGATTTGAAAGTCTCCTTACAAGTGCAAGAAAAGCATATGATTATGTAATTATCGATGCACCACCGCTTGGAAGTGTTATCGACGCCGCTATTATTGCAAAACAAAGCGATGCATCAGTGCTTGTCATTTCAGCAAACACAGTCAGTCATAAATTTGCAAAAGTTGTAAAAGAACAGTTGGAAAAATCAGGCTGCCCGATTCTCGGTGTAGTATTGAATAAAGTAGATATGGGACAGAATAAGTATTATGGAAAATATTATGGCACATATGGTGATTATGGCCATGGGAAAGAGGGAAAGGCTGAGGAAGAGGCATGAAACAGGAAAAGTTAGTAGCTGTGCTGATAGCAGGATGTCTTATACTTGGCGGAATAGCACTGGTTGTTCGTGGCAGTCAGGATCGACGGGCTCCGGTTATTAAAGTGAAGAAAGCCGACTTCACATATCAAGAGGGACAGGACTATGGAGAACTTTTAAAAGGTGTCAGTGCAGAAGATAACCGAGACGGTGATCTTACCGATGAAGTGTTTGTAGACCGTGTTGTGCAGATTAAGGATGGTAAAGCAATCGTATATTACGGTGTGATGGACAAGGCAAAGAATGTAGGAACTGCCAAGCGAACAGTTAATTATGTAGAAGATGAAAATGCACATCCTAAAACAGAAGATACAGCGGAAGAAAATACAGAACAGTCCCAAGATGCATCGACAGCACAGAACGACCCTGCCAAAGCAAATGAAAACAGTGATCTCACACCGGTCGGAGAAGCACCGGTAATCGCACTTACAACAGACCAGGTAACAATTGCAGCCGGAACAGAGTTTGATCTTATGAGTGTAGTCAAAGGTGTTGCAGATGGCAGTGATGATGCAGATTCATTATCAACTCGTATCAGTGTAGATGGTCAGTATGATGTAAATACACCGGGAAGTTATTTACTACATTATTATGTAATAGATTCCGATGGCAACACATCTGAGGTAAAGACATTGACACTAAATGTGCAGTAAGATATGTAAATTAAGGGGATACAAACAGCAGGATAGAAGGAGTATATCAATCAGATGAAAGAACAGAAGAAGACACTGCATATGGCAGGAAAGTTGATTACATTAATACAGTTGATTCTTGCGGTCGGTTTGATTGCAGTTATTTGGAACAGTGGATTGGTACCAACAAAATATCTGGTGGCAATTATCATTGTATTATTAATATTATTTGGAGTAACATTCGGATTACAATATGTAAAAAATAAAGTCTATATCGTAGGAATTGTACTTAGTATTATACTGAGTATCTTACAGGCAATCGGGATTGTCTATATGTTGAAGGCAGACAAGCTGATGGCAGATGTAGGCGGAGCAAATTATAAGACAGATAATATGATTGTAGTTGTTAAAAAAGATAATCCGGCGTCAAATCTTATGGATGCTTCGATGTATCGCTTTGGTACACAGACTTCTGTAGATCAGAAAAATACACAGATTATGGTCGACAACATTAACACGTCACTTGGCAGAGA
>ERZ506999.778-NODE-778-length-12461-cov-4.180155_pt1 | contig 12461 bp, 14 predicted proteins | sample MGYA00512881_ERZ506999 | MGnify/ENA metagenome assembly ERZ506999
CGGAGGATGCACGTTTTATCTTGAACGGCATCTCGCCCATCGCCAAAGGCGATTTTAAATGGCGAGATGCGTTGCTGGTCACAGGTACTGTGAACAGTAACCAAGTAAATTTCCCGCTTTAAGAATATTTTTAGAAAATAAATGGTTTATGCCAGAAATTCTTCTAAAATCTGGCGAATTGTCTCTTCTTTTAAATTTGCCTCCGCATCCGCTTCTTTTTGTTTTTCAGACGACTTTCGAAGTAGTTGTCCTGCCTCTTCTTTTAACGGCACTCTCGGTTTTCCTTCGATATGGATAGACAAATTTTCCTCGGTACTGCTATTAGCACCCTGTTTGCCCTTTATATTTTCTGTATATGTTCCCTCCGATATTGCCTCATTCATATTTGCCTCATTCATATTTGCCTCATTCATATTTGCCTTATCAGCCGCACTTTCTTTTTGCGCACGAAGCAGCTCTGTCTGCTCTCGTTCACTTTGTTGACGCCGATATCTACCCGCACATACATTTTCCAGATATTCAATCATATAATTCTTCACCGCATTTAATTTGTAATCCTCGTCTGAAAGCTGTCCGACAACAAACAGTAAAATCATCTCGGCTGCTCCCAGCATAACGTATTGGTACATCTTTTCACACACACCTGCGGTCTGATACCAGGAAATAGCCCCGACTGCTGCCAGCACTCCTGCTGCCCAGACACTTAGTTTTTCTAACTGTCTCCAGGTATGTACTTTCAAAAAATTCCCGCGGTATTCATAAATATATTTCTCCACAAATGCTTCTGTATTTTCTACACTGTCACGCAACATGCATGCCTGTTCATATTTGGAGCGTACCAATTTTATCAGTCTGTGTGTACTCTTTGACATATTTGCCGCTGCTCCCAGCATCCGGCGAATTGTAAACAGATTCATCATTTTCGCAATGATTCCAATCACACCCACTGCAACCATCAAATGAAAAAGGATATCTGTACTTGTTACCACGTCATAGAACATATCTTAGCCCTCCCGCTTTCACTGCCCGCTATTCACATAGTTTGTGAATCGTCTTATATTTTTACCCACAATAATCCGGATTGTGTTGAGGCTATTATAGACCATGTCGTGCATCTTTGCGCCATAAATCGTTCTACAAAATTCTACATTTCGTCTTGTAATTTTTGTGTCCTGACCATTCCTCTTTTCCTTTGAAAATGTATAAACGTTTATGATAACTCGCTCAACTAAAGCTGTTTTTCAGCTCTTATAGATCACTTTGCTATTCCATTTTGCTTCCCTTATGCCCTGTCGATTTTGCATGAATTTAAGCAAGTTCTGGCATACGATTCTTTGTGTATAATGAATTGAAATATGCCCGCTTATCATTTACTTTTCTTTACTATTTTGCTATAATCGGTTTTGCTTAGAGAAGTTTGTTATATTCTTACACTTTTTAAAAGAATGAACATTACAATTCTCTGATTCACATATTTAGGAGGAATATATCATGGAATATAAAACAAAAGGTGTCTGTTCTCAGATGATTCAGTTTGACATTGAAGATAATAAAGTAAGAAATGTTGCATTTACAGGTGGATGCAATGGAAACTTGCAGGGAATTTCCCATCTCGTTGAAGGAATGGACGTAAACGAAGCAATCTCCCGTCTGGAAGGAATCCGCTGTGGATTCAAATCAACTTCCTGTCCAGATCAGCTTGCTCACGCATTGAAAGAAGCAATTGCTAAATAAGCAAACCTTTCATATTAGATTTTTATAATTGAAAAGCTATACATAACTTCGCTGTCATGTATAGCTTTCTTTTTTCTTTATTAAATTTTTACCCTCGAGCAATCACACCAGTCGCCGTCTGCTTATATGGTTTAGGTTTGCGGTTTGATGGAATCAAGAGGATTTTTCCTTATTTTTTATTTTTTTAAGTTATAATTTTCTCAATTCCAAGCAGACAGCGACCGGTGTGATTGCTCGAGGAGGGTAGGTTGGTTAGTCGATCATAATACCATCGGTGAAACAATACGTTTCTTCGAATTTATCACCTTTAAATACAAAATGTTCACTTTGAACACGATAATATGTACCTCGTTCTACATTCATTCTTTTCCCGAATGATACATAATAATTATCTTTACTCTCCTTTGTAAACACATCTACCATATCCCATTTATCGGTTTTTGCATTATATTTTTCAACATAAACCACTACTACTACTTTATCTACCGTTTCATGTGCTGTTGTCTGTCCATAAACATAAATTTTACCGATCCCAGCTTTACTGATTGTACAAGAACCATCCATCAGATATTCGCCACGTGTCAAATCATTCTTTGTCGTCCCCTCGGACATCTCTTGATTTGTCAAATATGATCCATCTACCTGTTTTAAAGATGTATCTTCTGCATTTATTGTTCCACAAAACAGAAAACAGACTGACAATATTAAACTTAAAGTTGACATAATTTTCTTTTTCATTTGTCTTCCTCCATAATTTTAAATAATTTGCTTTATATTATATAGACAAATGAACTATGAAATCCTTACGCGTTTTTTAATAAAATTTTAAATTTTCTAATATTTTATTAAATTCCTCTTTTTTCAACTTCCCTCTGAGTTGATATAATACTCCTTTATACTCGAACTCTGCAGTCATTACACTTGAATCTGTTTCCTCTGTTTTTCTCTGTTCTACTTTAATTTTATTTCCTTGTACTTCTAATTCATATGTGTTTTCTGCAGAATCTTCTTTAGTCACTCCCTTAGAAGAATCCGTACGATTCAAGTATATTTCATATCTTATATTTTTCTTCTTATATTCATAGTATAAATCAGCTTGTTGAATATTTTCATCTATAGTATACGAAATAAAATGCATTTCTTCCGGTCTTTTCAAAATTCGAACACAATTTCTTTTTATCATATCATCGACTTTTCTATATGCATCCTTCTCTGCTGCATCCTCTACATCCTTACTATTCATATCCTTCACATTCGTCACATCCACCTGTGATTTTCCTGTAAACTTCTCTATCAACTCCTTCATATACGACTTACTTCCTATACTGGACACACTCATCCCCATAACCAGCACGAGTATCGCTACCAATGCGACAATCAGCTTGGCTCTTTTCTTTTTCTTATATGTCCGAAGCGGGAATTCTTTGATTTTATCTTCTTCCTGTTCTTTTTCATACCGCTGAATCTCTGCGTAAATTGCATCATCCAGCTCTTTACTGACTTTTAGATTATCCAACTCTGGATCTTCTGCAAGTTCTTTTTCTATTTCGGCAGCTTCTTTTTCAAGCTCCTCTTTCAGTGAGAGTTTTCTCAATTTTTTCATCTTATTGCCTCTTACTTATAGGTTTTGTTTGTTGCTGTTGTTCGTTTATAGCTTATCTACAAACGACATTATATATTGATAAACATCAACTTCCGTTTATCTTGACTTTTTTCTAAATACGTTTATTATGAATTTATGATGATTTTATTGCTGATTATATATTCTATGATAAGCAGCTTTTTATTATAACTTCTATGGAGGTCTTTTTTTATGAAACGAATTATCCTTACCGGCGGTGGAACTGCCGGACATGTTACTCCAAATATTGCCTTGCTCCCTAAATTAAAGGAACTTGGCTATGATATTCACTACATCGGTTCTTATAATGGAATTGAAAAGGAACTGATCGAACCTTTCGGGATTCCATATTACGGCATTTCATCCGGTAAACTCCGCCGTTATTTCAGTTGGCAAAATTTCACTGATCCATTCCGTGTATTGAAAGGACTTAGTGAAGCCAACAAGCTTGTCCGCCAGTTGAAACCGGATGTCATTTTTTCCAAAGGTGGATTTGTATCTGTTCCTGTCGTTATGGCTGGTAAACGCAACAAAGTTCCGGTTATCATTCATGAATCTGATATGACTCCGGGGCTTGCGAATAAACTTGCTTTTCCTTCTGCAACAAAGGTTTGCTGTAACTTCGTTGAGACTTTAAAGCAGCTTCCTAAAGGTAAAGCCGTTTTAACCGGTTCTCCTATCCGTCAGGAGCTTCTTTCCGGTAATAAAATCGCGGCTCTTGACTTCTGCGGATTTACAGCCGGCAAACCTGTTATCCTTGTCATCGGAGGAAGCCTTGGTTCAGTTGCTGTCAACAATGCCGTCCGCGGTGCTCTTCCTGAATTACTTAAAACATTTCAGGTTATCCATCTTTGCGGAAAGGGTAAACTGGATCAATCCTTAGTAGGTACAGAAGGATATGTACAATTTGAATATATCAAAGATGAATTATGTGATATATTTGCACTTGCCGATATCGTAATTTCCCGTGCCGGTGCTAATGCGATCTGTGAATTACTTGCTCTTTGCAAACCAAATCTGCTTATCCCGCTTTCTAAAAATGCAAGTCGTGGTGACCAGATTCTAAACGCCCGCTCATTTGAACGTCAGGGATTCAGTATGGTTCTGGAAGAAGAGGAAACAACAAAAGATACTCTTCTTGAAGCAGTTCACAAGCTTTACGACAATCGTGCCACCTATATGGATGCCATGCGTAATTCCGGACAACATGATGCAATCAATACCATCACCGGATTAATCGAAGAGGTTCGTTTAAACAAATAATATATTTTATTTTTTATACTTATTTAAAAACGTAATAATTAAGTTCAAGGCTCAATCACGAGTCTTGAACTTTTATATTTCATCCAACTCTTCGTATTCTATTCCATATTTCTTACGAATCCATACCTTTGCTCTATGCAACATCGTATAAAATGCCTGAGTACTTATCCCCATAATCTCTGCCGCTTCTATCTGAGTTATTTCTGTATCGTATGTAAGCATGATTGCCTGATACCATCTTTCATTTTTCTTTAGCACACCTGCCAGTACATTATCATGCACTGACTTATGCTTTTTATGTCTCAACTCATTTAAGCATCGGCTCTCCGCACTCGCTTCCTGTGCTTTTTCATCTATATACATTTCCAGTGTTTTTTCAGATTCCTCACTAATGTATATTTCATGCTTCATTTTCACCAGATAGTTATATGCTGTATTCCTTGTTGTTACTGTCAACCATGCTTTAATGTTTGTATACTCATTGATAGACTTTCTCTGCTTCGCATCCTGCATAAATAATACAAAGACATCGTGTGCTATATCATTTGCAACTTCTGAATTCCGTGAATATTTATATGCTACCTTGAAAACCACCTGCTTATATTCATCATAAATCTTTTTGATTTCATGACCTTCAATCAATGTTCTTCTCCAGTGCTATTTTAATTTATTCAGAATCTCTTCTTTATCTTCATCTGTTAATGTTCCAAGTTTCCAACCAAGTCCTACATTATCGTCTTTGTATCTTGGAATCATATGCATATGGAAATGGAAAACTGACTGACCGGCCACTTCTTCATTGTTCTGTACTATATTGTATCCGTCACATCCCAATACGTCTTTTAATTTGTTAACTTCTTTTTTCGCAAGTACTAAAACTTTTGCCGCAAGCTCATCATCCAAATCATACAGATTTCTATAATGTTCTTTTGGTAAAATCAGTGCATGTCCTTTTGATGCCGGGTTCAAATCCAGAATCACGCGAAAATCATCATCTTCATACAGTGTTGCTGATGGAATCTCCCCTGCTGCTATTTTGCAAAAAATACAATTATCATCTCTCATAACAGTTCCTTCTTTCTAAAAAATTTTATACTATTTTCAGTATATCCCATTTTTCTGGAAAATAGAAGAATAATAATTTTTCTTTTGCATTTTCGACAACTCGTCTGTTCTGTTCACTTTCGTATCACATAGAATCTGAATCCTCGTCTCCTTCAAGTATAAAATCATTCCAGCTTCCCCAGCGGTTTCTCTTTAACCTCTTTGCAGCCTTTCTCCATGACTTCCAGGTACCGCCTTCTTCTCTGATTGCCTGCATCCCTTCCTCTACTTCATAATACCCTTTTGTATCTTCCGGGTCATACTGTTCTTCCTCTTCCGTAAGACGAAACACATTTCCATAATCTTCTGCAATTCGCATCTGGACACCTTCTGCCTTTTCTCCAAACATCAGGCGGTTTCTATTCTGCCTCTGTTCTTCTCTCCACTCTTCCATTGTACGTTTTCTCTCTTCCTCATGAGCTTCGTACTGTTTCATAATTTCTCCCAGATTATAGTTTTCCTGTAGCGTTGCTTTATGCAGTTCATATGCCAGGACAATCCCATTTGTATCTCCATAATCCAACGTTCTCACAAAATATTCTGTCAACTGATGAAAGGACTGACTGAGTTTTCCGTCCCATCCGGGAAGATAACAAAAATACCACTGTTTTTCATTTAAGAAAATATATTCTGGATCTAATATCAGGCAATTGGGATTTAACATATAATTTTCCAGCTTTTCTATTATCTGAAGAAGTTCCATCACCAATAACTGAATTTCTTGTTGTTGGATTGGTTTCTTTTCATAAATAACAGCCATCGTTTGAAACCCTTTTGTTTGATACGTGTATTTACTTCTTCCGTCTAATGCCGCACCTTTTACCGGAAGAATTCCAACAACCGGATTTTTTTGAAGCATCGGAATCTGATAATCTTCTTCATATGGTTTGTCCAAATAAATATGTAAATTGCTTTGATTTAATTTTGATTCGAATTGCGCCTGAAACATATTTTTCCTCACTCGCTTTCGCTATTCTTTATTGCCTTTTCTAGAATTGCTTTTCTTCTAATCTTCTTTTCCGGGTTAACAACCGGTGCTCTTTGCCTGATATGAAGTTTCATTTTCTTCTTTCTTGCATAAATATCTACGTCTACCCATTCTTTCGTCACTGCTGTTGTAACCTCAGTTTCTGCAAATAAAATTAGCTTTTCACCTATTCTCTCTCTGCAAAATTGTTCTGCAGCCACACTCTCTCCCGGCCATCTCTTCTGCTGTGCCCCAACAGTTGCTGTTTCTGTCGCCGCACCGATTAAAATTTGTTTATCATGATAATAAAATGAGGTGTAAACAATGAGCACAAACACCATAAAAATAATTGGCATCAAATATGCCATTTCAACTGTTATAACACCCTGCACTTCTTGATATTTTTTTATTCTTCCCATACTTGCACTATCCCATCAATATCACCGCAACATAACCTATACACAAAAACGGAATGAAAGGCATGCTTTGTTTTTTAGCTCCTTTATTCCACACTAATAGTAATATTGCTATAAGTGATGCACCAAGAAATGAAATCATCAATACGATTAGCAAATCCCATAAGCCCAAACAAATTCCCAGAATTAGGATAACAATTCCATCTCCATAACCGAATGCCTCTCTCGTAATCTTACTAATTCCTAGAAATACAATTCCCACAGCTGCACCCGACACAATAAGGATTGGAGAAATCGATGCTCCTTTTAAACTTTTCCATATCTGCATAACAATTGCCATTACCCCGCCTGCACTTAACAGCCATATTGGAATTTTACGTGTTCGAATATCAATCAACGATAAACAAGTCAAATATACAATCCATACTCCCTGACTTAATTCGCACATTTGCTGCATGCTCTCCTTCCTCCTGCTTGTGATTTTTTGACAGAACGGATAGATCTCTTTAAACTGCTGCAATTCAATGAATTATGATATTTTATTCCATAATCAGCAATATAAACTCCCGACATTGTGCTGCCATGTACACAATGTTCACAGGCATAATATCGTCCTCCTGACTCATTTCGATATCCTGACAGTGCTGACTGGGGCACAAACTGAATCTGTACATGTAATGCTGAACACTGATAATTCGTATGATAAACACTCCCCGTATCTGCTATATATACAATATTGTCATCCTCGTCATCCAATCCATTGTGTGGATATCCGGTCCACGCCTTAATTTCAATCTCCTGTCGGATTTTTTGTCCCACATGCATATGCTGTGGAAATGGCAATCTCACTCGATAGTTGACATAAATATGTATCACTTCATCTCCTGTATCGTAATAAGAAGTAAAGCAATGAATTCCTGCACTTCCACCATCAATAATACTTCTATCCAATCTCTCTGCCCCGACCATATTGACAATATCCGCTTTTAATTTGATTGGATTCAACACTGACACAATCGGAATCTGCTCTGCTGCCAGTTTTCCTGCATGCTGCGCCGCAGCTGAAATGCTAAAACGAATACTTTGTATTTCTAAAATATATACGATACACAATATTGCAAATAAAAATATCGGTATTGCCATCGCTGCCTCTACAGTCACACTGCCATTCGTATAATCCTTGCCTTTATTTTTTCTATTCCACCGCTGTTTTTGTACAGTACTGATTTTAGGATCTGATACAGGTACCTTTTCCTGCAATTTTTTAGATGAGTAATTATAATTTTGCACCATGCGGATTTTCCTTTCTAAAGATTTTCACATTTTATTTTTTTTGAGGGATTTATAAATACCGAAAAGGCACCCGTATCAAATCCCAAAACCAGCCTGTTTTTTGTACTCTGTTTATAAGAACGATTCATCACTTTTATTGTGATTCATATCCAAATTTACATGGAAACATATATGTTTTCCCATTCCAGATTTCTGCCTTGTTTTGTAGCTTCATCCTTGTAACACATGAATCTGCACGAAAATATCCCTGATTATTTTCATATATCAGATTTTCTTCTACCCGATCTAACGTCCTCATTGTAATTTCTGAGTTCTGTTTCAAAAGTAAAAGCATTTGCAAATATTGGGTATATTTCATACCACTTTCATCATCTCTTCCCTCTTGCGTATCCAGTGCGGTTCCTAGAAGAAATAACGAACTCAACTGCAATTGCCAGTTTGAATCATCTTTTATCATTGCTACACGATTGCCTGACAAAAGTGCTCGTATATCTATCACACTTTCTCCAAAACCCCATAGCATTAAAATTATCTGCTTTGCTGTCTCCATCAACTCTGGCTGTAGTAAAATCACCGCAACGGTAGCCGCCAATGCCGCTGCTTCTTCCTGCCTTTGTACGCTTCCCATCAAATATCCGTAGTTTAATGCAAAACGTGCCGCCATCAACCGTTTTATAACTGCTTCAAGATTCTCTTTATCTGACGACTTCCCACACAATATATATTCCATTTCATAGTCCAATGTCCGATTTTCTGATTTCTTTTCAACAGCTGAACTAAAATGTTGTTCTATATATTGTTCAAATAATACTCTCTCTTCTAAGCCACCAACTCCTACTCTTGCTGGAAAGCTTCCTCTGCCTCCGTTTAAAGTACGACTTGACAATTGCTGTTCTTTCGATATTGATCTGTTCGATAAAATAAAATTCTTCGGCAAAGCCAGTGCCAAAAGTCCCGATGCCTTTGTCTGAAGCAATTCCGAGGCTTCTTCCTCTATAACACTTCCGTTTTGTAATAATTCATTCTCCATCTGTTCTGTCAACTGACTTCCTTCAATCTCTCTTTCTTCCCATTGTGCAGATAATCCAATCATATTCTGTATGCTTTGAATTCCTGTCTGTTGTTCCATAAATGCCAGAACTTGTTCACGGAAAGCCTGTCCCTGATTATCTGTCAACATCTGTATTTCCGAAATCTCCTGTTCGATTCCAGCACTTCCATAATATGCAAGCCTGTCCAGAATCCGATTCTCATCGTATTGTCCTGACTGGTAAGAAGCATCCAACGCAAACACTTCATATTCCTTCCATAATTCCTTTTGATATTCTCCAAATATTGAAAAGATTGCTCGATCCACATCCAATCGCTTTTGATTCTTTGTGGTTTGAATTGTCGCACTTTCAAGCAGTGCAAAAATAAATGAAATAAGTAGAACAAAAATTAAACTTAGAAATGCTGTAATTTCCCCTGATACCGTTCTTTCACATTGCATCAGATACCTGCACTTTCACTTGTAATCTTTTCAAAAATTGTATTTACCAAATCTGTCAACTGATTCTTAAAAATAAGAACCAATGCAATAATCACGACCAAAATCAACAACAATTCTATAACCGACATTCCCGACTGGTCTTTCAGAATGTTTTTAATTTTTTCTGCTTCTTTCTGTAGTCTTATCTTCCCCATTAATGTAATTTGTTTTATCATAATGTCCCTCCATATCCTACATGCCTTATATTTGCAACGATAAAAATGCCGGTACGATAATCATTAGCAATACAACCGCCAGCATCAAAAACATTGGAAATAATATCTTCGTTCTCGCCTTTTCTCCCAACTGTTTTGCTGTGTTTTTCCGCTCATCAAACGCTGTATCTGCCTCCTGTCTCAACAATTCAGTCAAGCCTTTTGTGCCTTTTTTTAAGTTCTGTGACAACATTGTTCCAAACTTTTTATAGACTTGTAATCCGCAACGTTCACCAAAGCGTTCATAACATTCATTTTCTGCCATACCGCCTTTCATCTCATGCATTGTGTATGCCATCTCTTCATATACTTCTCTTTCAACTTTTTCTTTTTTTCTTTTTCCTTCTTCTACACTTACAGCCCGTCTTTTCTCCTGTTCATAGTCGTTGACAATCTTATTCCACGCATTTCTTGGTGTCATACCGGCGCCAAGAAAAAGTGTAAAACGACTTATCATTTTAGGATAATCCAATGCTAACTGCTGCTCTCTTTTTGAATGTGTTTCCTTTACCTTTTGTTTTTCTGACACATACATCAACACTGCCATAACAATACCGATCAGAAGTACTGCTGCTGCACGTAGATTCTTTGCATATTTCCAGATTATAACCTCCCCATTTATACTTGTTGGAAGTAACATCCGTTTCTCTGTCTCGCTTAACCGGTCCTGCTCATCTACCTCTTCGTTTAAATTTGACATCAGTTTTTCCATATCTGTCTGTTTCGGTGGCAATATTCTTGCATAAAGGAAATACATTTCCTTTATTTCCTCATAAGATAACGTAGCTCTCAGTTCAACTATGCGTCCTTCCTTTGGTAAATCATCATTCTGAACTTTCCCCTGCAAATTCAACACTTCATAATTATCCAACTCCCAGGACACTTTAATCCCCGTATCAGGAATATTACGAATAAGATTCAAATTACTTCGAACCTCATCAAGACTTCTATTATCTCCTAATATCAGCTTCTCCAGCTGAACTTCTGCCTTGGCCAGTTCTCGTTGTAATTCTGCCTCCGTATATTTCTGTTCGTGGATTCGGACAGTATATGGTTCTTTGGCATCTCCGATCCATACTTGTAAATCTTCTTGTCTGTCTCCTTTACCTTGCTTGTTACGTTCCACATAATTTATCCCTTCTTTCGTCATCGGAAGACTCTTAAGATTATCTGCAAGAAAAAGAATCAAAGATAATATTCCTGCTGTAAGAAGAATTATCCCTATTTTTTTCTGCATCGTATTCCGATTTTCTTTAAACTTCAATGTGTACCATCTTCCTTCCCATGTAATATGCCGCTATATAAATAATCAGGCACACACTCATCAACATGACTCCTGCAGCACTTCCATACAAAACAGATAAGAACTCCGGAAATGTAAAACGCATATACAGTACCATACCTAACGGGATCATACACATCACTTGAAATTCTAAGCTCTTCGCCGCTAACATCGTCTGGATCTCCCGCTCTACTTCCATCTTGTCTCCTATCATGCGGATTGACTCTTTTAAAATTGTAATGCTGTCTCCCCCCATCCGCTTGGCTGTCGCAAACACCACCGCAAAATCTTCTGCATCTTCTTGCTGAACTCTTTTGGCAAACGTCCACAATACTTGTTCGGCAGTCTGATTCATACTTAATTTATGTGTCATAAGTTCAAACTCCTGACATATACGGCTATTCTTTGAATATAATGTTTGCAACTCTTTTTCTGTGGAGCGAATCGCATTCTCTACCGAATATCCCACCTTCAAGGAAGACGCCATGATCTGCATTGCATCTCGAAACTGCATACGGAATTCCAATTCTTTTTTCCTGCAGCACTCTTCTCTCCACTGCTGAAAATATCCGATTGCAACCGGCAATAAGACAACACCTGCAATCCATGAATCATAAAATAAATATGCTAAGAGCAAATCCAGTACAATAGCCTTTGTAATTGCAACCATGTATTCCTTACGCTGTATATCCTGCTGCCAGCAATTTGTCCCGATGAACCAATTCCGCACTCTTCACCAGTGTTCCTTGAATCTTTCCACCTCGCATTCCCTCCTCTCGAAATTCGTATAGCGTCTGTGTTTGAATCCGACCGTTCTCAAATCCTAACACCTCCACTATCTCCAGCACCTTTCTTGACTTGTCCCTCAATCTTCCCAAATGAATAATAATATCTAATGCAGATGCAATCTGTCTCTGAATTGCCGTTAAAGGAAGGTCTATTCCCATCATCATCATCGTTTCTAACCGATGCAACATATCGGTCGGATTATTTGAATGTCCGGTGGACATAGAGCCGCTGTGCCCATTCAACATC
>ERZ506999.783-NODE-783-length-12408-cov-4.155994_pt1 | contig 12408 bp, 11 predicted proteins | sample MGYA00512881_ERZ506999 | MGnify/ENA metagenome assembly ERZ506999
TCCAGCCCAAGGACATTATCATTGGTTTGGGCGACACCGATGTGGGCAGCGTCAACGAACTGACCCGCGCCCTGCGCCGCTTCAAGGCCGGTGATACCACCACCGTTACCGTTATCCGCTCCGGCCAGCGTATGACCATGGACATCACCCTGGACGAAAAGCCCAGAGACACCGACAGTGCTACCAACGGCACTGATTCCAATTCCAATATGCCCCAGAATGGCGAGTACGATGAGTGGTACGATTTCTTCTTCGGCAATCGCAAAAACGGCAACTAATCGCCTGTCTTCGTGAATCTTAGGCATCCATCCCCCATTTGCTGCTCCGCATACGCGGAGCAGCTTTTTTATTTCGCAGAATATCGACACATCTTCCATGCGTTGATGCAAAAATCCATCCCAATTCATTGATTTTATCGATAATTGTCGATTTTGTATGAATTGCAAATTTTTATAGATTATATTATTCTTTTTATAAGAAAAAAATAACGATTCTACAGCGCAAGGGTGTGACGAATTTGGATGGCTTAACATTGATGATTGCAGACAACAGTGATGAATTCCGGCAAGCGCTGGACGAGGCGCTCTCTGACAGCTATAAGATTGTCCATTGCCGCAATGGCAAGCAGGCGCTGCAAACCGCGTTGGAAATAAAACCGGAAATCATTATCCTGGACTTGATGCTGACGGAGCTGGACGGTGTTTCGCTGCTTCACGAAATCCGAGATGCCGGCATCTATCCCATGGTGCTGGCTGTCACCCGCTTTTATAACGACTATATCCAGGAAACGGCGCAGGATTTGGGCATCGGTTATATTATCCGAAAGCCCTGTGACCCGGCGGCGGTGGCCGGTCGGCTGCGGGATCTGACCAATCGAATCAAGCCAAAGGCCGTGCGCCCTGTTGACCCGCGAAACTACGTCATGGAGCAGACCCGGATGCTCATGTTCTCTCCCCGTCATCAGGGAACAAAATTTATCCAGGAAGCCATTTTAATTGTACTGGAGGAGCCGGGCATCTCCCTGACAAAAGAGCTATATCCCCGGCTTGGGCATCGCTTCGGCGGCACGGCCTTGCAGGTGGAGCACTCGCTGCGCACCGCCATTGTGGCCGCCTGCAAGAAAAGCAACGGCAAGGTGTGGGATGATATGTTCCCAACCAACCCCGTCACCGGTAATCGGCAAATCAGCAACGGCGTGGTGATTTCCAGGCTTGCCGAAGACCTGCGGATAAAGCTGGAAGCCCAGCAGACGGAGGACAGTCTGCTGTAAATGCAGGTTTTCAGGCCAGTCGGGCGCTTTCTCAAAAAAAGAGGGATTTTCTGAAAATAGTATTTGACAAATCCCGCTTTCTCCGATATAATGTCAAGGCATGACTACAAGGGGGAAGAATGTATGCTGCTTGGACTATCGAAGATTATAGACAGTCCCGGTGCAAGTATACCCTTTTCCACCAGTGTAGATCTCAGCGATCTTCGCTACGGCATCACCCAGCCCGTATCCGAGCCGGTTTTGGCAGAGGGTACTGTCCGCAATACTGCGGGCGTGCTGCTGATGAAGGGCAATGTCACCACCACCATTCACGGCATCTGTGACCGCTGCGCCACAGAGTTCAGCCGAAAAATCGATTTCCCTATTGATGCGGTGCTGGTAACGGAGCTGAGTAACGAGGAGAATGAAGATGAGTGGGTTTTCCCTCTCGTGGGTGACAGCGCCGATTTGGATGACATTGTACGGACGGTGTTCGTGCTGAATCTGGATTCCAAGCTGCTGTGTAAAGATGATTGCAAGGGTTTGTGCTGCCGTTGCGGCAAGAACCTGAACGATGGTCCCTGCACCTGCGAAAAGGAGATTGATCCCCGATGGGCTGCTTTAAAGCAGCTTCTGTAAAACCGTATTCGATGCTGTTTAAAAGCAGTTTTACCAAGGAGGTGTCACCATGGCTGTCCCTAAGTGTAAAGTGTCCAAGGCTCGTCGCGATAAGCGTCGTGGCTCCAACTGGAAGCTCTCTGCTCCCAGCGTTGCGGTTTGCCCCAAGTGCGGTGAACCCGTCATGCCCCACAGAGCTTGCAAGGCTTGCGGCACCTACAATGGCCGTCAGGTCGTGGCCGTTGAGGCGGAGTAAGGCGAAAGCGGAAAATGCAGAGGAAGGTCTTGTACCTTCCTCTTTTTCCTTTTTAATGACGCACGGGGCTTGTACCAATACGCCGGTTCCCTAACCCGCCCGGTAACGTACAGGGTGGAAACCGCAAGATTGATGTGTGGCAGCAGAAATGCGCAATCCCCCGCAAATGTAAATAAACCAAAAACGAAGCTGCATCTGCATTGCTTTTCCATGTGGAATGTGGCATAATGATACTACCTGTAAACACAGAAAGGACGTGGTAAACATGGCAAAGCCTTTGGTTGCCATTATCGGCAGACCCAACGTGGGCAAATCCATGCTCTTTAATAAACTCACCGGACAGCGCACCTCCATTGTGGAGGACACCCCCGGCGTTACCCGTGACCGCATCTACGGCGACTGCGAGTGGTGCGGCAGAACCTTCAGCCTGGTGGACACCGGCGGCATTGAACCGGGCACCGACAGCGATATGCTGAAATTCATGCGCCGTCAGGCGGAGATTGGCATCGAACTGGCAGATGCCATCATCATGGTGACGGACGTGCGCTCCGGCGTCACCGCTGCCGACGAGGACGTTGCCACCATGCTGCGCAAGTCCGGCAAGCCCGTGGCGCTGGCGGTAAACAAGTGCGACTCCGTGGGGCCCACCAACCCCGATGTGTATGAATTCTACTGTCTGGGCATCGGTGACCTGTTTGAAACCTCCGCCGTCCACGGTCACGGCACCGGCGACCTGCTGGACTGGGTGCTAGCGAACATTCCCGAGGACAGCGGCGAGGACGAAGACGACGACATCATCAAGGTTGCCATTGTTGGCAAGCCCAATGTGGGCAAATCCAGCCTGCTGAACCGGATTCTGGGCGAGGAGCGGGTGATTGTATCCAATGTGGCTGGTACCACCCGGGATGCCATCGACTCCTACTTTGAAAATGACACCGGGAAATACTGCTTCATCGACACCGCCGGTATGCGCCGCAAGAGCAAGGTAGACGATGCCATTGAAAAATACTCCAATATGCGCTCCATCAATGCCATTGACCGGGCAGATGTGTGCCTGATTCTGGTAGATGCCAACGAGGGTGTCACCGAGCAGGACACCAAGATCGCAGGTCTGGCTCACGAGGCCGGTAAGGCCTGCATCATCGTGGTAAACAAGTGGGATGCTGTGGAAGGCAAGGAGACCAACACCATGGAACTGCAGCGCCGCGGCTATGCCGAGTGCTTCAGCTTTATGGGCTATGCACCCATTATCTTCATCTCTGCCCAGACCGGTTACAACGTGAACAAACTGATGCAGCTGATCCGGGATGTGGACGCCGAGAACGGTGCCCGCGTGCCCACCGGCGTGCTGAACGAGATGCTTGCCCGCGCTACTGCCCGGATGCAGCCCCCCAGCGACAAGGGCCGCCGCCTGAAGATCTACTACCTGACGCAGGCCTCCACCCGTCCCCCTACGTTCGTGGCCTTCGTGAACGCAAAGCACCTGTTCCACTTCAGCTATCAGCGGTATCTCATCAACCAGATCCGCGAAAACTTTGGTCTGGAGCATACGCCCATCCGTCTGGTCGTGCGGGAGCGCGGCTCCGGCGAGGTGGGTGCCAAGGACGTATAACACGTCAGGGAGGCTCAGATGATGAAATCTGTTCTCATCGCTGCGGTGTCCGCTGTGCAGGCGTATCTGCTGGGCAGCATCGACACCGGTATCCTCGTCAGCAAGTTTTTGTACCACGATGACGTGCGCAAGTACGGCAGCGGCGCAGCGGGCATGACCAACATGCTGCGCACCTTCGGCAAAAAGGCGGCGGCGCTTACCGCTTTCGGCGATGTGCTCAAAGGTGTGCTGGCCGTGTGCATCGGCCGCTGGCTGTTCACCCAGATGCCGGAAAGCACCACGCTCTCGCCCTATCTTGCGGTGTACCTTGCCGCCATCTTTGCCATTATCGGCCATTTGAAGCCCCTGTATTTCGGTTTCAAGGGCGGCAAGGGTGTGCTGGTGGCGGGCGGCACCATTCTGGCTATCCAGCCGGTGCTGATCCCCTTTCTGGCGGTCATCTTTCTGGCCTGCCTGCTGCCCACCGGCATGGTGTCGCTGGGCAGTGTGACCATGGCGGCACTTTACCCGGTGCTCACCATCCTGTACGGGGTGTTCCGGGGTTATTCTGCCGCCGACCTTACCGTGTGCACCATCGGCTCGGTGATCATGGGTGCGATGGTCATTTACATGCACCGCTCCAACATCCAGCGCATCCGCGAGGGTAAGGAGTACCGCTTTGGTCGTCACGGCAAAAAACAGGACAAATAACACAAAACAACAAACCACCCTGCAACAGCCTTTTACCGGCTGCTGCGGGGTGGTTTTTGTATATGCTTATTCCTTTGTCTCGGTCTCTTCCTCAGGCTTTGCTTCGGAATTCCGCCGACGGAACCAGTCGGCGGGGATGCCGCTCTGGGCGGGGGTAAGATCCGGCGCAGGGTGACCGTCCGGCAGGTGTGCACCAAAGGCCGGGACAAAGAAGAACTTGCGCACGATGAAAATCAGCGCAATCGCGCCCACGCTGAGCAGGTTCTCCACGGCGGAATCGTGTCCCACCACCAGATGGCGCGCAATGGCGTACAGCAGCACTTCAAGGCTGCTGCCGGGGCTGTGCTTGGCCAGCATCTTGATGAACTCAATGCCGATCACAATGTCCAAGCTGCGCTCCAGAAAGGTGCGGATCTCTGCCTCGTTGCCATCGAACAGCAGGCCGGGCATCCAGCGGATCAGAGGCACAACGCTGAGCAGCAGACCAATCAGCACCAGCCCGGATAACAGCACTTCCAGTAGACTGGAAGCCTGAATAATGCGGTTGCGCAGGGAGGTACGCCAGTGGCTTTCTACCGGGTGAGAGGGATGTTCCATAGTAAGACCTTCCTTTCGGCATTCTGCTAAACAGGATTCGACAAACTTCTGGTTAGATTGTAGCAGAATGCGGGCGGGCTGTCAATTTCAATCCACGATGGTGACGGTGGTCTGCGGGCCGACGGCCACATAGCCGGACTTTTTGATGCAGTCCTGCCCGGCGTCGGTGTCCAGCCAGTCATACAGGATGCGCTCCGGGCTGTCGGCGGCGGCATCCGGGTGGATGACGGCGTAGAAATCGTTGCACAGGGGGTAGCTGCCGTCGGCAAGGGTGTCGTTGCTGGGGGTCACACCGTCCACCGCCAGCAGCCGCAGCCCGGGCTTGGAATACATCTGGTCGATGTAGTAATAGACGGAGAAACCGATGGCGTTGGCGCTGTTGTTATAATCAGCAATGCTGTCCACCAGCTCACCCATGGCGGCAGGTGCCAGCTCAGAGGGCGGGGTCATCAACTCTCCGCCCTGAATGAGCAGCTTTTTGAACAGGGTCTGGCTGCCGGAATCCTCGCCGCGCTGGAAAGCTACGATGGCCTGATCTTTGCCGCCCACATCCTTCCAGTTGGTGATCTTTCCGGCGTAGATGTCCCGCAGCTGCTGCCGGGTAAGCGCCTGTACGGGGTTGTCCTCGTTGACGATGAACACCAGCGCGTCCACCCCGATGGGTTTCTGTTCCAGCTGCACATTGGCCTTTTGCAGCTCTTCCTTTACATAGTCCGGCGCTTCGTATACCACCAGCATCCGGGTGGTGGTGTCGTACAGGCCAAAGTTCTCCCATGCGTAGGCGGTGGTGCTCACCGTAATGCTGCTGCGGGCTTCCTCCAGGTCCATGCCAGTGGTATCGGCCAGCATCTGCGCCATCAGCGGGATGCAGGCGGTGCTGCCGTCCAGCGGGGGAAACTCCTCCGCGGTCAAAAACGGCGCTGCCTGCTGCACAGCCGAGGATGCCGCAGAGGACGCGGGCGGCTCTGCGGCAGAGGAAGCCGTACTGCCGGAAGGCGCATCCGTGCCCTTGCAGGCGGTCAGTACCCCGGCAGCGGAGCAGGCGGCAAGACCCAGCAGAAAACTGCGGCGGGAAATTTTAGCGTTTTTCATAAAAAAGCCCTCCTAACTCAATAGCCGTAACTCGGTTCATCGTCCGCAGTGGCAGACGAGAAAATGCTCTGGCAGTACAGCCAGTTGCCGCTCGTGTCCATCCAGCCCACATAGAAGCCCCGCTGTGCGGCAAACACATGGTCGGGCAGGGCATTCAGACTGTTGGAATAGTACCCGGTGCAGCTGGAAAGCCCCTGCAGCACTACATTGCCGTCTGCGTCCAGCACATCGCATACGTTGCCGTAGGCGCTGCCCACAGCACTGCGGATGCCGCAGAACATGGGTCTGCCGTCAGGGTCGGTGGTCAGGTAGTTGACGTAACTGTATTTGCCTTGCAAGGCGGTCAGGTCACTGACAAGCCCCTGCGGACCGTACAGCCGGGTGGCGGTGGTCTCATAGCGGTCGTTATCCTGCAATTCCAGCCAGACGTAGCCGTTACCGCAGTTGTTCATCTGTACCCGCTGCTGGTGCTCTACCGGTTCTACGTTGGTGTCGGTCAGCAGCTTGCCGTTATCCTTACTGTACACCCGCAGGCTACCGTCCAGCGCGTAGACAGCTACGGTGCTGTCGGTGGCATCCACATCGTACAGCGGGGTCTTTGCACCGGTCTCCAAATCGTAAAGGTCGTAGCCGTGATCCTCGCCGCTGTGCCATGTTACCACATAGCCCGGGAAATACTGGCTGGGCTGCTCGTCAAAGGTGGAAATCAGTCCGCGGTCCTCTGTGGTCATGTCCCGCAGCTCGTATCGGCCATCGCCGGTGGAAAAGCTGGCAAGACCACCCGGGTAGACCTGCAAAAAGCCCGTGTATTGCTCGCCGGTCTGTGTGTTGTACAGGATTTGGTCGGTGGTTTCCTCTCCGGTGGCAACGTCCAGCTCTACCCAGTCGCTCAGGGTGTCGCTGTCGTAGAAAAGGCGGTATGCCGAGGCAGCATCGGCGCGGTAGACGGTGGTGCCGTCCTTCTCCTGCACCACCACCCAGCTGTTCTGCTGGTAGTCGGTATCCCAGTCATAATCGTCCAGTCCCTCCGGGCGGGCGTAGCAGCTGAACACCAGCTTATCGCCGCATAGGGTGCAGCTGTATGCACCTTCCGGCACCGGCAGCGCTGCGCCGGTGGCAAGGTCGATGACCTGACAGGTGCCATAACCGGACTCCGGGAGGTATCCGCCATCGATCAGGCGGCTTTCCTGCAGCACCAGCAGGCCGTTTTGCAGGGTGGCGCTCTGCTCGCCCTCAAAGGACATCACTTCGGTGCCGGTCTTATCGTACAGGGCGGTGCGGCGTCCGCCTCGGCCGGTGGGGTCGGACCAGCTGCGCAGCCAGTAGTCTGCGGTGCCGGTGGTGCTGTCCTCTACCAGCGAGACGTTTTCGCTGCGGACAGACTGATGCAGCGGGGTGTTGCCGCACAGGATGGTGGTGCTGCTCCCGGAACGGCCATAGCAGTACAGCACCCGCAGACGGCCATCGTTCAGCACGGCGGGGTCGTACAGGAGCTTGCCGCTGTCGTCCGTGGGCACAGAAACGGCAGAGCTTGCAGCGCCCGGCACGCCGGTGGCGGGCGGCAGCAGGGCGCAGCCACAGCCTAAAGTAAGGGCAAGGGCTGCGCAGACCGCCCCGCAGCCGATACGCAAGACAACACGCTTCATAAAAACACTCCTTTGCAAAAACAGGGAGGAAAATTTTTCCGTTCATTCAGAATACGAAACAGCCGCATTTTTCATTGCAGAGTTTGCAGAAAAATGCGGCTAAAAATGGTTACAATTGCATTACAGCTGTGCCGGGGCATGGGACGCTTCTGCCTTGTCCATCTGCTCCAGCTGCCGCAGAAAGGCCAGCAAAAAGGGCAGAGAAATGAAGCAGGTGAGCGTATCCGCAATGGGCTGGCAAAGCTCCACGCCCACAAGCCCCAGCACCCGGGGAAGTACAAGAATCAACGGGATAAAGCACACGCCCTGCCGGCAGCAGGCCAGAAAGGTGGCACGCCCGGCCTTGCCCACGCTCTGGAAGGTCATGTTAGTCACTACGATCACCGGCTGTAAAAGGATGGCAAAGCACTGGTAGCGGAAGGCAGGCAGCGCCACGGCGGTGACTTCCGGGTCGTCCCGGAACAGCCGGATCAAAGTCTCATCGTTCCACCAGCACACCGCAATCAGCACCACCAGCAGCGCAAAGGCGGCTTTCAGGGTAAAGATGGCAGCCTGCCGTACCCGGTGGTATTTGCGTGCGCCGTAGTTGAAGGACGCCACCGGCTGCAAGCCCTGTCCCACGCCGATGGCCACCGAGAGGATGAACATAAAAATGCGGGACACGATACTCATGCCCGCCACGGCGGCATCGCCGTAGCTGCGGGCGGCAATGTTCAGCAGCATCCCGCCGATGCTGTTCAGTCCCTGTCGGCCAAAACTGGGCGCGCCGCCTGCAAGGATCTGCAAAAACTCGCGCGGCTCCCGGGTGACGGCGGAAAGCCGGAACTGACTGACCGTTTTGCCATGCAGGAACATATACAGCAGAATGCCAAAGCTGATGGTCTGGCTGAGGGCAGTGGCGATACCGGCACCGGCAGTGCCCAGCCCTAAAGCGAACATGAACAGCGGGTCCAGTGCAATGTTCAGCAGTCCGCCGGTGACCAGCCCGATCATGGCAAGGTTTGCTTTGCCCTCATACCGCAGGATGTTGTTCATCACCAGACTGGAGATCATCAGCGGTGCGGCAAGCAGGATGGGCCGGGCGTAGGCGCAGGCGTGGGGCAGAATGGTTTTGGTACTGCCCAGCAGCATCATGAAGTCCGGCAGGGTGGCAAGACCGACCACTGCCAGCACTACGCCAAAGGCCAGCGCCGTAAAAAAGCTGGTGGAAGCAAAGCGGGTGGCGGCGTGGGTATCCTGACTGCCCAAGCGGCGGCTGATGATGGTGCCAGAGCCGTGCCCCAGCATAAAGCCCAGCGCCTGAATGATGGCCATCAGGCTGGAAACCACACCCACCGCGCCGGAAGCGCTGGTGGAAATGCGCCCCACAAAAAAGGTATCGGCCAGATTGTAGATGCTGGTGATCAGCATACTTAAAATCGTGGGCGCGGCAAGGCTGAGGATCAGCCGGGGGATAGGGGTCTCAGTCATTTTGTGATACTGCACCGCAGTGCGGTCCTGCTGGGTCATGGGCAAATATCCTCCTTCAAAAACGAGAAAGCCGCCCCTTCCAGAGCGGCAGATAGTCCTGATAAAAACAGTATAACGCAGTTGCGACAAAATGTCGAGGGAATAAAAACGGCCTTTCGCCCCTGCGAAGGGGCGAAAAAGCAGGCGAAAACAGGATGGTTTCTATATAAAGTGCTAAAGAATTGTCGAATTGCTTGTGAAAAATCACGATATGTGGTATTCTTTATAAGAAGGAATTGGAAAAATCTGTGCATTTTATGATTGGGAGGGATTTATACATGAAATCCGTAGCACAAACTGTGATCGAGGCCGACCGCTTTTATACCATTGCCGCTCACACTGGCAATGTCATTCAGGCAGTGGAGGGCAGCAAGGACGGCGGCACTGTCCGTCTGGGCAAGTATGACCACAAGCCCGAGCAGGAGTGGAGCTTTGTCCGCGAGGGCGATGGCGTGTACCGCATCCGCAACCGCGCTTCCGGCAAGCTGCTGGATCTGACCATGACCGGCACTGCCAACGGCACCTGGCTGCACCTGTGGGAGGACGTGGGCGGCACGTCCCAGATGTGGAAGGTGGAGCACACGCCGGAGGGCACCGTGCGTCTGCGCTCCTCCTGGGCAGGCGGCAAGTGCGTGGACACCGTGGGCATCGGTGCCGAGGTGGGCGCTGTGCTGCAGATCTGGCAGGAAGTACCCGGCGGTGGCGACCAGCTGTGGGTCATCTCTGAGGTAAAGGACCGCGTAAAGCGTGCCGCCAAGGTTGAACAAGCAGCGCCCGCTGCCGAGACGAAGGCCGCACCGGCCAAGGAAGCCGCTCCCGCCAAGAAGCCCGCAGCCCGCAAGCCCAGCACCACCAAGAAGGTGGAGGAGAAGCCCGCTGCGTCCGCCGCAAAGGCCGCAGAGCCGGTCAAGGCAGAAAAGCCCGCTGCAAAGAAGGCTGCTAAGGCAAAGGCTGAGCCTGCTGCTCCCGCAGTAGAGGCGAAGGCAGCTCCCGCCGTGGCAACCAAGGCCGAGCCTGTTACTAAGGCTGAACCGGCTGCCAAGGCAGCGCCCGCAGCGGAAGCCAAGACTGCCCCTGCCGCAGCAAAGCCCAAGGCAAAGCGTGCACCCTGCAAAAAGACCGTAAAGAAGTAAAAAAACTTTTAAACAGCAAAAAAATCGGACAGAGTGCGATCTGTCCGATTTTTTGCATTTATAGAAGCTTTTTATGCAGCAGGGGAGGCGGCAGCATCATCGCTCTGGGCAGCGGTCTGCACGAACTGCACGATGCTCTCGATGGTCTTGCGCAGCTGCACAAGGCTTTCCACGTCAGAGTCCTGCATCCGGGAAGTAGGGGCGGTCACCACGGTCTGCGCAGCAGTTACCGTGCCGGTCAATTCCGCATGGATATGGTGGGCGGGCACGTCCAGCAGGATGTGCACCTTGGGGGACAGGGTCTTGAGCAGACCCTGCTTTTCGATGCCCAGAATCAGCTGCGGCGCGTCCTCCCCGGCGGCGAGATTCGGCAGCTGAAGGTAGAGGTAGCCTTCTTTCGCGTTGGCGGGCTGCACGGTTTTGAGCTGTTTCAAGTCCAGCTGGAAGTCGTTCACCTGCTGCAAGCCGGTGGCGGCGGGGTCTACCCCCAGCAGGGTGGCCAGCTGGTCTTGGGAGATGTAGCTGCCCAGCGACCAGCCCGGCAGCAGCAGGCTTGCCAGCGGATACTCGGCCACGACCGTGCTGCGCAGCTTGTTGTACAGCTGCCCGGCGTCGTACAGGGTCTCTTCCTCGCTGATGTACATCCGGGTCAGAGGGGCATCGTTGACGGTGCTGGTGCCCGTTGGGTACAGCGCCAGCTGCACCGCCCGGGGGGTGTACTGGCCGGTCAGACTGCCGGTGGTGCCGCCGAACTTGTCCAGCAGGGCGTAAAGGGCAGGGGGCTCGGCCTCGGTGGAGGTGATGGTGTAGTCCAGCGCAAAGCTGGCACCGCTCTGGAATGCCTTGACCTTGCGGCTGACCAAGCTGTACAGCACTGCCGCAGCCACCACGCACACCAAAACCAGACACAGCAGAACGATCAGCGCCGCCCGCAGACCGGTGCGCTTTTTGTGGGAAGATGCCATGGGAAACCTCTCCTTCCGGTAAAACGTATTTGCTTCAGCATAACGGAACTGCACGCAAATGTCAAGCGCCGCAAACTGCGGACAAAACAAAAAACCTGAAACATTTCTGTTTCAGGTTTCTGGCGGAAAGATGGGGATTCGAACCCCAGAACGCTTTTGACACGTTACACGATTTCCAGTCGTGCGCCTTAGACCAACTCAGCCATCTTTCCACATCTTCTGTTCTGCCTTTGGGCGGGTGCCCTTAGCGCTCCACTATAATACCTGAAAGCAGGCTTTTTGTCAAGGATTTTTTTGAAAAAAATCAGACTTTTTTAAAAAAGACGAAAAAACGCGAGAAAACGTTCTGCCGCATGGACGGAAAGCACAAAAAGCCCTTGACGCACCTTTAAAATAGGTCTATATTGAGGGCAAAGAGCACTGCGGTGGGTCATTTTGTGCCGCAGCGGCGGGAAATATAAGGAGGATGCTTTTATGACTTATCCTGAAGTACTTGCCAATGCCCGTACCTGCATTGGTCAATACTGCAAGGCCTGCCCGGTGTGCAACGGCGTGGCCTGTAAAAACCAGATCCCCGGCCCGGGTGCCAAGGGCGTGGGCGATACCGCGATCCGCAATTATAATAAGTGGGCCGATATCCGGGTGAACATGGATACTCTGTGCCCCGGCGGTACACCGGATACCACGCTGGAGCTGTTCGGCAAAAGCTTCCGCTATCCCTTCTTTGCGGGCCCTGTAGGTGCAGTGAACCTGCACTACTCCGATACCTACACCGATATGACCTATAACGATGTACTGGTGCGCGCCTGTGCCGAAAACGGCATTGCTGCCTTTACTGGTGACGGCACCAACCCTACCGTGATGGAGATGGCTACCCGCGCCATTGGCGCTGCGGGCGGCTGCGGTGTGCCCACCATCAAGCCGTGGAACATCGACACCATCCGCGAGAAAATGGCACAGGCCAAGGCCAGCGGCTGTTTTGCCGTGGCTATGGACGTGGATGCAGCGGGTCTGCCCTTCCTGAAGAATATGACCCCGCCC
>ERZ506999.786-NODE-786-length-12387-cov-7.201346_pt1 | contig 12387 bp, 9 predicted proteins | sample MGYA00512881_ERZ506999 | MGnify/ENA metagenome assembly ERZ506999
CCCTCGATCATGCCGCCATAGAGCGGGCTGCGCTGGATGTTGTCCAGAATGATCCGGTGGGTCTCGGGGTTGGTATAGGCGATCCAGCATTCGACCTTGTTGTGCATGGGTGCATCCGTCAGAAAGCTGAAGGGCTGCAGCTCACTGTCCGGGTCGCCAGGCTGGCATTCCAGCTTGGAGAAGTCGATGCTTCTCCGGTGGACGCGGGCAGGGGTACCGGTCTTGAACCGCCGCAGAGGCAGACCGGCGGCTTTCAGGCTTTCGGTCAGGGCATTGGCGGCGTGCATCCCGTCAGGCCCGGAAGCATACCACGCATCACCGACAAAAATTTTACCACCCAGATTGGTGCCCGTGGCAATGACCACACACTTTGCGCTGTACTCCCCGTTCAGCTGGGTCACAACGCCCTTGACATGGCCGTTTTCCACCTCAATGCCCACCACCTCGGCCTGATGGATGGCAAGACCGGGCGTAAGCTCAAGGGCGTGCTTCATATATTCGTGGTAGCGCTTGCGGTCGGTCTGAACGCGCAGGGCATGAACGGCAGGGCCTTTGCCCTTGTTCAGCATCCGGCTCTGCAGGTAGGTGGCATCCGCCGCAAGACCCATCACACCGCCCAATGCATCCAATTCGCGTACCAGCGTTCCTTTTGCAGTTCCGCCGATGCTGGGATTGCAGGGCATGTTGCCAATGGCATCCAGGCTCATGGTAAACACCGCCGTTTTGGCACCCAGCGTGGCAGCAGCGTGGGCCGCTTCAATGCCAGCGTGGCCCGCGCCTATTACGATCACATCGTAATCTCCAAGATGATTCATACTTTTCCTATACTTTCCTCTATGGTTCAATCTGCTGTTACCCGGCAGAGCGGCTGGAAGTTTCTCCGAGGACCGTCCGCTGGGGTGGGACCCTGTTGCCGCAGGCAATAGGGCGGGCGATGGAATGGCCCGTTTCGTGTCCGAGGAGAAAGCTGCCAGACGGGCTGCCCTCCGTTACTTCCCCACACAGAACCGCTCAAACACTTCATTGATGACATTCTCCGACGCATTTTCGCCGGTGAGGTCACAGAGGGCATCCAGCGCATCGTCCACACAGACCGATACAGCATCCAGCCCAAACCCGCCGCTGACCGCATCCAGCGCACCGGCCACTGCATCCCGCGCGCGGGTGGCGGCGGCAAGCTGGCGCTGGCCCGAAAGGCTGGCAGCGTGGGGGTCGATGTTGTTGGTGCCCAGCAGGCGGGCAACGGCAGCAGCGATCACCCTGCGGCTCCCCTCTTCCTGGCAGCAGACCGGGAGCACCATGGCAAAATCGCCTGCAATGATCTCTGCGTCAAACTGAGTGGGCTTGTCCTCTTTGTTGACCAGTGCAATGGCCGGGCGACCAGCGCACCGCTGCGCCAGCGCAAGATCCTCCCGGGTCAGGGGCTCAGAGCCATCGAACACCGCCAGGATCAGCCCCGCCTCTTCCAGCTTTTTCCAGCTGCGGCGGATGCCTTCGGCCTCGATCGCATCCTCGGTCTCCCGCAGACCGGCCGTGTCGAACAGGTTCAGCCGGATGTCCCCCAGCCGGACAGCCTGCTCCACCACATCCCGGGTGGTGCCCGCCACGGGGGTGACGATGGCCCGGTCGAACCCGGCCAGCAGGTTGAGCAGGGTGGACTTGCCCGCATTGGGCCGCCCCACGATGGCACAGTCCACACCCTCCCGCAGGACAGCACCGGCATCATAATTCCGGATGAGGGTGTCCAGCTCTCCCTTCACGGCAGTCAGGGTGGATACCAGCTGGGCATCCTCCAGCGCGGGAACGTCCTCCTCGGGGAAATCCACCCAGGCAGTCAGATGGGCCTGCAGGGCGGTCAGGGCATCCTTTTCAGCCCCGATCTTCTTCGCCAGCGCGCCGTTCAGGGAGGCATTGGCCAGCGCCGCACCCTGTCTGCCATCGGCAGAGATCAGGTCCATAACAGCCTCGGCCTGGGTCAGCCCCAGCTTGCCGTTGAGGAAGGCACGGCGGGTGTACTCGCCGGGGGCGGCGGGGGCGGCACCGGCTGCGATGCAGCTTTCCACCAGCCGCCGGGCCACCGCACTGCCGCCGTGGCAGGAAAGCTCCACCACATCCTCGCCGGTGTAGCTGTGGGGTGCCCGGAAGAAGAGGGCCACGCCCTCGTCAAAGGCCTCCTCTCCTTCCATGAAATGCCCAAACAGAGCGGTGTAGCCCTTGGCATCTTCTACCCGCTTTGCCGGGTTGGCCGGGCAGAACACCTTTGCCGCCACGGCATAGCTCTCCGGGCCGGAAAGACGCACCACGGCAATGCCGCCTGCGCCGGGCGCGGTTGCAATGGCCGCGATCGTTGAATGTTCCATGTTGGTGCTCTCCCTCCGCTCTCAAATCAGAATTATTGTATCACGAAGCGACGAAAAAGGAAAGAGACAAAAAGCCCCCTTCCAGTTTTCCACCGGAAGGGGGCAGCATTGTGCAAAACTCAGCGGAGTTTACAGCTCGATCTTGCCAAAGCTGAAATCGGCAAAATCATCCACACGCTCGGTGCGCTTGGGTGCCACGGGTGCGGCAGTTTCTGCGTCACGGGGAGCATAGGTGCGCTCGGGCACGCTGGAAGGACGGGGACCGCGGCTGCCTGCGGGGCGGCCATTGCGGGGACCGCCATTCCGGGGGCTGCTGCCGCGTCCGCCGCGGAAGCCGCCATTGCGGTTGCCGCCGGGGCGGCGGCCATTGCCCCGCGGGCGGCGCTCGCCATAGGTGTTGTCGGTCTGGGCATCGGGAGCAGTGGAGTAGATGACCACACGGCGGTCACGGCCTTCCCCCTTGCTCTCGCTGCGCACACCCTCCATCTTGCCGATGGCAGAGTGGATGATGCGGCGCTCGTAGGGGTTCATGGGCTCCATGGCAAAGCTGCGGCCGGTCTTGCGCACCTTGTTGCCAATGCGCTGTGCCAGCACGGTCAGGTCATTCTCACGCTTGTCGCGGTAGCCGGCCACATCCAGGCCCAGCTTGATGTAATCGCCTTCCAGACGGTTGGCCACCAGGCTTGCCAGATAGGACAGGCTCTCCATGGTCTCGCCGCGGCGGCCGATCAGGGCACCCAGCTTCTCGCCATCCAGACGGATGATGGTGGCCTCGCCCTTCTGTACGGCGCTGAAGGTAACATTCTCCACGCCCATCTGGGCAATGACTTCCTTCAGGTAGTCCACAGCGGCCTTGACCTTGGCGTTCTCTTCGATGTTGATGGGAACTTCCGGCTCCTCACCCTCTGCGGCGGGGTCAGCAGTCTCCTCAACGGGAGCGGCCTCCTCTGCCACAGGGGCAGCGGCAGGCTCTTCGGCCTTGGGTTCCTCAGCGGGAGTTTCCTCCACAACAGGCTTCACCTCAGGCTCCACCTTCTCCTCCACCACGGGAGCGGCCGGGGCATCGGGCTCTTCCACGCTCACACGCACCTTGGCAGGGGTGGTCTTCAGGCCCAGAAAACCGGTTTTCTGGGGCATTTCGAGCACTTCATAGCTCACATTCAGGTCGTCGGCCTGCACGCCCAGCAGGGCGCAGGCTTTTGCGCGGGCTTCATCGACCGTCTTGCCGGTCGCTTCCTGAGTACGGATCATAACCGTCAATCCTCCTTCTTGTTTTCCAGCTCGCTCAGCGGAACGGTGCGCTCGTCCTTATAGCGCTCCTCATCCAGCTTGCGGGCATACTCCAAGCGGCGCTTGTTCATTTCGCTGGCGGAGATATTTTTCTCCACGACCTCGCCGGTCTTTTCATCCGTGACCTTGATGGTAGTGCTCTTTACACCGCGCTTCTGCTCCTTCTTGCGGGCAGCCATCTCGGCGGCGACCTCTGCCTTCATCTTCTCAGGGTCGTAGATCTTCTTCATCACCAGGCTCTGCACGGTCATCAGGATGTTGGAAACAACGTAGTACAGAGAGAAAGCGCTGGGCACGGTGAAGCAGAAGAAGACGTACATCAGCGGCATCATATACATGGTCAGCTTCATGCTGCCCTGCATCTCCTGGCCGCTGGCCTTCATGCTGATGTGGGTGGACAGGAACATGGTCACGATCGCCAGGACCGGGAGGATCAGCAGGGGCAGGTTCTCTGCAGCCAGGCTGTACTGGGGCACACGGGTCAGGTCGATGCCAAAGAAATCCATGTGCTGGCCGAACTCGGTGATGGTAGCCACCTGATCCGGGGTGAAGCAGGAGGAAACAGTACTCTCGCCTGCAATGACCTGTGCAATGATGTTGGTGTCGCGGGTCACGGTGGTAAAGCTGATGCCCATGGCAGTCAGGGCCTCACCTGCGGCGGTCAGGGCATCGGCACCAATGTGGAAGATGCGCTGCAGCGGGCGGTACACCACCTCGATAACACCGAACATGACCAGGAAGTTGACCAGCATGGGCATACAGCCTGCGGTGGGCTTGTAGCCCTGCTCCTGCAGCTTCATCAGCTCTTCCTGCTGCTTTTCGGGCTTGTCGCGGTACTTTTTCTGGATCTCGGCCACCATGGGCTGGAAAGCGCTCATGCGGGCCATACTCTTCTGCTGGTTGAGCTGGAGGGGGATCTTGATCACGGTGATGAGCAGGGTGAACAGGATGATGTCCCAGCCGTAGTTGGGGATCAGCTTGTAGATCCACTCCATTACATAGCCCAAGGGCCAGCCCAGGATGTACAAAGGATTCATAGTTTCGTCCATTCTGCCCCGCCTGTGGTGCGGGACGTTTAGATTTTTATGAGAAGGACACCCCGCCCACAGTGCGGAGCGTCACAAGAAGCAAAAGAACGGATTAAACCTCTCAGTCAACGCCTGCGGCGTTGCCAGCTCCCCTAATAGGGGAGCCCTTGGCAAAACCGTCAACTGGATCGGACTGCCAAAGCCTCCCCTACCAGGGGAGGTGGCATTGCGAAGCAATGACGGAGAGGTTGTACAAAGGAACCGTGTATCATAAGCACGCTGCTTAACCATGCCGCCCCCGGAACAGCTTTGCCGGGGACAGTCTCCGCTCCGGGCTCACCCAGCGGCCTTTGGGCGGCACCGGGTCAAAGCCCCACCGGCCAAGCGGGTTGCACCGGGCGATGCGCCAGGCGGTGAGCAGCAAGCCCTTGATGCAGCCATGGGTCTGGATGGCTTCTATGCCATACTGGCTGCAGGTGGGGGTAAAGCGGCAGTTGCGGCCCAGCCCCGGGCTGATAAAGCGCTGGTAGAACCGGATGGGCGCACAGAGCGCGTTCCGGCAGACGCGGGAGACAGGATTCACTGTTTTGCGGCCCGGTCTGCGGGCGGGACCGTGGCAGGGGGCTTTGCGCCAGGCTGCTTTGCCTTGTCGGGCAGGCCAGCCTGGGCAAAGAGCCTGGCCACCACTTCGCTGAGCTGCCAGCTCTTCAGGCGGGGGGTCATGCCCCGGGCCACGAACACCAGATCATAGCCGCCGATGTTCTGATCCAGATGCTCATCAATGGCAGCCTTCATCACGCGGCGGGCGCGGTTGCGTTGGACGGCATGGCCGATCTTTTTGGTGGCTGTCAGGCCCACGCGGGTCTTTTTGCCGCGGGTCTTGAGCACATACAGCACCAGCGCCGGGTTCACATAGGACTTGCCGCGGGCATACACGCGGCCAAACTCGCTGTTGCGGCGGATGGGACGATAGCGCACTGCTCCGTCGCCTCCTTTTCGGTTAAAAAATCGCAGAACTTCCCTAAAGGCAAAGTTCAAAATTCAGTATAGCAAAAAAACGCCGACATGAAAAGGCTGTCCGGGCGTTTTTTGTGCCAAATCTTTTGCCAAATTTTTAGTCATTCCGCGCGCAGAACGTCCAAAATAAGAAAAAGACCGCCAATTCAGGATCAGCAGTCTTTTGTGCGCATGTTCAATTCTGCGCCGGATCCCTGGCAAAGCGGGATCAGACGGTCAGGCTCTTGCGGCCCTTAGCACGGCGAGCATTGATGACCTTGCGGCCGTTCTTGGTGCTCATGCGGGTCAGAAAGCCATGAACTTCCTTGCGCTGACGCTTCTTGGGCTGAAAAGTTCTCTTCATGGTTGTATCCTCCGTAAAAACTCGTCCCCGGTAATGGGGTATTTCTGGTCCCAAATTGGGGACAGGCTTGCAATTCAACAGTATATCGCACACTATCCCCTTCTGTCAAGCATTTTTTTCACTTTCCAGCAAACTTTTTTCAAATTTCTTTGTGAAAAAGCTTTCAACTTTTTCACCGGTTCTCCGTGGAAAACTTTTCTTCCACCATATCTTGTGGCCAAAAACCGCCTTGGACACAAGAGCCGCGAGGGCACGATGGAGCGTCTTTTCTTATGTATTATAAATTACATTATAGAATATAGACGCAGGGAGATTTTTGTGGTATACTAACGGGGTATCAGCAGCATTGTTGAAAACTTCGACCAATTCAATGGAGTGGATGTTTTATGGATTCTTTCAAGGACGTTTTAGAGGCCGCCCAGGCATACTGCAAAACGCAGATGGCCGAGCCGACCTATAATCTCTACATCGACGGACTTGAGCCCATCAGCTTTGAGGACTCGAGCCATATCACCCTGTCGGTGCGCAACGATTTCATCTGCAAGATCGTCACCGACCGCTACCTCGGCCTGCTGAAAGAGGCCTTTAAGACCGTGCTGGGCTTTGACGTGGACATCACGCTGGTGGTGCCCAGCACCCCGCCCCATGAGGTGGTGCTGGCCCAGCAGTACGAGGCAAACCCCGCCTCGCCCCAGGGCAATTACGAGTTCACCTTCGAGAACTTCATCAAGGGTCCCTCCAACCAGTTTGCGTTTGCTGCGGCGCAGGCGGTTGCGGCCAACCCCTCCGGAGCCTATAACCCGCTGTTCATCTACGGCGGCTCCGGTCTGGGCAAGACCCATCTGCTCACGGCCATCCAGACCGAGATCAAGCGCACCCACCCCGATTTTGTTATCATGTACGTTACCTGCGAGCAGTTCACCAACGAGCTGATCGCCGCCATCCGCGCCGGCAGTACCGAGGACTTCCGAATGAAGTACCGCGTAGCCGACCTGCTGCTGGTGGACGATATCCAGTTCATCGCTGGCAAGGAATCCACCCAGGAGGAGTTTTTCCACACCTTCAACTCCCTGCACGATGCCCACAAGCAGATCGTGATCGCCTCTGATCGCCCGGCCAAGGAGATCAAGAGCCTGGAAGAGCGCCTGCGCACCCGCTTTGAGTGGGGCCTGACCGCCGATGTCCAGCCGCCTGATTTCGAGACCCGCGTGGCCATCGTCAAGCGCAAGGCCGAGCTGCTCCACCTGGATCTGCCCGAGGATGTGGCTGAATTCATCGCCAACCACCTGAAGAACAACATCCGCCAGCTGGAGGGCGCAGTGAAAAAGCTGAACGCCTACTACATGCTGGAGGGCATCCAGCCTGTCATCAGCGTGGCACAGAATGCCATCAAGGACATTCTCAACGAGACCCAGCCCGTGCCCGTGACCATCGAGAAGATCGTGGGCGAGGTCTCCCGCACCTTCAACGTCTCCCCTGCCGACATCCGGGGCACCAAGCGGAACGCCAACGTTGCATCCGCCCGCCGCGTGGCGATCTATATCCTGCGCGAGGTCACCGGCATGAGCATGGAGGAGATCGGCCGGGAGTTCTCGGGCCGTGACCACTCCACCATCGTCTACTCCCTCAAGACCATGGAGCGGGACATGAAGAATGACCAGCACCTGCGCGAAACCGTCAGCGACATCATCAAGAACGTCAAGGCCTGACGGGAAAACAGGGGCAAAAGTCATACTCTCACAGGGGATAAACCCCCAAATATGGGGAGAAATGCAGGGGAATCCGGGAAAACAGAACAAGATATTGTGTTCAGACGACAAAGTTCTCCACTCTTTCCACCGAGTTTTCAACATTCAACTTCTGTTTTACACACCCGCCGTGGAAAGAAAAGCAACACCAGCCCTTTCCACAAGCCTTTCACACTGCATTCACAAGCCGGTGGAAAACCACGGAGCCGCACCATTCCACACATTTTCCGACTTTTCCACATCTTCCCCAGCCCCTACTACGAATACTACAACAAGTTCAATATAGATTTGGAGGTTTTGTTCCTGTTTTATGGGAGAAAGAACCTCAAAACTTGAATCCAAAATAAGGAGAGACGCGCAATTGAACATCATCTGCGATAAGACCCTGCTGAGTGCAGCCATTGACGGCGTTTCCAAAGCTGTTACCCTGCGCTCCACCATCCCGGTACTGGAGGGTATCCTGCTGAAAGCCGAAGGCTTCCAGCTCACCCTGACCGGCTACGACCTGGAAATGGGCATCGTGACCACCATTGATGCCAATGTCAAAGAGCCCGGCGAGGTGGTGCTGAACGCCAAGCTGCTCAGCAGCATGGTCAGCCGGATGCCTTCCGGCCAGATCAACATCCAATCTGCCGAAAACGGAAAAACCACCATCCAGAGCGGTGTGGCACAGTTCGAGATCCAGTCCATGAACCCCACCGATTTCCCCGAGCTGCCCAATACCGGTGCCGAGGAGACCCTGAACATCAAAACCGGCGTGCTCCGTGATATGATCGAGCGCACCCTGTACGCCGTCAGTCAGGATGAGAAAAAACCTGCGCATACCGGTGAATTATTTGAGATCTCGCCGGATAAGCTGACCGTTGTTGCGCTGGACGGCTACCGTTTGGCCATTGTGGAGCGGCCGGTGGAAGCCATAAAAGAGATCCGCATCATCGTACCCAGCAAGACCATGAACGAGGTCTCCCACCTGCTGGCCAACGACGACGAGGAAACCGTGCACATCTCCGCCAACCGCCGCTATGTGGTGTTCACCACCGCCGGTTACACCATCATGAGCCGCCTGATCGAGGGCGAGTTCCTCAACTACCACAACGTGATCCCCAATGGCAGCCGCACCAGCGTGGTTCTGGACACCAAGGAGTTCATCGAAACCATCGAGCGCGCCTCCCTGATCATTACAGAGCGTTTAAAAAATCCCCTCCGCATCAGTTTTACAGAGGGTAAAGTGGTGGTCCGCTGCCAGACCAATCTGGGCCGCGTGGTGGATGAATTCAACGCGCAGTGCGAGGGCGATGAGGTGGAGATCGGTTTCAACAACCGCTATCTGCTGGATGCCCTGCGCAACGCCCGCACCGAGCAGGTCAAGCTGGAGATCAGCGGCCCGCTGAGCCCGGTCAAGGTCCTGCCTACCGAGGGCAGCGACTTTTTGTATCTGGTCCTGCCTGTCCGCTTCAAGAATGATTGAGAGGCATAAAAATGCAAAAAATTCTCATCCATACGGAATTTATCAAGCTGGATGCCCTGCTGAAATATGCGGGCCTGTGTGAGACCGGCGGCGAAGCCAAGGAGCTGGTGCAGGGCGGTGCTGTCAAGGTGAACGGTGAGGTCTGCACCATGCGGGGCAAAAAGTGCCGCGCCGGGGATGTCGTCGAGCTGGACGGCCAGACCGTGGAAGTGGGACAGGGCCAGTAAACCATGCGCCTGCTTTCCTTAGAAGTAACGAATTACCGTAATATCGCATCGGCAAGCCTGACCCCGGGCCGGGAGTTGACCGTGATCTGCGGCAACAACGGCCAGGGCAAGACCAACCTGCTGGAGGCCATCTGGCTGCTGACCGGCGGCAAGAGCTTCCGGGGCGGCAAGGATGCAGAGCTGGTGCGGCGGGGTGAGCCTTTTGCCGTGCTGGAAGCCTCCACGCTCCGGGCACAGCAGGAGGAACAGGAGCCTGACGAGCCGAACCGTGTCCGGCTGACGGTGGGCACCCCGGATTCCCAGCGGCCCGGACGGTACGCCTCGGTGAACGGGGCAGCCCCCAGGCGGGCAGCAGGGCTTGCCGGCAGTTTTCCGGCTGTCGTGTTTGACCCCGGCCACCTGAGCCTAGTCAAGGGAGCACCCGAGGGGCGGCGCAAATTTCTGGATGCCGCCCTCTGCCAGCTCTACCCCGGCTACCTGACCGTGTACCGCCGCTATCTGCGGGCTTTGCAGCAGAAAAACGCTCTGCTGCGCCGCTCTCCTGCCGGGCAGGAACGTCCCTACGCCGAAAAAATGGCCCTGCTCGAGGTGCTGAACACCGAGCTTGCCGCGCAGGGGGAAGCCATCCAGCAGCGGCGGCGGGCCTATCTGGAACGGCTGGCTCCGCTGGCCTGCGCCAATTACGAGGAGCTTTCCCATGGGGCGGAGCGGATGGAGCTGCGGTATGCCGCCCAGTTTGAGCCGGGTGGTCTGGCGGCCCTGCTCAAAGCCCGCCAGAATGAGGAAGTCCGGGCCGGGCAGAGCCTGTGCGGCCCCCACCGGGAAGATCTGGAGCTGCTGCTGGACGGCCAGCCCGCCAGAGTGTTTGCCAGCCAGGGGCAGCAGCGCAGTGTGGTGCTCAGCCTGAAAATGGCCGAAGCCGCCGCCGCTGCCGCCATCACCGGGGAGCACCCCGTCCTCTTGCTGGACGACGTGCTCAGTGAGCTGGATGACGGCCGCAAGCAGTATCTGCTGACCCGGATGCGGGAAAAGCAGACCTTCGTTACCAGCTGTGACGATACGGCCTTCCTGAAAACGGATGGCGAGGTCTACCGCATGAACGGCGGTGTCCTGAGCAGAATCTGAAATGGAGAAATGTTGCATTGCTGCATTGCATAGAATGTAGAAAATGCGACAGAATATGCAGTCTGCATCTGCGGGAGAATATACGCAATGTATATCCATCTGGGCCGGGACTATGTCCTGAATGACCGTGATATCATCGGCATCTTCAATCTGGAGACTACTACCGTCTCCCCCCGGGGGCGGGAATTTCTCAACTATGCCCAGAAGAACGGGGCTGTGGTCAGTCTTTCGGATGACCTGCCCCAGTGTTATGTTCTGGCCGATGCCCCCGTGGACACCGTTTATCTTTCGGAGCTGTCCAGCGCGGCCATGAAGCGGCGCACCGAAATGTCGTTTTGATCAGAAAAACTTATCCGGCTTGCCAAGGGCTCCCACTTTGGGGGAGCTGGCGCGAAGCGCCTGAGAGGGTGAGCCCGTTAAAATTTATCAAGTAAAGGGAGAAAGGATATGGCAGAGGAAATCATCACCAGCACCAATGTGGAAACCGCGACCGACCATGAGTATAATGCCAGCGAGATCCAGGTCCTGAAGGGTCTGGAGGCCGTGCGCAAGCGTCCCGGCATGTATATCGGCTCCACCGGTGAACGGGGCCTGCATCATCTGGTCTACGAGATCGTGGACAACGCCATTGATGAAGCGCTGGCTGGCTACTGCAACCACATTGAGGTCAAGATCTTAAAGGATAACATCATTCAGGTCACCGACAACGGCCGCGGCATCCCCGTGGATATCCAGGCCGATACCGGTCTGCCCGCCGTCACCGTCGTCTATACCATCCTGCACGCAGGCGGTAAGTTCGGCGGCGAGAACTCCGGCTACAAGGTGGCCGGTGGTCTGCACGGTGTCGGCGCGTCCGTGGTCAACGCCTGCTCTGAGTGGCTGACGGTCAATGTCCGCCGCGACGGCCATGAATACGAGCAGACCTTCCGCCGCGGCGACCCGGACGGCCCCCTGAAGTGTCTGGGCACGGTGGCCGAGGGGGTCACCGGCACCCGCGTTACCTTCAAGCCAGACCCTGAGATGTTCAAGGACACCACCGTCTATAACTTCGAGACGCTGGAAAAGCGTCTGCGCGAGGAGAGCTTCCTGAACGCCGGTGTCAAGATCACCCTGACCGATGAGCGGGAGCTCTATACCCCCGTTCTGGAGGATGGCCAGGAGGGCGACCCCTGCTACCGTACCGAGGTCATGTGCTATGAGGGCGGCATCAAGAGCTTTGTCACCTATCTGGGCGAAAAGCGCAATCTGGAGGTGCTCCACCCCAATGTCATCTACCTCAAGGGCCAGACCGAGCGGGGCATGGCCGAGATCGCGCTGCAGTATAATTCCAGCTACAACGAGCTGCTGCTGAGCTTTGCCAACAACGTCAACACCCCGGACGGCGGCACCCATGAAGAGGGCTTCCGCACCAGCCTGACCCGTGTGTTCAACGATTACGGCCGCAGCCACGGCCTGCTGAAGGATAAGGACGAGAACCTTTCCGGCTCCGATGTCCGCGAGGGTCTCATCTGCGTCATCTCCGTCAAGCTGCAGGAGGCGGAGTTTGAGGGCCAGACCAAGGCAAAGCTGGGCAATACCGAGATCCGCACCCTTGTTTCCAACATGGTGTACACCAAGCTGATGGAGTTCTTTGAGGAGAACCCCGGCGTGGCAAAGGCCATTTTTGAAAAGGCCACCCAGGCAGCCCGCGCCCGCGCCGCTGCCAAAAAGGCCCGGGAGCTGGTGCGCCGCAAGAGCGCGCTGGAGACCAGCCGGATGCCCGGCAAGCTGGCCGACTGCCG